>Ga0114918_10003620_pt1 | contig 13600 bp, 10 predicted proteins | sample LantaG_FD_87015 | JGI IMG/M metagenome (GOLD analysis project Ga0114918, IMG submission 87015) | Deep subsurface microbial communities from Baltic Sea to uncover new lineages of life (NeLLi) - Landsort_02402 metaG | ecosystem: Environmental > Aquatic > Marine > Oceanic > Sediment | place...
CCCGGCCCCTCCCCCACCCACACTCCCATCATCACACACTGACGAACGCGGCCTTGTCCTCCACCGCCGCCCTCCTCCCCTCCAGCAGTTTGACGGCCTTCTTCTCCCCGTTGGCCCGCGCCGCATCCGCTGGCGTCTGGCCCGCGTCGTTGGCGGCGGCCGGGTCCGCGCCCGCCGCCAGCAGGGCCTTCACGAGCTCGGCCCGCCCGTACCCCGCCGCATAGTGGAGCGGCGTGTTGCCCCGCCCGTCCGTGCCGTCCACGGCCGCACCGCCGGCTAGTAAGGCGGCCACGACCTCGCCCCGGTTGAAGCCGACGGCGACGCCCAGGGGCGTGATGCCGCGCGCGTCGCGGCCGTCGGGGGGCGTGCCGGACGCCAGCAGCGCCTTCACGCCCGCCACGTCGCCCGCCTTGGCGGCAGCGTGCAGGGGGAGGGCGTCGGCCGCGGGCGGCGGTGGCGCCGCGGCACCCGGCGGCGCCTTGGTGGCCGCCACAGCTGGTGCCGCCGCCTTGCTGCCGCCGCCCTCATCCTCCTCCTCGCCGCCCCCGTGGCTGGGCGTCGCCGGCGCGTCCAGGGCGCCGCCCTCGCCACCACCTCCACCCACCCGCATCTGCTCCATCTTGCGCGAGATCTTGGCCATCAGGTCCGCGTCGTCCCAGTGCTTCTGCACGTCCGCGATGCCGCCCGCGGCGATCTCCGAAAACACGTCCGCCAGCTCGGGGTCGTCCTTGAGGGACGCGATGGCGGCCTGGAAGTCCGGGCCCGCCCGCTGGGCGGCCAGCATGCCCTCCGCCATGCCGGGCGTCGCCATGACGGCCTTGGCCTGCTCGAAAGCGGCGGCCGCGACGGCCGGGTTGGCCTTCATGTGGGCGATGACCTGTCGTGGGAAGGGAAGAAGAGGGGGATGGGATGAGGGTCGGGTCGGGGAGCGGGCGACGGCGCGCTCGCTCTCTCTCGACGGCTTGGTGACGTCGTCAAGCCGTCCCGTCTCTCCTCGCGACGCGCCACAGGGGGGCCCAGCCTGTCTCTCTCCCTCTCCCTGTCCGCACATCTCCCCTTCTGCATCATTACCTGCTTGGCCAACTCTGGGTCGACGCCGGGAGGCAGGGCGAGGGGCATCTGAGAGGGTGGAAGTGAGAGAATGCGGGTGAGGGGACTCTTTTGCCGACGACGGGATAACGAGGCGCGACGCCGCACTGCCTCTCTCCCAATTCCCTCCTGCTTTCTCACCTCCGTCCCGTCCGGCAGGGTGACAGTGGTGGGCCCACCTGTAGCGGCACCAGCCTTGCCACCCAGGGCGGGCTTGGCCTTGGCTTTGGGAGACATGGTGTGTGAGAGAGGGCTGGCGGGACGCGGTCAGAAAAGAAAGAGTGCGGCTAGCTCTCTTTCGCGCACGCTGCTTTCGAGAGACACAGACCGTTTTTCTTCGTTCGCGCCCGAGACGCCCCACCCCATCCACAATGCCCCTCATGCTGCTGCGCAACCTGACCCCGGCCACCGTGTCCGGGCGGCCCGCCGCCGCCCCGCCCCTCCCCCGGCGAGGAGGCAGTGTCAACCTCCTCCTCCCCCGGCTCAACCGCACCGCACCAATTGTTGCTTCCCTCCCTTCCCCGGCCGACGCGGCCACGTACGCGGGCCGCATTGCCGACGCGGAAGCGGCCGGCGACTGGCTGGCGGCGGTGGAGGTGCTGACGGAGGTGAGCAGAGTGTGTGAGAGAGAGCGAGGCAAGGGGGGCAGCGGAAGCACAACACCGGGCGCGAGCGTGCCCCTCCTCCCTCAACCCCCCTTCCTCAACCCTCACCGTCCACCCATCCTTAGATCCGCATCCTCCGCGTCGACGCGCCGCCGGCCGCGTACGAGGCCGCCGCCCGGGTGTGCGCCTCGGAAGGCGACTGGAAAAAGGCGGTCGAGTCCCTGGTCGCGGCGGAGGCGGCGGCGGGCGAGGGCACGCCCGCCGCCGCGTCCGCGGTGGAGGCCGTCTTCCGCCGCCTGGCGCGCGAGCTGGAGGGCGGGGCGTCCCTGGACCTGTTGGCGTCCCTGTCCTCCACCTGGCACGCCCATGACGAAGCCACCCGGTCCATCGCCACCAACTGCGCGACCCGGGCGTGCGCCCGGGGGGGCCGCCTGGAGGACGGGCTGCGCCTGCTGGAGGAAGGGCTGCGGGGGCCCGGCCTGCGCATCGAGGCCGGCACGCTCGACTCCCTAGCCGTCGCCGCCCAGGCGGCCGGCCGGGGCGACCTGTTTGAGGAGCTGCTGGAGGAGCGGGACTACTTGCTGTGAATTGATTGAAAGAGGGAGGGTCCGTGTGTGTCGCCCCAAATTGAAACTTTTTTCACTACTGCTCTCCTCCTTTTTTCTCCACTCCATTCCATTGTCTCACTCCACCCCCGCCCTCGGCACGACCCCGACCCGCACCGTCTCGTCCAGCCCCCCCGTCGCAAACAGCCCAGTGTAGCCCGGGCTGCACCAGGCAAAGGCCGTCAGGGCCTGGGATGACAGCCGCCCCGTCGCGGCGTGACTGAACCGGCCCGCCACGCCCGCCGGGTGGCCGCCCTCGCCCACGGCCCGCGCTCCGCCCGCCGCCCGGCTGTACCGGATCAGGCGGACCTGGCCGTCCCCGCAGGGGCAGGCAGCCAGGCCGCGCGAGCCGGGCAGCGGGTGCACGCCCCATACGGTGGGCGGAAGGGCGGTGGACCCCGCCCCACCACCGCCTCCCAGCCGCGCCCCCGCCGCGGCCAGTCCCTGGTCAGGGTGCTGCGTGCGCGCCTCCAGCCCCACCACGGCGCCGCCCGTGCCCGCCGCGTAAAGCGCGCTCGGCGGCAGCAGGCCGGTCGCGGCGTCCGGGCTGAAGGCCACGCCGCACACACCGGGCGAGCCCCCTCCCGGCAGGCGCCCGGACCACCGCACCCGCCCCGTGCGGAGGCACCACAGGCGGATGACCCCGCCCGCGTGGCCCGCCAGCGCGAGCAGCGGGAAGGGGGCGGTGGTGGTGGTGGGCGGCGGGTCGGTGAGCGGGTCGGTGGGCGCCGTGTTTTCGCCGTCGCCGCCCTCGCTGCTCCCCCCTCCCCGCCGCCCCACCATGCTCTCCCCCGTCAGGGCGACAGCCCAGGCCGGGCCGGCGCCATCGCCACCGCCCCCTCCCAGCCGCATGACCGGGCCGCCCCCCTTGCCTCCTCCTCCTCCCTTCCCCTCCCACACCGCCACGCTGCCGTCCTCGCCCGCGGACGCGATGATGGCGGTGGCCGAGGCGGGGCCCGCGGAGGCCAGTGCCTGGACGCCGCCCGCGTGGGCGGCGGGCGACGCGGCCACCTCCCTCGGCCGCCTGCCCTCGGCGCACCCCCACCAGGCGAGGCGGCCGTCCAGGCCGCCCGTGATGAGGCTGGCCGCCCCTCCGGCCATCGCTACGCAGCAGCGGAGGGTGGCCGCCGTGGGCGTGTGCGGCTGGGCCGGGTCCAGGTCCAGGCTGCCTGTGAGGGTGTAGAGCTAGAGGAGGGGTGAGAGAGAGAGAGAGACGTGAGCAGGCGTGGTTTTTGTGTTTGCGCGCGCGTTCAGTTACGGCCGCCTCTCCATCCCATCCCTCACACCTGCACCCACCCACGCCCCGTCGGCGTGCCGCCCACGCCCGCCACGTGCGCACCCGCCGCGTGCGGGTCCGGCAGCCAGGCCATGCCATGCACTGCGCTGGGCGCGCGCGCGGCGGCCAGCTGGAGCAGGTGGGGAGGCATGAAGAATGGGAAACGAAACGCGGGAGAACGATGGGAAACCCGCACCTCGGTTGTGCCTTTTTCACGAGGAAAACTCCTCATCTCCACCCTCCTCCTCCTCCTCCTCCTCCTCCTCCCGCTTGACAACATTCTTCATCTCGGCCGCCACCGTGGCGGCCGGCTCCACCACCGCCAGCTCGCCCCGGTAGGCCACCCCCTCCAGCACGGCCAGCACGTCCAGGCGGGCGGCCTCCAGGGCGGCCGCCTCCGGGGCCTGACCGCGCCGGCCCATCTCGTCCCGCAGCGCCCGGATGGCGGTCAGCGCCCGCCCGGGGCGGGGCGCCCGCTTGGCGGCCGCGGACGTCGCGCCCGACGCGGCCGCCGGCGTCAGCCCGGCCGGAATGGAGAGGTCCGCCCCCTCCAGGTCCAGCGCCCCCCCCGCCGCCGCTTGCGCCGCCAGCGCCTCCCACGCGCCGTCCACGAAGCAGGCCCGGGCGACGAGGGCCCGGCGGGCCGGCCGGGCGGCCTCGCTGCCGTTGGACGCCAGCGTGGCCGCCAGCTCCGCCCCGCCTGGGTGCAGCATCTTGGCGTGCGCGGCGGTGGCCGTCTTGAGCACGGCCGACGTAGACCCGTCCAGCACGTCCTCCCGGGCCAGGCACAGGCGGGCCAGCAGGGCCGCGTCCGGCACGACGGTCGCGCCCTCCATGTCGTCGATCAGTTGCGAGGCGGCCGAAAAGATGAGCAGGGCGGAGGGCGCCTGCACCGCGGCGGCGGCCAAGACTGTGGCCTTGCGTTCCGCCGGGTCGGCCGACCGGGTCGCCGCGTCCAGGACGCGCAGGCCCGGGCTCATGCGGGCGCTCGCCTGGGCCAGGACCTCGTCCCGGATGGCGACCAGGCGGGCCGCGGCCGCGCCATCCCCGGCCCCCGCCGCCGAGTCGGCCGCCACGCCCAGGCACGCCAGGAAGGCTTCGTCCATGCCCTCCAGGCGGGCGGCCACGGTGCGGGCGATGATGGCGGCCTCGGAGGAGCCGCCCTCGCCTTCCTCCTCTTCGTCGGCCAGGTCGGCGGCTGGTTGTTTTGTGAAAGGGATGGGAGCGAGGGGGAGCGGGAGCGGCGTGTGAGGCGTCGAGGAGAGGTGTCCGCGAAGAGGAGGTCAGGACCTGCCCTCCGCCCTCTTTTTTCCGTCACCCCAAAACTCACGCAGCAGCTGACCGATCGCCCGGGCCACAAACACCTCCCGCCCGATCTCGGCCATGACCTGGTCCACCTGGTCCGCGGCCCGCTCCGCGGCGGCCCGGGCGGCGCCCGTGTCGGGCGGGGCGGGCGGGGACGAGGAGGAGGGCAGGGGCTGCTGCTGGCCAGCCGCCGAGGCGGTGCGCGAGGTGGCGGCCGGCGGGCGGAGCGCTGTTTTGGTGTAGGGCCGGCCGGTGATGGAAGGACTCCCAGTCGCAGGCTGACGGTGGAGCAGGCCGATCCAGCTGACCTCCGACACCGTCCGTGGGGCTGGACGTCCCGCAGGAGGCCGAGCGGCGCGGGCCGCCGTCAATGCCGCGGGCGCGCCGAGGGTGGCACGCATTTCGGGGTCGTGGGTTTTAATGCGACACGGCCACGCGGTGTGTGGGAGGTTTTCAGCTCGCGCGGGTACGCGTGTTGGTGAGGGCAGCTCCTTGGGCAGGCACCCCTGTGGAGAGGCAGGCGTGTCGGGAGAGCGGGTGCGAGTGTGCGGTGCGGGGGGGGGGACGCGTGAACGGAGGTGTGTGTGTGTGCGCGTTGTCGCTCAATTTCTAACCCAGCACTCTCTTCCCCCCGCCCGCCCCCGCCCTCTCTCTCGCACACTTCCCCTTGATCTAATGCCATCCCGGCGGCGGCGGCGGTGGCGGCCCGCCCCACCCGGGCGGCGGCGGCGGTGGCCCTCCCCCTCCCCACTGTCCACCCCACCCGGGCGGCGGCGGCGGCGGCGGCATCATCATCCCCGGCGGGGGCTGCGGCCCACCGCCCCACCCGGGCGGCGGGGGCATCATCATCATGCCCGGCGGGGGCATGGCGATACCATACGGACCATCCTCCGGCGGCGGCGGCGGCGGCGGCGGCGGCGGCGGCGGCGGCGGCTCGTCCAGGCCCGCCCCCCCACCCGCCATGCCGGCCCCACCCGGCCCCGACGCAAAGCGGCTGTGCGGCCGCACCGCGGGCGGTGCTTTCGCTGCCAGGCGCGCCTGCTCCGCCAGCAGGCGCTCCGCGGGCGTGCCGTGCCGCTCGCCCCGCCCATCTTTTTTGAGCGCGTACTGCACCCGGATCGGTTTGCCGCCCAGAAACTGGCCGTCCATCGCCTCGGCCGCCCCGTCGGCCGCCTCGAAGCTGTCGTACGCGACAAAGCCAAAGCCGCGGGACGCGCCCGTCTCCGGGTCGCGCGCCACTTTGGGCGCGCCCAGGACGGCCCCGAACGCGCTGAAGGTGTCGTACAGCAGCTTTTCGTCCACGTCCGGGTCCAGGCCACCGACGAACAGGTTGGCGCCCACGCCGTCGGCGGGGCCCGGCGCGGGCGGGGCGCCAGGGCCGCGGTCGCGGTCACCACCCCCACCCGCCGCCCCCGCCTTCGTCACGCGGAGCGGCTTGCCAAACAGGCGCACCATGTTGAGGACGCGGGCCGCGTAGTCCGCGTCCGCGGGTGACCGGAATTCCACAAAGCCGTACCCCTGATGCTCGCCCGTGACGCGGTCCTTGGGCAGGTAGACGGACGCCACGGGCCCGGCCTGGGCGAACAGCTCCCAGACGAGGGCGTCCGAGGCGGCTGCGTCCAGGTTGCCCACGAAGGCTGTTGCTTCCTGTGCAGGTGGAGAGAGGGAGAGGGAGGCGGGCGCGGGGCAGAGTGTGTGTGTGTGATGAGAGGGACGGGCGCGGGACGGAGTGTGTTCGATGAGAAGGACGGCGCGGGTTGTTTTTTCGGCGGCGGGCAGATGAGAGCGAGCGTGCATGAGTGCTTCACCAATTGCCGTGTCCGCGCCCCAGCTGGCGCCCTCGGCGTCGCCTGCAGCGCACGCGCTGTGCCGGCCTGGTCCGGCTCTCCGCATACGGACGGCTGCCGCTCGCAACCCAGCGGGTGCGCCCGGGCGATCCCCTTCCGGCCGCCGCCGCCGGGCGCTCGCCGCTCTCTCTCCACTCTCTCACCGGGTTCCGCTCTGACGCGTGCTGGCCGATGAGGCTGGCACCCAGGCCGGCCGAGATGCGGCCGCCGGCAGTGGCCATGAGAGGAGAGAGGGGTTGTGTGTGTGTCTCGGCCTCTTTGCCGCGCGCAGGGAGAGACGACAGAGTGAAGCGAGAGCTGGGCCCCGTCTCTTTTCTTCGTTCGTTCACTCTCGCTTTGCCGGCACTCGCCGTGCCGCGCGCGCGTCTCCACACATTGCGTCGACGCCTCCCCTCGCAACGCGACCATGCCACCTCCAGGACCACCCCCTCCTCCTGCGGGCGACGTGGTGGAGGCACGCGAGGCCGGGCCGGCCGTCACAAGCCCGCCAACCACATCCGTTCCGCCGCCGTCGCCCGGACCTCAACCTGGTCCCCTCCCATCATCATCATCGATGCCGTCGTCCGGCCCCGAATCCTGCGTCAAGTACTTTGACGCCCTGTGGTGGTGCTACTGTGCGTCCTGGTGAAGAGAGCTGTCGGGGACCGCTGCCCGCGCGCGCTACCGGCCCTCTCACCCTCTCACCCTCTCACCCTCTCCCCTCCCCCCTCCCTCCATTTCTGAACCAGCCCCCGGCCACCAGCTGCGCCGGTTCTACCGGCACGGCGACGTGGACGACTGTTCCAGCTCCTGGAAAGACCTGTGGGACTGCCTGTCCGCCCGGACGGTGCGGTTCAAGGAGGGCGCGGACGCGGCGGCGGCGGCGGCAGCGGCAGCGCGGGCGACCCACCCGCTGTGGCGGCTGCGGACGCCGGACGAGGCGGCGGTCTGGTGGGCGGCCGAGTTTGGGCACGTGGGCGCGGGCGGGGCTGAGCAGCAGCACCCGCCGGCCGGTGGAGGAGGAGGAGGAGGCGTGCACGCCAGCGGAGGGGAGGCGACGCCATGAAGAGGGGATAGAGAGAGGTGAGGTGGGGAGGGACGCGGCCCCACGGTGCGCACACTCCCTCTCTCTCCCTTCTCCCGCCGACAGGTAGAGACAGCGGGGCGCTTTGCTTTGGTTTTTGTAGATGAGTTGTGAGATGCATCGAGCCACGTCCGGCGTTCCCGTTGTCAACAAAAAAAGGCCGTGGGGACGTTTCGCAACAGGCAGCGCCCCCCCTCTCAACACACACACACGCGCGGTCTCGCTCATCATCATGTCGGCATCACCCCCCCCCCCCTTCTCCCTGCTTCACCCCTGGCCCCGCTCCGCCCGCAGCCGCGCCTTCACGGCCTCGCTGATCCCCTCCAGCCGCTCGCACACGGCCTGCATGGTCGGCCGGGCCGCCGGGTTCCCCCGCCAGCACGCCCGGATGAGGGCGTACAGGTCCGGCAGCTCCGGCAGGGGCGGGGAGGTCGCGTCCTGTGCGTCCGGCAGGGCCGGGCGCGCGCCGCGCGGAACGGAGGAGACGACGAAGTAGGTCGTGTCCCGGAAGGGGCCGGGCCCCGCGCCCGCGCCGGGCCCCGTCAGGGAGGGCGCTCCCGTGGCCAGCGGGGGCGGGGACAGGAGGGAGGAGGCCGACGGCGCGCAGGCGCCGCCCGTGCCCCTCCCACTCCCACCACTCCCATCCCCGCCCTCCATCTCCACGCACCCGTCCGCCCAGGGCACGCGCAGGGTGGCCAGCTCGTACAGCAGGATGCCGAAGGAGTAGACATCTGAGGGGCTGCCGTACGCCTGCCCCGCCAGCCGCTCGGGCGCGGACCACTCCGGCGAGTTAATGGCGCCCGACGCGGGCAGGACGGCGGCCTCCCCACCGTGCAGCGCGCGCGACAGGTTGAAGTCCGACACCTTCGCGTCCATGCGGTCCGTCACCAGGATGTTGTACGAGGTCAGGTCCCGGTGCAGCACGTGCTGGGCGTGCATGAAGGCGACGGCGGCCGCCACCTGGTGCGCGATGGCCAGGCGGGTCGGCCAGGACGCCCAGAGGCGGAAGCCCGGCGATGCGCGCAGGCGCGCCTCCTCGGGCGAGCGGGGCGGGGCGGCCCCCGCCCGCACGGCGGGGGGCAGGCTGGTCGCCACCCGCCGCGCGTACGACAGCAGGCGGAACAGGCTGCCGAACCGGCACAGCTCGGTCAGGATGGCCAGCGTGGGCGTGCCGGCGGGCATGGCGGCGGCCGCAGAGGGCGGCGTGGGCGGGGCCGAGTCGCCGCCGCCGCGCGCCGACCCCGCCGCCCGGCACCGCCGCCACCCGCCCAGCCGGGACGACAGCGACGGCGGCGGCGGCGGCGGGGGCGGCACCGGCGGCGGCGGCACGTGGTAGCAGGCGCCCAGGAAGCGGACGATGTTGGGGTGCAGGCTCAGGCGGCGCTGCAGGTCGACCTCGTCCTTGAAGCGCGCCAGGACGGCCGGGTCGGGCGCGGCGGAGGCGGGCGGGCCGCCCTCCCCACCTCCAAACCCGGCGTCGCCATCGCCCGTCTCGAGGGAGATGATCTTGACCGCCATGGCCGCGTTGCGGAAGAAGGCCTCGTACACCTGGCCGAACGACCCGGACCCGATCTTGCGGACCAGGGCCGGGCGCAGGTCCTCCCAGGCGACCTGCCAGAACGGGTCGTCGCCCCAGGGGAGGGGCGGGGAGGCGGGAGGAGTGGGCGGACCGGGCGGGGCTGGCTGCAGCGCTCCTCCCAGCGCGCCGCACGCAGACGGCGGGCGGGGGGCAGGGCCACCACCGCCGCCGCCACTCCCTCCTCCTCCGCCGCCCGCGCTGCTGCTGCCCAGGTCCCGGTCCCGCGACCCCACCCGCCCGCGGATCACGCACGGCGGCGGTGCCAGGCCGGTGATCTTGCAGGCGGGCGCCGCCGCCGCCGCCGCTGCCACCGCGCCGCAGCCGCCGGCCGCGCTCCCGTCGCCGCCGTCGCCGACCACGCTGGCCGTCGCACTCGCGTGGCCAAGCCGGGCGAAGAGGCGGTCCCGCCAGGTGGGGCGGTGAGGGGGAGGCGGTAGAGGTGCTGCGATCGCGGGCGCTGCCCCGCCCTCGCTGGGCACGGTGCCCAGTGTGCCACCCGACGCGGCGCGCCCGGCGACCGAGGTCGAGGTTGGCGCGGGCGAGTCGGACGGCGGGCCCGGCTGCTGCGCCACCGCTGCCGCCGCCGCCACCTTGGCGGGCGAGGGCGCGTCCCACCCAGAGATGGGCAGTGTCTGGGCGGCCTCGAAAGGGGACAGGGCTTTCGGGACGGCGGCGGCGGCGGCCGTGTCAGGCGCGCCAGGCACTGCCGCAACTGCGGCCCGCTTGTCGCCACCCAGGCCCGGCGACGGCGGGGGCGGCGGCGGCGCGTGCATGCGCGCGACCTCACTCCACGTGCGTGGGCCGAAAGATGGCGCGGGGGCCGTGGCGACGACAGCAGGAGGCGCCGCCGCACCCCCGGACGCGGGGCGGCCATCAAACTTGGGCGGCAGCGGGACGGGCGGCGCAGGCACGCCAACACCCCTTCCACCTCCATCCTCTGTCCGCGGCGTGTCCAGCGCGCCCGCCGCGGAGGAGGGCGCGCCCGACAAGACCAGTCCCAGCGGGCGGGGCAGGTCGACGGCCGGCGGGACGTCGGCCAGGGCGCCGCTGCCCGACCTGCTCAGCCCCTCCCCACCGCCGCCACCGCCGCTACCGCCACCCCACCCGCCGTCGCCCGACGCGCCCAGGCCCGCGCTCAGCCCCGCCGCCCGCTTCAGGCGCAGGACGCGGCGGACGCGCAGGATGGCGTTGACCAGGGCGTCCGTGGCGGAGCGCAGCGAGTTGTAGTGCCGCACGCCGGAGGGGCCCCGCCCCAGGCGGCTGGCGTCTAGGTCGCGGACGAAGACGACTGCCCCCACGCACTGCTCCTCCAGCAGCTCCAGCGCCCAGCAGGCCAGGCCCGCGGGCGACGCGCCCAGGCGGGCCACCCGGCGGGCGGACGCGCCCGCCAGGTCGTACAACGCGCCCGACAGGCGGTCGACCAGGGCGGCCAGGGAAGGCGGGGCGGGCAGGCCGGTGGCCGGGTCGAGGGGCGCGGGCACCTGGCCGGCCTGGTCGGCGGCACCCCCACCCCCCACCCCTTCCTCCTCCATCACCACCGCCGCCGCGTGCTCGGCCTGGGCCAGCAGGGCCGTCAGCGAGGAGGGCAGCCAGGCCTGGGACTGTAGGTCGTCGTCGCAGGGCAGGGACGCCGGTGTGGGAGCGAAGGGCGGGATGGCCGGCGGCAGCAGAGGCGGCGGTGGCGGGTGCGACCCGGCCGCCGCGACGGCCGCCCACGCGCGCGCGGGCGCGGCCGCCGCGCCAAAACTGCCCGGCGTGCCACCGTCCTCCGCCGTCTCACCATCTGAGCCCGGGTCGGAGCCGATGGTGGAGGCGACGGTGGAAGGGCCCGTGTCTCGCCCGTAGGCAGCCAGGGTGGAGGCGGAGGAGGGCGCGACCAGGCCGGCGCCGGCCCCGTCTCCGCCGCCTCCAGCCCCCTCTGCCCCCGCCACCCCGACCGCCCGCTGCATCGAGGCGGCCGCCTCCGCCGCGCGCACGAACAGGAGCAGCCACTCCCGTAACAGCTGGGGGCGCACGGCCGGCCAGAAGCGGCAGACGTCCTCTACCAGCCGGCCCGCGCCCGCCCAGGCGGCCTGCAGCGTCCGGGCCAGCACGCTGAGCTCGTGGCCCGACTGTGAGGCGCCAGGTTTGAGTGCCCCGGGCGCCAGCAGGGCGGCCTGGGCCTCGCCAGCCGCGTCCAGAGCCGCCAGGGCGACCCGTCCGGCCGCGTCGCCCAGGCCGGTGCACAAGGCGCCCAGGTCGGCGGTGGCGGCGGCTGTCGCGGAGGAGGGCGACGCCAGTTCGGCCACGGGGCCGGGTAAGGACGACGCCCGGCCGCCCCCGCCCGTCAGCAGGGAGGCCGCTGCGGCCGTCCCCGCGGCCGCGTTGCCCTCCACCAGGCGGGCCAGGCCGCGCAGGCGGGTGTCCAGGTCCGCCACGATGGAGACGACCCGGTCTCCACCCCGCAGGGCGCGCCGGGTGTCGGCGCTCCCCGGCGGCGTCGACCGCAGGCCTTCCCCCACGGAATCGCAGCACAGGCGGGCCATGCCGGCCAGCTCGGTCGCGACGCCCGACACGATGTCGATGTACGCGGCCACCCCCGCCCCGCCCGCGGGGCCTGGACCCGCCGACGCACCCCCGCCTAGCGCCCCGTGCTGCCTCAGCCCGGTCGCAATGTCGCGGGCTTCCCCTAACGCGTGCTCCAGCCAGTCCAGGCGCTGCTCCCGGGCGGGCCAGGCCGGGTCGGGCGGCGTCTGCCAGAAGATGAGCTGGTCCCGCAGGTCGGCCGCCTTGGCGCGCGCCAGGGAGACGGCCAGCTCGTAGTCCTCCCGCGCGAACGCGCCCCCGCCCTCCAGCAGGGAGGACAGGGAGGCGTGCCACGCCAGGCGCTCCCGGGCGACCGCGTCCTCGGTGGGGGGGCCGATGGAGAGAGCGGGTGGGGATGGTGGGGGTGGTGCTGCGGACGGCGGCGGCGGCGGCGAGGCGGGCGGGTCGGGGGTCGGCTCTGTTGCTGCCGTCCGGGCCGCGACGACCGCGGCAAAGGAGGGCCGCCCCAGCGGACTGGCCGGGCGCGGGTCGGTGGTCACAGCGGCAGCGGCAGCGGCCCGCCGGGCAGGCGGTGCCTGCCCACTCCCGCTCCCGCCGCGCCCCGTCGTCGACACCGGGCTGGACCGGTCCGAGTCGGTCAGCTCAAAGCCGACGACGGCGGGGCGAGGAGGATGCGCGGGCCGGGCGGGCGGCGCGGCGGCTGCGGCGGCCGCCGAGGAAGAGGGCGGCCGTGTGCGCCCTGTCGAGGGCGGGGTCGGGGCGGGCGGGGTGGGGACGGCTGCCGGCGGCGCGCCGCCACCGCCGCCGCCGCCGCCGCCGCCGCCGCCGCCGATGCCCAGGACTTGGAGGGTCGTGTCCAGTTCCTGTAGAGTGTGCAGGTGGGGGTGGGGGTGTGTGAGGGGCAATGCGGGCGTCTCGGGCCGGATGGCCGCCACCCGCACCCGGGGCTGGATGATGTGATGGGTTTGGGTTGGGGTGGGTGCGTGTTTCGTCGTCTTCGTCGTCGCCCCCCTCCTCTCTGCAAACGCTCACCTTGAACGCGCGGGCGTCGCTCCTAGATTTCTGCCTGCCCCGCCGGGACGCCGCCCTGTCCAGGGCACGCCGGGAGGTGCGAGCGGGCGGGAAGTTGCTGCCTGCTGTGTGGGCGGAGGGGGACGAGAGGGGAGAGAGAGTCAGGATGACGGCGGGGCGGGCATTGGGGGCGGTCGCGCACTCACACACACACACCCCGCTCCCTCCTCTCTCTCACACACACACCTGCCGCCCGGGCCGCCCGGACCGTGGACGCGGTCCGCGGCAGGGGCGACCCGAACTGTTCGGCCAGCAGCTGGGCGCGGCTCGAGTGGCCTGCCGCCACCGCGGCCGCACGGCGCGAGTCCTGCCGGTCCGCGTCCGAGGAGCCGTCCGAGGAGTAGCCGTTCATGGCAGCAGCAGCAGGGGCCTCCGGGCGGACACGTGTGGTCGCGGTGTTGGCGAGAGAGATGGGTGCACAGCGCGGCGCGGCGCGGCGCGGCGAGGAGAGACAGAGGTGCGCCCGCTCGCCGCCGCGTTTTTTTCTTCTGGTCGCGCGCCCACTGGGGGCACCGGTTTTCCGGAGTGACCCCCTCCTCCATCCTTCCAACACGCCCGTACCCCGCTCGCCCCCGCGCCCGCCGGCCCCTCCCTTTCTCCTCTACTCCACAACCAGCGTCTGCCCCCCCCCCCC
>Ga0114918_10003621_pt1 | contig 13599 bp, 20 predicted proteins | sample LantaG_FD_87015 | JGI IMG/M metagenome (GOLD analysis project Ga0114918, IMG submission 87015) | Deep subsurface microbial communities from Baltic Sea to uncover new lineages of life (NeLLi) - Landsort_02402 metaG | ecosystem: Environmental > Aquatic > Marine > Oceanic > Sediment | place...
GGCCACGCCCGCCACCAGCGCTGCCGCTACCAGAATCACCGGGGCCGCCGCTGCCACGATGCCAATCAGGACCGGTATGACCATAGACGCCACGACGATGCCCAGGGCAATCAGTACATCTTTCCAGGAGACGAATGAGCCAATAACTGACATGATCGGCCCGGCAATTTCTCTGACATGTTTCAGTAGAGCCGCCCCCCTGCCAATCAGATTATCGTAAGCCGCTCTCACTTGCTCCACGCTGGGAGCCATAGATGTCATCCGCTCGATCACCCTGGTTATGGCCTGGGCAGCAGGGGTCAAGAATTCCTGAATCAACGGCGTTCCCACCGTGATCATGAAGGTTTCCAGGCCGCCCCGCAATTGTTCCATTGCCGCCCTGAATCCACGCGTACGCGCAGCAGCAACTTCTTGCGCCGTTGCCGCTGCGCCAATGGCTGTTGACATCGTATTCCAACCCGCCGTTCCCTCGCCGACCAGGATGTTTAATGCACTTAGCCCGTAGGTTCCCGCCAACGTCATGGCAACCTGGTTGCGCTGTTCGTCTGTCAGCCCCGCCATTGCCCCTTCTAATTGCCCGATCACGTCGGGCATGGTCTTCATGTTCCCAGCGCTATCGTACAGCGAAACGCCCAAGGCGTCTAGCGTTTCGGTCACCGCCTTGGTGGGACGTTGCAGATTGACCAGCATGGAGCGCAGTGCCGTTCCCGCCTCGCTGCCCTGAATGCCTCTGGTCGAGAGAATAGCCAACGAGGTAGAAACATCCTCCAGGCTAATACCCATTGACGCTGCTAACGGCCCCACGTTTTTCAGTCCATCGGCCAATCCGCTCACGCTGGCAATACTGGCATCGGCGGCTCCAACCAGTACGTTGGCAATGCGACTTGCGTCGGTGGCCTCTAGCCCGAAGGTCGCCATAGCCACCGCCACCACGTCACTGGCTGCCGCCAAATCCAACTCGCTGGCCGCCGCCAGATCAACCGCCGAACGCAATGCTCCGCTTAACTCTGCCGTGCCACCCAAGTAGCCATTTAGGTCGGCGAAGATTTCGGAAGTGTCTAGCCCCGCCTTGTAAAAGTTGGTCATGGCGTCGGCGGCTTCACTGGCACTGATGCCTACCAGTTTACTGTCCGCACCTACTTGCAACGCCGCCGCGCTCAAATCGGCCATTGACGTGCCGCTGGCCGACGCCGCCACACCCAGGATGTTGATTTGGCTTTCAAAGTCGGCAGCGGCATTTACACTCTTGACTAGCCCAACGCCCAGCGCCGCAACGCCAGCGACGGCTACTCCCGCCGCCGCCTTTAACCCGGCCCCCATGACAGATTGCAAGCCAGAAAACCCCCGGCTTGCTACACCCGCCTTGTTCGACAGGTTATCCAGGTCGCCGCCCACCGCACGCAGGGCCGAAGACGCTTGATTCTGCGCTCGAATTAGGATGTCAAGATTGGCGGCCATCGGTTATGTCCTCATCTGTTCGTCCAGCTTGCGCCGCTTGGCTGTGTAGCTGCGTTCTGCGTTGACGCGTGTGACCAGTTCGTCCACCAGGTCGAACGGGGCGCTTTGCAAATCAGCCCATGACCAACCCATTTCCCGCATCAACTCAATCTCCACCCCGTATCGCCCGGCGTCCTGGGTGGGCGTGCCTTGGTGTAGGATCTGGACCTTGTAGAATGCGTCTATGCTTTTTTTTCGTCTTCGTCCGGCGCCTTGTTCAACGCATCGGCAGCCTCCGCCAGCTTGTCAGCCACGGCGGAAGGCAGAGCATCTATGTTCGCCTTGGTCATGGGCCGCTCCTCAAAGCTGGGGCCGGACCAGGAGACCAGGGCCAAGTGCAGCATCTGGGTTTGCATAACGAACGGGTCGATGGTTATCTGCTCGCCATGCACCTTGGAAACGCTCACGCTGGTCGCCTTGCTCTTGACGGTCTGGCTTTCGGCATAGGTGAGTTTGCGCACCACGGCGCTGTTCTCTGCGTCAATCTGGACGGTCTGCGTTTGCTGTGTGAAAAAGCTCATGCGTTCTCCTTACGGCAACGTGGCCAGAATATTGGTGACTTCGATCTCAGCGTACAGGGCATCGGTACTGCTGTACACGGCGACAAACTCCACCTGTACGGTCGTATTGCCGTCACTGTTCTGCACGGTCCCGATTTTTGTCAGCTTGGCCGACACGTCAACCGTGATGGCCCGGCTTGCCGACCCGCTGCCCGCCAGCCGAATCAGCTTCACAGCCTGGGCCTCTTTGGCGGTGCGCAGGGTTGCAACAGCGTCATCACTGTTCAGTTCCAGGGTGATCGTGCCGGTGAGTTCACCCTTGACGCTCTTGTGGGCGGTGAAGTACAGTTGCCCATCAGCCGTGAAGACGGGCTGCAAGCCGCTCTTGTCGCTCAGGGAGAAGTCAACCAACACGCCAGAGATGGCCGTGGTGCCGATGGTCCCGCCGCTGGCGTCAATCGTCAACAGCGTCTTATTGAACAGAATTTCCTCCACCGCCGCTACAGACAGACTGGTCAAAGCGGCATTGTTGCGCTGTCGGCCCACCCAGTTGGCCGCCATCTTCCATGGCTCGTTTGCTTTGCCGGAAAGGGTCCAATCCTCGACGAAGCCATAGGCCATCTCCGCAGAATCTCCGCCGTTGTCAATCTTGTTGCCGGTCTCGACGGTGTAGGTCTTGATGGCCCCCGCCGCCGCCGATGGCTTGGTGTAGGTGTAGACATACGGCCCGACCCCCGTCGGCGTGGCGGTCATCCACGACGCTTCCAGCAGGTGGGGCAGTTGCTCAAAGGTCGCTTCCGTGTCTGGCATGGCCAGCCGTGCGATAATCTGCGGGATGTAGCTGCGCCCGGCAGATGCGATTAGGCCGATATTCTCATCGGCCATCACGACATCAGAGCCGTCCTCAATGCTGGCAGCCGGGCCACGATAGACCACGGTCGCGGGGACCGCAGTCCCCTTGGTGGCTTCTCGACCAAGCTGGATCATGTTGGCGGTAAACGGTGAATAGGTTGCCATTATTTATCCTCCTGAATCTGGGCAGCTTGCGTCTGCCATTGTCGGATCTGGTCTGCGCTGCTGCCATCCAGGTGGAGATCCAAGGCCACCGGGTCTGCATCGATCAACTGCTGGCGGGTTACAATGCCCGCCGCTTTTAAGGCCTTGGTGATAACCGGGCCAATTCCGTCAATGCGAGTCAGTCCGTCAGCCTTTGCCTTCGTCGGGACTTCGCCAGCCGTTTCGTACAGCCCCAGCGGATACTCTCCAATCGCCTCAGCATACTTCGCTGCTTCTTTGGCGGTCAAGTCCCTGGCCGGAACGCCCGGAATCCATGCGCCGTTGCCCACATATTTCATTGTTGTCATAATGTCACCTTCTCCGCAACTTCTATGCGGAATTCAAAACCGTGATATTCAGTTCCGGCGTAAACCAGGATAGATGCTCCACTGTCGCTGATGCTCTCCCCGATATGCGCCACGGCGCCAGCCAGGGTGACATCGCCCATGTATGCTACGCCAAAGCTCTGCAAAAGCGGCACAACCTCCTGATAGCCATCATCAATGCCTACGTTCTTCACAGAGACCGGGGCCACGTAGCACCGCACCACGTACAGGCGTCGGTGAATGTACCAGCCCCCCATCGGCTTCCAACCGTTGCCCTCCACGGTGGGGCCGGGCCATGTGAAGACCAAGGGCAGCCGTTGCTTGTCCAGGGCAGCGGGCAACTTCTCGGGGGCGCTCAATACGCTGGTGATGGACGAATGTAGAGTCTGAAATGCGGTGATCGTCGTTGCTATGCTCATCGTTCCCACTCGCTGCTGATACCTGTAGAAAGCGCCGTTATGAGTGTCGACAACTCCCCTTCAACCACTTCTCGTGCTACCCACCATCTGCCTCGGTGAACGCCCGCCTGCCCGCCGCCCCCGCCATTCCCTAGCACATAGGTGGGGTACATCCGCCCCCGCTGGCTGGCATCGTTTATGATTGAGTATTCGCTGTCTCCGCGCTTGAGATCGCTCCAACTTGAACGCAGTATTCCCGTGCGTATGTAGGTCTGCCCCGGTCGCTCTGGCGGCTCGGCCCGGCCCGCCAGTCGATACCGCATTCCTCGCACCCAATCTGCGAAGCAGGGGTCAAGGACACGCGGCATCTTGGCGATAATTCGATCCAGGTTGCGATGAATTCTCACATCGCCAACAAGTTCAACGCTAGGCATAGGCCGACACCTGCTCCATCAACTCCACCTCAATTAGCACCGGCGTGACAGCCCCCACCGGCAGGTACTTGCGCCTCGTGCGGTCGGTCAGCCGGTACAGCGTGCCGCCCACGCCGATAGCCCAATTGTCGTCCAGGGCCGTATCATTGGCAGCACTGTATTCCACTCGCAGGCGCAGGCCGGGCTGGTCGAAAGCGCTACCGTCGCCCATGCTCGCCGCCCGCAACTCCTCTTTCATTATCGGCACATAACGGACAAGAGTCACGTCGGCAATATCGGCGTCCGTGTAATCCACTGCCACCAGCAGCCCGTCGCCGTCCTCGAAGCGGTCCTGCGTGCTGTCGTAGACCACGCCAGCGGGCAATGCCCAGCCGCTAATAGGCTCATAAACAGACAATCGTGGCCGACCGTAAACATTCCACGTCGCCACGAAAGCTGCTTTCAGTCCTGCCCCGGTTTCGCTCATGGTCAGCTTACCTCAAAAACGATCTCCGTGCGGGCTGGATTGTTTAGGGCGGAGAGTTTGCCGGTCGTGTCCAGAAGCATAGCTGTCTGACCGTACATCGTGGACTCAAGACGCATAGCGGTCTGTCCCTCGAATCGCACGCCGCCCTCCCCGCTGGTCTGGGCCGCCTTGCGCTCCCGCGTCGCCGTGATAAGGTGCGCCGCCAAGTACGCTTCGATGGCTGCGAGGACGGCCGCAGACAAAGACGACGTGCCTAGCGTCTGTGTTACCAGCAAGTTTGCCGTAGTGATGTACGCCACGATCTCGCTGCTTGATAGTTCGGTGTCGAGAATCGCCGTCACATCGCCGGACGCAGCACGGTTCGCCATGCGTTAGCCCGTCGCTTTCGGTGCGGCCTTCTTGCGCCGGGTGCGGGGGGTCTTGGTCTTGGTGTCCATTGTCGCCTTGGGCGCTGGCTTGTCGGGGATGACGGATGGTGCCTCCGGTTCCTCTTCCGCCGGGTTTTCGAGGGTGAACGTAATCACCTCCGGCTCGTCTACAACGGGCTGCGCCTCACCCTGCGCCTCGACCCGTTCCAGCTTGTCCAGAAAGCCAGCCGCCGCCTCTTCAGTTAGCTCCACAATATCGCCGGGGCCGTAAGCCTTCCCGACCCCGTGGCGGTATCCTGGTTTGACTCTGTACTCAGGCATGGTCTTTCCTTTCGTCTTAGGTCAGATAGAACAGTTCCACCGTCACGCTACCCGCAGAGATAGAAGTGAAGTCCGCCCCGCCGGTGATGGTCAGACGGACGGTGGCCGCCGCATCGTGGTATTTGACGCCGCTGGCAACGCCGGCTGCGATACCGTTGGCCGCCGTGGTGAACACGTCGATAGTACCCGTGTTATAACGGTCTACATCCGTGCCATCCCCGATGGTCATCACGGCAGTAGTATCACCCGTGAATCCAGTGACCGCCGTTACAGCCGCTGCCAGGACCGTTGCCCCAATCGGAATGGTCCCCGCAGTGAGGTCGAATTGGCCCGTGGCGTTCAGGTTGTCAGTGAAGGCCGCAAAACCTACAGTCTCCGAGAACTTCTGCACCACCACGCCGCCGTTGACGCTGTAATCGAGTTGATTCAGTTCCGCCGCCGACGCGGTTACGTCGGGCAGAACGCCCAACGAGTCGGTCAGATCCGTATTGTAATCGTGTGGGTCGGTACTCCCCCACTCGGCTTTTAAGGCCGCAATTGATTTGGCTGTCATGATCTATGCTCCCTTATGTCAAGCCACTGTGCAGTGCACAATCCCGGATTTCCCGCTGTACTCGTCCTTGACCAACGGCGTGAACACAGTCATCACCTTGAAGCTGGTCATCATGCCGTCGCCACTGGACCATTCGAGATTGACAACCGGCCAGTAGGCGTCAACACGGGCGATTTCCACCACATCCTTGCTCAGGTTGACCAGCAGGACTTCGCCCGCATCCAGCCAGTGAGCAGGCTCGCAGAAACTTACGCCGGGGATCTGCATGACACGGGACAGGGGAGTGTTGCCGCTGCCATCGGTGAAGAAGGCCCGGCTCGCCTGCCCGTATTGGGTGGTGGCCACGAAGATGCCATAGGGACCGAAGTAATTGTCGCCCTCTGCCGCCGCAATCATGCCGGAGATGGTAGGGATCACGTTGGTGATCGTACCCCAGTCGCCGCCGCCGTAGTTGGTGGCAGTGTCCGTGTTGCGGGTGGCATGAGAGGTCAGGCCGCTAATGCTGGACCCGTTGAGGCTGATGGCCGTGGACCCGTTGATCATGAGATCCTCGACCGCTTCGTCCACGACTTTACCAGCCGCTTCCGCAGAGGCCATGTCGATGCCGTCGCCCAACTGCCGAGACGAAAGCAGGGCACGCTGGTTGATCTCGAATTCCTTGAAGATGATCGGGACGGGCACGCCGACCAGATCATAGTCCACGGTGTCCTTCTGGCCGCTGGCGTGACCGCTCATGGTCACGTTGGCCGCCATTACCTCGCTGACCTGATTGTACTGGGCGGTCAGGGTTCCCAGTCCGCCCAGCCGACGCACAAGGCCCAGCCGGTCGAAGGTAGCGACCACGTTCAGGGGCTTGGTGGCCGCTTGAACGACGGTGCTGTCAAGCTCTTCCCATTCGTCTTTCTTCAGCGTGCTGTTGATATACAGCCCGCCGTTCGTGCGCAGGAACACTTCCCCGGTTTTGCTGTTGACAACCGGTCGGCTCCCACCCATCAAGGCCCGCTGCCCTTCCGGGCTTTGGGAGTTAATCATGCTTACTTTGCTCATGTTGTGGTTGCCTCCTATGCAATGTCCACGAGAATGCGGGCGCGTGCGCCGCTGGCGGCCTTGTCTTCGGCGGCATAGCCGATAACCTGGTCGGTGTAAACGGTGTAGCTGGCACTTCCGCTTTCAGCTACTGCCTGCGTGCCGCCTGCGGTCAGGGCGTTCGTGCCGTCGCTCATCAGAGAGTCGCCCTGAGAAACGGTCTGCCCGTCGGCCAGCCACATATACAACTGGTCGCCGGTCTGGGCGAAGATGAAACGAACGGTCTCATTGTCGGCATAGGCGTGGTCGATGGCCTTGCCCGTGCCGTGGTCGGACCAGGGATTCTCGATGGCCACTTTCTTGCCTTCGCTATTCCCGCCTGCCGTGCCGTGTTGGTCGAGATCGTTGACGGTGGCGGCCCATTCCAGCAACTCGCCGGGGGTGATAGCCCCGTTGGCGAGACCTTCCCGGACACGCTGCTGCATGTTGTCCGGGTTGTTGGAGCGGATGATAATGGTGTTAAACGTGGTGCTTGCCATTGGTTATTTCTCCTTCCCGTTGTTCCAAGCGGGCATGGCCAGGGGTTCAAACTTCTCCCCGGTGCTACGGTTGCCGATCATGCCAGCAGACAGGCCATAGTCAGCGGTCTGGTAGGTGGCGGCCAATTTCTTGAGATGGCCGACCGACAGGGCCTTCAGTTCGGCCTCATCAAACGGGCATCGTTCGTTGGTGACCAGATCGGCCACCATGTTGAGACGTTCCTGGTCAGCGTTGGCAGTGAGCGTAGCGCTCATCTTGTCCAACTTCTGGGCCAGGGCCTCCACCTGCGTAGCCAGGGCGACCAGGGCGTTGCTGCCCGTGTCGGGTTCGGCTACCAGGGTGATCGTTCCGAACGGATCTTCTTCGGGCGGCTGGATGCTCAGGTTGAACGCCGTGAGGGTGGCGTCGTCCATCGCTTCCAGTTGCTCTTTACTGCACTGGCACTGTTCGTTAGCAACCAGGGCAGCGACCAACTCTTGTCTCTGCATTTTCGTACCTCCCAGCACGGATTGAATACTACGGATTACATTGCGGACTGTCTCTGACACAAACGACTGACTGGCCGCCGTTTGTGCTTCCTGAATATTCGACACAACCATTTCAGTGCCATCCTGCTCCAAGGCGGATAGCACGTCAACGGGAACTGCCTCTTCTTGCGCTTGATTTAGTCGTGGCACGCCGCATCCTCCCTTCACTGAACAGGCCCCCGCCTCATGCAGCAGGAGAGCCAAATGATCCGGGCGGATGTTGCGGGTGACGCCGTTGTAGGCCAGCCCGTTCCACGTCCCGGAAACGTCGTCAAAGTCGGCAAAATAGCCGGTGGATACCTCGATCATCTGCCCGGCCCGCAAGCGCTGCATGGCGGTGAGGGCCTCGCCACCGATGGCCTGCGCCTTCTGGATGTCGATCCACATTTCAGCCTTGATGCTGTCCCCGTCAAGGATGGGGTTCCAGATGACGCCCGGCGTCTGATTGGCGAAGATGTCCGGATTTCCGGCGCTGATCGCCTCCCCGTTGAGCATCGGATGGCCCAGGGTGACAGGCCGCCCAGCCCAGGCCTGTACGTATTGAGACAACTCGTCACCAGGGACCAGCTTCCCGTTTAGCACCCCGGCCTTGACCATGATCACAGGTGCGACCAGATAGGAGCGCCCGTTGTGAGTGCGTTCCGTGGCCTTGACCGTGGCGTTGGCGGTGAAATGTTGCATAGGTTACTCCAAAAGGTACACGACAACAGCGCCGGTCTTGGCATTGCCACCGGAGGTCACGACCACTTTCAGATCCCCGTCAGCGATAGGATATGTTCTGGTCGTCAAGGCGGCCCCCGCATTGTCAGATTCCAGCACCCTGGGATAATAGGTGGCGTTGGCGTCCGCATTGGTCAGCGTCAACAGGGTGGCATCAACGCCGCTGGTTGTGCCAGTGGCCGAAATAACAGCGTCAACACCGGTGGCCAGCGTGCCGACCGCCCATTCCACGGCGTAGACGGCACGAGGTGCGCTGTTGAGACCAACCGTCACCGTGACCGACCCGTCCGCTATGGTTGTAATGTCAAGTTTTATTGCAAGCATTTTTTCGCCCTCTTCTATCCAATATCGAATCCATTCCAATCCACCCCTGGCGCAATCGCCCCCAGCGCCGCCCGCACGGTGATGCCTTCTGGCAATCCTGGCATACCCAGCGCCGCCAGAATCCCGTTCATACGGGCCAGTCCGCCCGGTGTGATGGCCTCGTCCAACTCCGGCCACTGGCCGCCGTCTGCCGTCTCCGTCAACGGCAGCAGGGCCACGGTGTCAGCGTCCCCGGCCAGGGCTTGCAACTGTGCCGCCCCGGTCTTGATGACCGCCACCCCATAGCCGCCGATGCCGTCCACCACAGTCACCACGCCGCCGCCGATGGGTTCGGCTTCGGTGTCTCGCTCGTAGTCCAGATCCATGTCGGCGGGCAGAGACAGGGAACCGGTGAAGGGGCGGATGATGATTGCCTTGATGCCGTTGCTATCCATTTGCCACCTCGTTGAGTGGTGCGTCGTATTGCCCCTCGTTACCCCTGGCAAAAATCGTTAGGTTGTCGAGGCTGTTTGCGGAGTAGGTGCTGAATAATTCGTGCAAGGTGTTGGAGATTATCCCCGCATCCGCAATCGTCCCTGTCCCGACCAAGGCGTTGTTGTAGTACAGCCTGTAAGCCGTGCCGTCCTTAATGACCCGCAACTCTGCCCCGGCGCTGTACGTGGCCGCCGCCGTGATGACGGTGGTGTAGGTTCCCGCCACGCATTTTTCCAGCTTGCAGTTCGTGCCGTCGTGATAGGTGATCACGAAATTGGCCGGACTCCCTGCGCTGTCCAGATCCATGTCGGCGGGCAGAGACAGGGAACCGGTGAAGGGGCGGATGATGATTGCCTTGATGCCGTTGCTATCCATTTGCCACCTCGTTGAGTGGTGCGTCGTAAATGCCGTCAACGCCCCTAGAATAGACGGTGAAATTGTCGAGCGTATTGGCGGAGTAGGTGCTGAATAATCCATGAAGTGTTTGTGAGATTATACCCGCATCCGCAATCGTCCCCGTCCCGATCAAGGCATTGTTATAGTAAAGCCGATACGCCGTGCCGTCCTTAATGACCCGCAACTCTGCCCCGGCGCTGTACGTGGCCGCCGCCGTGATGACGGGCGTGTAGGTTCCCGCTACGCACTTCTCCAACAGGCAGTTGGTCCCGTTGTGATACGCAATCACGAAGTTGGCCGGACTCCCTGCGCTGTCCAAATTGACCACCAGCCCCGCCTGCGTGCCTGCGATCAGGGTGACGGCGACCGTGGCGAGGATGTCGGCGGTGGAGTGGGTCGTGCTGGCGAATAGGGTGGAGAGGGTGAGGGCTTTGATGCTGGCGTTGTCAACATCTCCGTCAAATGTCGCAAAAGCGTGTACCCGAAAAGCTACAGCGTTAATTCGCCGAACGGTTGATACTTTCACCCCTGTTGTCGTATATGAGGGAGATGGTGACTGACCAACTTCGATTGCCACACTGCCCGCCGCTGCACGAACAACGTCTATCTCCATGCGATACCACACGCTTGCACTAGCGACGAAAGTGGAGGTCAAAAACGACTCAGTGCCGGGAACGTAGGTTGCCACACCCGCCGCAATTGTCCACCCCGTTCCCTTCGTCCAGTCCGTGTCAGCGCCAAATCCCCCATTCACCACCAACTCCCCACCCACCCCCGGCGTATTCGTCACCGTCCCCGCCGCAGCCGCCCACGTCGCCCCGGTCCACACCTTCCCGCCGCCGCCTGAGCCGATGCCCCCGGCGATGCCTTCTTGATGCCCACGACCATCTGATTCGGTGAGCGCCCCGGCGTTGTCGAAGCCATCCGAGAGAATTGGCGAGGGGAGCCAGGAGAGTTGGGCGACATCAAAATCGGTAAACGAAACAACCGCATTGATCGAGCCTGTCTTTGCATACAACGGGGAAAGGGTTAGACTTTTATCTACATACAACAGAGTCCATGACGTAAATGCGCCGCCACGAACGAAAAAGAACGCGCCCGTCGCTCTCAAAATCACTGTTGCATCATAATTTGTAGATATTGAATATGCGCCGATTATTGGCTGGTTCGTTCCGTCATTTGCCATTAGCTGGATAGCCAATCCTGATACAAAACGAATGCCAGCTATTGCAGGATAAAGCGTATCGATTCTGCCGAAACCGTAATATGACGAAGCGTTGTTTTGGTTTATATTTTTCACAAAAACCAAAACTCCCGGAACTCTATCCCTCGGATCTGTATACCACAGATAGGGATCACCATACCCCGGAGCCGCCTTCCCGCCCGCAAACACAGCCGCCCCGCCGCTGATACTCAGCTTGTTCTCGGTATCCGTGACCGTCCGCACCCCCGGCCCCGGTTCGGCAGCCGTGCCGTTGACGCTGCCCGCCGCTAGGTCCGTGGTGAAGTTGTCACGCAGGAGCCAGGCGCTCACGTAGCCGCCACCGCTACGGTGCAGTGCCATCGATTCAATTTGTGTGCGCAGTCTTCCGAAGCTCACGAATTCTAACTCCAAAACAAAAAGGCGCAAGGCCCAAAATCATGGGCCTTGCGCCTGATGCTGCTTGCGCCTTGGGTGTTTAGTTACTCTGTCAGGTCTACCAGGGCGGTTACGCCCCGATGGGTGATCCTCAGTTGATGGCTTTCCGGGTTGTACTCTGCCACAAAGCGCCCGGTGATAGGATGCACGATACGACGGGTGAATCCATCACGATCAAGGATAGCACGATTTGTTTTCAGTGTCAAGCGGTTGGCAAAAACTAGCGTCTTGTCCCGATCCATTGGTCTGCCTCCGATGCGGGGATGATACGGCTCTCCAGATCGCAATTACAATTACTCATACAAGCGCTTGAAATTCCAGGCGAAGGGAGGACCGCCGCCAGCTGCCAACCCTGATTGTGGTAGTTCAAACAGTCCTCGCAAGTTTCTCCGGGATTCAAGTTTCTCTTTTCAATCATCATCTCCCCCGGACCGGCCACCAGCGTCGAGCGGGAAGCCTCCCAGTATTGTATGCGGGCATTGCCAGCGTACATATTGGAGCGGTTCAGCGCCTGGGCTATTGAGATGTCCCCGTTGGCTATGTCATCGGCAAAGGATTCCAGCCGCCTGTAATCTGCATGTAGCCTTCCACCCACTGAGCCATAATCTGAAAATCCAAGTCTATCGAATCCGCCTTTTCCTAACGCCCTGTTTGTCAGGTGAGCGTTTTTAATTTCGTCCCGCATCTGCTCAAGCCATACAGATCGGTCGATCTTGCCCTCGTAAAAAGTTTGGGTCAACTCGCCCAGGCGCCCCCGGCTGCTGGTCACCTGCCTATCAAGCAGCGAAATAATATCTCGCCGCGCCACAAATCTGCCCGTGACCTGAGAAACGTAGCGGCCCGAAGTAGGAGAGAATCTGTAACCCGGTAGAATGTTGCTAGGCATTTGGCTCATCCAGAGTTGCGTCGAGAATACGTTTGTACTTTGACGGAATAAAACTGTCTGCATACCATGCCGCCCGTGCAGCCGCCACGTCTTTCGGGCCAACCGTCACCGGCTGCCCGTACTGTGGCGGTCGAAACGTGGCCGGGTCTGCCCCCGCAGGTGTCCAGTCCAGGATGCGCTTTATCGTTGCCTGGGCAACGGCCAAGTCGACGCCCGCACTCAGAAGGGCCGAAAGGTTGCGCTCGGCAAAATCCTGGTGCTGATTTTTGGAATTGTCGGTCGTTTGTTGGGCCACACCTATTCCCCTCTCTCTACAATTTTCATGGCAGATTTGAACAATGCTGAGTTCGTAGACTTTTCCATCCCCCACCCCGCCTCATACATGGATTCTCGTTCGTCTTCGGTAAAATGCCGCAGAATCGTTGCGAGAAAATACCCGAAAGTATCGCCCGCATCTTTTGCGAATCCTTGACAGAAGAATAAATTGTCATCACACAGGTTGCCGTCATCTAGGGCAATGTGCAGGCTGCCCCCAGTTGGATTGTCAAGGTCTTTGACATAATACTTGATTAGGTCAAAAATGAGTGGTTTGAAAATGTCCAGATTTGTAGGAGTGAGCATTTATCCCTACCCCCTCCCCACAATCCGAGCCGCCGCCGTAATCATGGCCAGGGCCTCGTCTGCGCTGTACGGGTCGGCCTGGTTGCCGATAACAGCCGCCACCGCCCCAAGCGTGGCAGGGCTGGGCAGGACCATGCCCGTGGGCGCAACGGGAAGCTTGGTGAACTGCTCTCGGAACTCCTCCACCGCTACCACGGGCTGAACGCCAGCCGCCACAGCCATCTGGATTTGCTGCATCACCTTTAAGAACGCATCGGCCCACGTGTTGGCCTTGGCCGCCTCTTCCATTTCGGTTAGCTCGAACAGGGGCTTCCATTGCAGCGAGTACTCGCCACTGGTCGGGGCTGGCAATGCGCCTACGGAGACGAAGCGGTCAATCAGGGGGTTGATGACTTCCGGCCCGGCGAAGCGGTCACGGCGTCGGCCTATGCGCCCGGCCCAGCTTGCAGAGTCCTGGGTCGATGCCAATTCGCCCCGCTCGCTGCCCATGAGGATGCGCTTTGGAATTCCAGTCGTTGCAGAAATTA
>Ga0114918_10003622_pt1 | contig 13597 bp, 9 predicted proteins | sample LantaG_FD_87015 | JGI IMG/M metagenome (GOLD analysis project Ga0114918, IMG submission 87015) | Deep subsurface microbial communities from Baltic Sea to uncover new lineages of life (NeLLi) - Landsort_02402 metaG | ecosystem: Environmental > Aquatic > Marine > Oceanic > Sediment | place: Baltic...
AGAAATTGCCATGGACTGTAGAAACATACGCTCTTGGCCAATTGGTATGCGTGGCTCGCGTTGTCGTCGACCCGCCGGTCGTAATAGCAGATGGTGTTATCACCCGCACCGGCCAGCATTCGAGTGAATAGAATGGTCAGAGTCAAACTGTTCGAAGGTTTGGTTTCGTCGCCCGCGATTCCTTCCTGCGTCATGAGATTCGGATACGTTCGGCTGTAGCCGGTCGGGCGGTACTCATCGTGAATATCGACCATCAGATGATGCCGGGCCGCCTTGCGCACGGCTTCGTGGAGCCATGCCGTCCAGCGCTGCGAACCGACCTGCACGAAGCCGTACTTGACGCCCTTTATCCCCCATTTTTCATAGAGCGGCAGAATCTCGTCGAGTTGGCGTTCGAGCGCTTTGCGATTGACATACAGAATAATTCCGATGCCGCGCTGCTTTGCGTAGTCGATAACCTGGTGCAGGTCCAGCGGGCCTTTCGAGCGTTTCGGATCGACGGAGATGGTCCTGGCGTCGGATTCGTCGCTGTTCTCTTCGCCGTACCAGCCGGCGTCAAATTCGACGTACTGCAGATTGTGCTCGACGGCGAAATCGACGCAGGCCTTGCCGCCTGTGGTGGTTAAAGTCACCTCACGGATAACTTTGCCGGGTTTGATCCAGGAAGTGTCTTCGACCGCGCAGGGCTCGTTCAGGTTCAGCAGCAGATAATTGTGTTCGAGCAGTTCTCCGGGAGTCCGACCGAGCATAATAACTCGCCACGGCGTCGTCATCGGGGTCGTGGCGCCAACTTCGCTGTGCAGCGAGCTGACCAGCGTGAGCGGTTGGCTCTTATCCGGCGATAGACGCATGCGCGCGTAATCCACCAGCCGGGCCTCGGCCACCGACGCGAAAAGTCCTTTGTCGATTTCAATCGTCAGCGGCCTTTCACAATTATTCTTGATCTTGCTGATCGGAACCCTGCTGTACTCGCCCTGGGCGGAATAGGTTGCGTAAGCTGTGTGGTCGTGTGTGAAACTAAACTGCGTCTTCTCCGCTGAGATAACGAAGTTTTTCAGCGCATCCTGCTGAGGCAGGGTATAACAGAATGCCGCCCCTTCGTTGTAAGCACGGAACGTAAGACGAAGCCGGCGATGGGGTGGGCGGCGTTCTTTAATTTCGGCAACGAGTTGATTGTAATTGTCCCGGATTATCTTTCGCTCGGCGTAAAAGGGCGAATATGTACTGTCGTGACTGGTCCGGGAGACTTCGACAATTTCAAAGCCGGCTTGAAGCGGGGCAGCGTCCTTGATTGCGAATCCAAGGCGCGAATCGGCAATAACGAGCCGATCGTTATACGTTACGGTGTAAGTTGGGCAGCTTTGCCGGTCGCCAATGTCCTTGAGATCGAACCTTACGGCGACGTTTCCATCCGGGGATTCGAGTAGATGCCCAGCCTGAGCGGCACGAACGGTACCGATGCAGGCAAGGATGAGAAAGACGCCGGCGATATGACTGCACGGCGATGAGGTTTTCGTGTGGCGATAATTTATTTTATTCTGCATAAGAATCTCCGTATTAAGACAACCGCCTTTTTAGAAGGCGGGGCTATTGAAATAAGGCTATTGCTACGCTGGATGCGTTAAAGAATAAGTGGATAAAAATAGGCCGAAACAAAGAGCCGCTGTTTTCATACGAATAGCCCAAGCATACGCCTAAGACAAATAACGCCGGCCAGTGCCCGGGATCTGCGTGCATGATTGCGAAGAACACCGAACTTGCCGCTATCGCCGGCCAGGCTGTCACGGATTGCCGATTGCCGATTCTCGGTTGCCGATTCTCGGTATTAAATCGACAATCGAAATTCGAAAATCGCAAATCCAGTATGGAGCGTATCGCCGTCTGGATAAATCCTCGAAACAACATCTCCTCGAGCAGCGGTGCAATTACCACGGCAACAAACACAATCATGATTCGAAGCGGTAACTGCGGATATTCCGTGATCAATTCGAGCTGCTCATGCTGCTGCATCTCGTACTCGGCGCCCCAAATTAATTTGGCAACAAACATTGTCATGGTAATAGCGGCCATCATAATCGGCCAGGTTGCCAGCAGGTTCACAAACCCCATAAAAAAATCTTTGACGATTGTCCTGATATTCAGGCCGAATCCCTTCAATCGCCGGGCGAAATGAACGTGTGCCAAAAACATCATTGCCGCCATTGTTACGACCGCCCCGATGCTCATAACCAGGTGATCTCTGAATATTTTTTGCCAGCCCTGCAGGCCCGGCGTCAGTTTTTGCACCAGGACTACCGCCATCGCGACTCCACCGAACCAGAGCATCAGCGGAACGATGGGTAAATAGGGGGGCATGCTGTTTCGGCGGGGCGGCGAATCGGTCAAAGCTTTTGTGCCAAGAGATGTATCCAGCAGCCAGCAGGCGAATAATATCAGCCCTGCCAGCCAGATGAAGTCTGTTGCGGTTATGGTCTCAGCGAATTCCATTGACTATTTATTATCGAATAATTACTATTCCTGAATTGTCCGTTTTGAACCTCTAATTGTCAAAGGAAAACAGAGCATGGATATATTTCGCATTGAAGGACCGGTTCAACTTTCCGGCAGCGTTCGTATTAATGGCTCGAAAAACGCTTCATTGCCGATCATGGCTGCGACCATTTTAGCCCCCGGAGAATCGAGACTAAAAGCCGTGCCTCATCTTTTAGACATTTCCGTGTGCGGCGAATTGCTCGGGCGACTGGGCTGTAAAATCACCCGCGATCCAGACGGCGATTTGTGCATAGACTCGACGGTCATTGATAATCCGGTAGGTGAGTATGAAATTGTCTGCAGGATGCGAGCGGGGATTTGTATTCTCGGCCCGCTGCTGGCGAGGTGCGGCAGGGCGGAAGTTTCCATGCCGGGCGGCTGCGCCATAGGCGACAGGCCCGTCAACCTACACCTTAAGGGCCTGAGGGCCCTCGGCGCAGAAATCCATCTCAAGAACGGCTACATCGTCGCCGAAGCTCCGAACGGTCTGAGAGGCAAAGAAATTTTCCTGGGTGGGCCGTTCGGCTCGACCGTGCTCGGCACCGCGAACGTGCTGATGGCCGCGACGCTGGCAAAGGGCCGAACGGTTATCGAGTCGGCCGCTTGTGAGCCGGAGATAGCGGATCTTGCAAACTGCCTGAATAAGATGGGCGCGAAAATAACGGGCATCGGCTCGCCTCGACTGACAATCGACGGGGTCGAAAAATTGGAGCCGGTAGAGTATGAGGTCGTTCCTGATCGGATCGAGGCAGGGACCTTTATCGTCGCCGCCGCGATAACCGCCAGCGAGCTGCGGCTGCAGAACTGCCGGCTCGGCGATATGATGGCTGTCGTCGACACGCTCAGACACATCGGGATTTCAATCGACGCCGAAGGTGACGGCTGTATAGTCAGCCGCCGGGGCCCGATCCAACCCACTGAGATTACCACGCAGCCTTATCCGGGTTTTCCGACCGATTTGCAAGCCCAGTTTATGGTTTTGCTGTCGCTTGCCGAGGGCAATAGCGTAGTAATTGAGAAGGTCTTTCCCGACCGATATATGCACGTTGCCGAACTGAATCGAATGGCGGCGAATTTACGCAAGGAAGGGCCGACCGTGATCGTAGCCGGCGTAAAAAAACTCATAGCGGCTCAGGTCATGGCGTCGGACTTGCGGGCGTCGGCGGCGCTGGTGCTGGCAGGATTGGCCGCCGAAGGGACCACAATTATTAACAGGGTCTATCATATAGACCGGGGCTACGAAAGAATTGAAGAAAGACTGAATCCACTCGGTGCGAAAATTACGCGGGAAAAAGCTTAGAAGTGAACTAAAGTGCCTTAAATGATATCCAAACTTTAGGCACTTTAGTTCACTTTTAACTTTAGGCACTTTCGTTACTCAATCATTGTGGGACGCTGCCGCTCACCTACCTTTTTGAAGTGGGACAGCGCACTTTCACTATCATCGAAGTCTTTTTCTGTGTATAAGAGTGTGGTCTGGCCGATACGGATTTGGTCGCCCTCTTTCAAGGTGGTTAGCTCGGTGATTTTCCGATCATTGATCAGCACTCCGTGCTTGCTGTTCATATCTTCGGCATTGTGCTCTTTTGTATTCTCATCATACCGTATTCGCAGGTGCTTGCGAGAGACCATATCGTCCAGTATCTGCATGGGAAGGGCCTCGGCTCTCCCTATTACATTTGTACGCCTGCCAAGCAGCAGATATTCACCTTTATGCTCTCCTGATGTTACGATAATAGAAGCCATTGCAACTCCTTTTTATAAACCCTTGCGAATGTAAGCGTTTCAGCAAAATCTAAAATCACCTTGTTGCAATAATAACAAGACGGTATACTATTAGCTATCTGCAGCACAGTCAAGCTCTTTTTAGGCTTTGTTTCAAAGTTTTGCCGTTTTGCGGAAGTCTTTTCCGGCAAAGCTGCTCCGCACGGGAGCCGCCGGAGAACAATGATCCGACTAATGAGCAGAGCGGTTGCGTTTTTCCATTGACGGCCGGCTGTCAATCGGTGATGATATTCGGGATTGAGGTTCCCTCGCTTAAAATTAAAGTAATGCCGGAAACGGTTTTTATCGAAAACATTTGAAAGGGATTCAGCCATGCGTAGATCCAGTTTTATTTTGATGACCGTAATTTTGTTCAGTTCTCAGCAGGCGTTTTCGCAGAAGGCCCCGACTGGTAATCCGAAGGATTTCAAGGTCAAGACGTGTCTGCATTCGGTCAGCTATGCCGGTTTCTGGCGGGGGCAGGCCAGGTTGAGCATCGAAGATTTTCTGGACAAGGCAAAAGAGCTCGGATTCGACGGCGTGATGATTATGGCGAAGAGGCCTCATGTTTCTGTTTTGGATTATGATGCCGCCGCTCGAAAGGCGCTGCGGCGTAAAATAGAAGGCCTCGGTCTTGAACTGGTCTGCCTGGCGGGATACACGGATTTCACCGCCGGCGTCGATAAGGCGGGAATCCCCAACGTGGAAATTCAGGCCGCCTACGTCGGAGAACTGGCCAAACTCGCGTGCGATCTCGGAACCGACATGGTGCGAATCTTCACCGGCTACGAACGGCCCGGCGTGCCCTTCGACAAGCAGTATGCACTCATTGTCGAAGGTTTGAAGCTCGCTGGGAAGCAGGCCGCTGAGTATGGCGTGACACTGGCCGTGCAGAATCATCACGACATTGCATCGCACCACGACACAATGTACTGGCTGCTCAATGAAGTCAATATGCCGAACGTCAAGGCCGCTTTCGACGCCTGGACGCCGACCTTGGAAGGTTTGAGTCCAGAGCAAATCAGGGCCGCCGTCTTGAAGATGAAGCCTTTTATCGTTCATACGACCGCGGCGCAGTATGTACGGCAGCCGCGGTTCCATTACGAACACACTATGACGAATTTCATTCAGGATGAGACCATAATCCGGGCCGTGCCGATGGATAGCGGCTTTATCGACTACAAGACTTTTATCAACGCCTTAAAGGAAATCGGCTACCAGGGATATATCGCGTACGAGATGTGCGAGGTGCTGGACGGCGGCGGTGACATTGAAAACCTGGACAGAACCGCGAAAAAGTTTCTCGATTACGTGAAGGACTTTTAAGCATGAAAATACTTACTCGAAGATCGCTTCTCAAGCGTACGACGGGATTGGTGGCATCGACGATTGCCGTCCCGTATATTGTCCCTTCGTCGGCACGGGGTAAGGACGGCTCGACCTCGCCGAGCGAGCAGCTTACTATGGGCGCTATCGGCATTGGCGGCCAGGGCATGCACAATCTGCGGAATTTTCTTACCTGTGACGACCTGCGAGTTCTGGCCGTATGCGACGTCGATACGAACCACCGGATCAGGGCAAAGGAAACAGTCGATTCGGCTTACGGCAACAAAGACTGCTCGGCGTATAACGATTTTCGCGAGATACTCGTTCGCGATGATCTTGATACGGTGCTGATTGCGACGCCGGACCACTGGCACGCCATTCTTTCCATCGAAGCCGCGAAGGCCGGCAAGGACATCTACTGCGAAAAACCGATTTCCCTGACCATTGCCGAAGGCAGGGCCGTGGCCGATACGGTCAAGCGGATCGGGACCGTCTATCAGTCCGGCACGCAGCGGCGAAGCAACGCCTGTTTTCGTTTTGCCGTGGACATCGCCCGAAGCGGCATGCTCGGCCGGCTCCGGACTTTGCACTGCTATTACCATAACGGCCCGACCTGTCCGCCGCAGAAGCCCGAACCCGTGCCGGTAGGCTTCGACTACGACAGGTGGCTCGGGCCTGCTCCCTTCGAGGCGTACACTCCGAGGCGATGTCACAGCTCTTTTCGATGGCTGTACGATTACTCCGGCGGACAGTTGACCGATCTCGGAGCCCACTTTAACGACCTGGCACAGTGGGCGAACGACAGCCAGTACACCGGCCCGGTAGAGTACGAGGGCTGGGCCGAATTCCCTAAAGACGGCCTGTTCAATACGCCGGTTCGTTTCGAGCTCGTCGCGACATACGCCGACGGCGTCAAGATGATCTATCACGACGAGACCGAGCCCGGCAGGGGCCCCAGGGGAAACAAGTTCGTCGGCACCGAAGGCTGGGTCAGCGTCGATGACACCGGCAAAGTCACCGCCTCAAACGATGCGATTATGCAGAAGCTCAAAGTTGCCCAGAGGGGCTATGAATACATGATGGGCCATCATCGCAATTTTCTCGACTGTGTCAAAACACGCCGGGTACCTATATCCAGTGCCGAGATCTCGCACCGCACGGTCACGACATGTCACGCCGGCAATATCTGCCTGCGGCTGGGACGCAAGCTACGATGGGACCCCGTCAGCGAGCGATTTGTCAATGACGAGACGGCCAATAGGATGCTCGAAAGAGCCAAGAGGTCACCCTGGTCTTTGTAGCCCGGTTAAGCTTCGATCAAATCCCATAGCCGGTTCAGCGATTCGCTCGTCTTCTTTACCGCCGCATCGGGTTCCATCCGGCGGAGTTCCTGGTCGAACGGCTCGCATTCCACCGGACCGTCGTAACCGATTTTCACCATTGCATTGATGAATCCTTTCAGATCGATCACGCCGGTTATCACCGGCAGGCAGCGTCTGTTATCGACCTGCTTGTCGACGTCGATTCCCGCCGGGGCGTCGTTTACGTGAACGTGGACGACGTCGTTGTTCGACAGTTCGAGCAATTCGTCAACCGTCCCGTGCGAAGTGTACCAGTGCCAGCTATCCAGCAGGAGCCCTACGTTTCCGGTGCCGATTGCCTCGACCAGTTCCATCATCTCGATCTGGGAGCTGATGAAAGGAAAACGGCTTCGCGAGCGGGAGGTCCTCGGCCCGACGAATTCCAGGCCCAGCCTGATGTCACTGTCTTTAAGCACCTTGGTGATTTCACGGAAGCGTTTTGTCAGCATATCGAATTGTTGCCGGTACGTAAGCTCATTGCTGCCTGGCGTAATCCAGGTCGCCATGCGCGTCACGCCTAATTGCTTGAGAATGCCCGCCTGTTTGGGCAGTTGCACCAGGTCGTTTTTGAATCGCTCCTGGTCTCTGCGAAACTCGACGGACAAACCGCCGGCACCGTATCGAACGCCCTTTTCTTTCATCAACTGGAGCCATTCGTGGATTTCAGAGGCGGACTTGTTCTCGAATTCGCCCGTATTGGGGGTAATGCCTTCGAAGCCGTATTTCACCGCGTATTCCAGTGCCTGCTGCTGGTTGGCCCGCACGCCGAGATGACCGGGCGCAAAGTTTTTATAGAACTTGACTCCACCCTTCGCCCGCGAGGCCTGAGCGAATGGCCCGGCAAAATGCAGCGTTGCCGCGGCGGCTATCGCCGACCGGCAGAAAGTACGTCTCGATATGGCTTTTGGTTGTATGATTTTTGGCTCGATCATTATCGTTTCTCCAATCCCAGATTTCCCGTATGGTTTTTCGCTCAACAGCGTAGCTGAGCCTGATAGACAACAGAATATCAGCTTTGCCCCGGACATTCAATCTTTCCGGCTCCCGAAATTGGCTTTGATTGGCTTTGTTTTTTTCGTCTCATAGACCCGGTTATTTGCCATAATTTCCTTTCAAATAAGACTTTACGTTAATTCGGCCCAGCACAAATTGGCTTTGTTTTTTCAAATTCCTATTCGCAATACGCATCACGCAGTCCTTGGGACTCCTTACGGAGGACTCAATACGAAATAAATTGGCTTTGATTGGCTTTGAATTGGCTTTGTTTTTTCGCCGCACAAAATCGCTAAAATCTTCATAACCCCTTTTCATATAGATATATACGTTCATTTTAGCCATCGGCAAATTGGGTTTGTTTTTTCAAATTAAGCTCAATTTTTCGTCGTTTTCTACTCTTTTTCACCTGTTTTTTTCATTATTCTGCCTTTTTTCCCTTCGATTTCACTCAGGATTTCAATTGGACCCAGCACCGCAGGGGTGCAGGCTAAACTGTAGTGTTTCGTACTGCGTACTGCGTTCTGCGTGATTGAACCTATCATTTATCATTAATCAATAATCATTTAGTTTAGTATTATACGAATCTAAACGCAAAAGGGCGGGCATTTTTTCAAAAAATCTCCATAACACGGCACTCTTTGTCCTGCCGTAGAGGACACAAAGCAATAGTCAATCGTAAATCGAAAATCGTAAATGGCAAGGTCTCCGTGAGACGGCGTTCTTTATGCGTATTGCGTATCGTGTATTGCGTGTAGCGTTTTGGGATTGTAAATTCTCGAATTCTGACTACTGGTTTTTGAATTCTTGCTTTTTTTCCTCTTTTCCCCTCTTTTTTTCAGAAATCTCAACCCTTCCAGCGACAAAAAATAGCTGAAATTGGCTGAAAAAGGACGATTTGGTGAAAAATGTTCACTTTTTTTGAAATTTTTTGAAATTCGAAGGTAACATTTAGCCTGTGAGATACGCTGTTATTAGTGAATAGGTAATGGTCGTTTGTGAATAGTAACTTGATGGCCGAAGGATCGGGCCAAGAAGGCAGATTTATTTGTAAAAGTGTTTTTTTCTAAAGAATAGTTGTTGACAGACGATACTATATATAGTACTATTTACAGAAGATGAAAATGAAGAAATGTTTGTTTCTCATACCAACCACTTACAATGACGGAAGGCCAGTGCCACCGGAAGTCATCTTGGATGTGTGGGAAGTACTGTTTGTCCGGTTTGGATCACTTTCCCAGGACGGGATAACTGAGGGGTTGTGGGAAATGAAGGATGGTACCAGAGTTAAAGATCATTCTTTGAAATTCTGGATTGTGATAGAAGAGGAGAAAGTTCCGTTGCTGAAGGAATTAATCAAGAAAATCGCCCGACTGTTAGAGCAGGAGGCTATTTATTTTGAAACGATGGACTGCGACATGGAATTAATTGGGCCGGAATAAAGAACGAGAGGACTGATATGGATAAAGGAGCTGAACTCCTGGAACGAGCTAAGGTGCTTGCCAAAAGAGCAGAGACATGGGCTGATTTTTCCAATTCGCTTTTCGACCCTTTTGATGGCGAGTTGGTGCGGGCTTTGCCAACACAGCAGGACAGAGAAGCCTTTCTAAAGACAGAGCCGTACAAAGAAATACGGGAACTCCTCCGGGAGAAGATGGATAAGACCGGGCTGGTTAAGGGTGCGACTCCCAAGAAGAGCGGCAAGTTTGTAGTCAGACTCCCGCGGTCGCTTCATGCCGCACTTGAGACCGAAGCTCAAACGGAAGGTACAAGTTTGAACCAACTTGTTGTGACAAAGCTAGCTGTACAGTTGGATAGTTTGGCTGGGGGAAGATTGGCTAGCATAATTCAGGCTTTTGGTGAAGTACGAAACGGGTGTTCTGTCGACCGCGTAATTGCAGATCCCCAACTGGACCGAAGGTTCCTGAGACGATGCAGAGAATTAGGTTTGGCAGGGGTAGATTACGACTTGAACTGGGTGCTCATGAATGAAAGAAAGAGAGGGAATCTTTCTCATCTGCCAAAAACAAAACGGTATACAGTAAAAAACATTGACGAGTTCGAATATGCCAGCGAACTGGCCGTGAGATTTTTGCAAGAGCAAAAGGGTGTTTCGTTGGATCGGATAATTTGCGATCCTGAACTTGCGGAGGAATTCGATGGGTATGCGGTGATGTTGTCGCCGGGATTCAGCCCTCTTGAATACCGCTGGGGGGCGTTGCGAATAAGAAAGGCGGGACGGTTAGGTGGCAAAGCTGAAAACGCTGACATGATTCCACAACTGGATCGTTTGGGAAGGGCTGCATCCTTTCGATTGGGAAAAGTGTCCGCAGTCGGGGGGCTGTATCTCTTTTCAAGTAAGGATGAACGTGTATACTTGGGGCAGACAGACAATTTGCGTCATCGGTTTGAACGGCACATGGAAGTCAGTGCATCTCGTGGCTTGCCTGATTGGCTGTGGAACACAAAGAAGAAACCTCTTCAGATTTCTGTTGCGGAGTTGCCCGGTGTAAGTCGGAGTGACCGGCAGAAGATGGAGGTTTCGCTGGTCAAGCAGTTGAAGCCTTTATTGAATCTCACACGGGTAGCCTGATAACTGCGTTTAGGATGTTCGTTGTGCCCAACACGTTGGGACGGAGCAAGGATGGCACTAAGACCGCCAGTTAAATGGCATGGTGGGAAACACTACTTGGCGAAGCGCATTATCTCGTTGTTTCCTCCTCATCGGATTTATCTTGAGCCATTCGGGGGGGCTGCCTCTGTGTTGCTGAACAAGGTTCCTGCTGAGGTGGAAGCATACAATGATCTTGATTTGAAGATTACCCGACTATTCCGAATCTTACAGCGGCAAGGTCGGGAGTTTGTAGAGAGAGTCCAGTTTGTTCCGTACAGCGAATATGAGTTTGAGAGTGCTGATAGTTATCCGGATGGCGCTTCAGACATCGATAAGGCTGTGTGTGATTTTATCCGCTGGAGGCAGTCCTTTGGAGGCAGGGGCAAAACATGGAGTTGCACGACTACAAGGGCTCGGGGTGGAATGGCCGGAGATGTAAATGCGTGGTGGACGGCGATAGAGCAATTGCCTGAAATAATTGGACGGTTACAGCGAGTTCAAATCTTGTCACAGCCCGCAATCAAGGCAATACGACGTTTCGATCATTGTGATGCTCTAATTTACTGTGACCCTCCCTACTTGCACGAGACGCGTGCGATTAACAGCAGGGATGTATACGGAGTAGAAATGACCGAGGAGCAACATGTTCAACTGGGAGAAGCATTGAAGAGATGCGTTAGCAAAGTAGTTGTTAGTGGGTATCCATCGATGTTGTATGAAGATCTTTTTAGATCTTGGCGCCGAGTCGAGTACGACATCGCGAATCATGCTGCGGGAGGTCGTAAGAAATCACGTAAGTGTGAAACAGTATGGCTGAATTGGTGAATTGGGAGGAAATGGGCGTCGTTTACCTATTTGGGTTAGATAAGGTGGGTTTCGAAGGATTGACAATATTATTGATTATCTCTCGGAATCAAAAATTTATATTTTTCGCTTGACCTGTGCCGGGTGGTCTGATAGTTATTTGGTGAGGTTACAGGATTATCGTGTTTATCCTGTCTAAATAAAGCTCTTTGAAAAACGGATATTTCAATTGCAGGTCCCGGGGTGTTTTGCTCTGGGATAGTCAAAACGGGAACGCGGTTAAAATCCGCGGCGGTCGCGCCGCTGTGAGCGCCTGCTCCGATATAAAATCGGAAGTCCGAGAGGCAATTATCCACTGTCCACGGCAGAAAATTCTGCCGGACGGGAAGGAGCCTTGAGGTAAGACGCAAGCCAGAAAACCTGCCTGTAATTGGTTATACATTTGTTGTGTTCTCGCGAGTTGGAACGCATGTGTGGCTCTACGGCCTTTTTTACGCTGGCTGTGGTTCTATTTGTGCAGGGCGATTATAAACCGCCGTTTCTCTCGTGAGGACGGCGGTTTTTTTTATTGGCACGCCCTCGCGAAAAGGGCCAGATACCGAAGGAGAATGCTACAAGCAATTCTCCGGATGGGAGGTACAAAAATGATTAGGTTAAGAAAATTGTATTGTTTGGTTTCTATTTTATTAACGGCAGGCGCTGCAAATGCCGCCACAGCCACGTTTGACGACCTGGCTTTGCCGGCTGAGTCCTTTTGGAACGGCTCGGACGGCTCGGGCGGTTTTACCAGCGGCGGCGCGCATTTCGGCAATAATTACAACGCCGACTGGGCCTCATGGGACGGCTTTTCCTATTCCAATCTCACCGATACCGCGATGGAAGGAATAGCGGCACAATATAACGCCATTGCGGGCTCGGGCCAGGGTAATTCGGCAAACTACGCCGTATGTTATATCGGCTGGACTACGCCGCCCACTATGACGTTGGAGGAGCCGGGCTTTGTTAGAGGATTGTATGTGACGAACAGCAACTACACTTACTACTCAATGCTTTATGGCGATAACTTCGCCAAAAAGTTCGGCGGTGGCAGCGGCAGCGACCCGGACTGGCTCATGCTTACTATCACGGGCAAAGATGCTGACGGCACTGTGATCAGAACGGTTGATTTTTACTTAGCCGATTACCGCTTTGAGGACAATAGCGAAGATTATATCGTCGATACGTGGCAGTATGTCGATTTAACTTCGCTGGGCGTTGTTGTGAGCCTGGAGTTTGCGCTCAGTTCGAGCGACGTCGGCGATTGGGGCATGAATACGCCGGGTTGCTTTGTGATTGATACGATTGTGTACGAACCGGCGTCTTCTTATGCCGGGCCTTATACCGAGGTCGGGATAAGCGGCTATGTTAATCCTGACAATCAAGGGTGGCACGCCGATCCGCTGAACGACCCTAATGCGGTTGTGAATCCGATATTCAAAGGCTGGGCCGCGGCTGTAGCGGATTATGAGCCCGCACCCGGCGTCGATGCTCAATGGGCCGATCCGGGCAATGCCTTAGGGCCGGCTACCGGCGACAGGCTCGATATCGTCAGCCTGGGCGATCTTAGCCGGGAGCAAATCGACCAGGGTATGGAGCCCGGGCGAGTCACGCTGTCATTCCACGAGCCGATCCGGCAACAGGACGGCTACGAATTTGTCGTTTTCGAGATCGGTTTTACGTCCGATGTGAGCTTAGAGACCGGCTCGGTTGCGGGGCAAATGTTTGCCGAATTGGGATACGTGGAGGTCTCGACCAACGGCGTCTATTTTGCCCGTTTTCCCGCTGTGTCACTGGCTCCTGAAGCTGTCGGGTCTTATGGAACGATTGAAATAAGCAACGTGTATAATCTGGCCGGCAAGCATCCCAATGGTACCGGCACGCCGTTCGATTTGCTGGAAATTGCGGGCGAGCCGAACGTCGTATCAGGGCTCGTGGATATAAACGATATAAGATACGTGCGGATCGTCGATATCCCGGGCAGCGGCGATTTTTACGATCAGGCCGCAGTGCATATCGACCCGGAGAGCGGGGCTGTGCGCGAGTATTATTCGGATAACCATCCGATTTTCGACGCATGGGTGACATTCGGCTCGGGCGGCGTGGACGTCGAAGCGGTTGGTGTGCTCGAAGAACAAAAGTACAGCGCCGATATCGATTTGAACGG
>Ga0114918_10003623_pt1 | contig 13584 bp, 27 predicted proteins | sample LantaG_FD_87015 | JGI IMG/M metagenome (GOLD analysis project Ga0114918, IMG submission 87015) | Deep subsurface microbial communities from Baltic Sea to uncover new lineages of life (NeLLi) - Landsort_02402 metaG | ecosystem: Environmental > Aquatic > Marine > Oceanic > Sediment | place...
CTGCTTGAATCAGAGTTTTTCCTGTGCCAGTTGGTAAACAAACAATCCCTTTATCGTTTTTTTTGAGAACATCTTCACATTCCTCTTGGTAATCATATAATTTTAATGGTTCTGACATATTATTTTAATTAAATTATAATGAAATTTCTCTCACAATTTCTCTACACATATTCCAGAATGACTCGTTACCATCCAACATATATTTCAGATCGTCAATTCCAATACATTTAACAAACCCTTTGAACATTTCATTATCGGTATAGTGATGTAACCCTTTAGCGGTTGTAATCACATAATATCGTGGACAATGTATATTATTTTCAGGTTTGATAATGTCGAATTTCATCATAGCGTCAACAACCATATTACCCAAATGATCTTTATTGGCACTTAGAAATTGTCGATTGTCACCTCTGTATTTAACTTGAACGACACATTTTTCACCAACCATATTAACACCGACACCATCAACTCCATTATCATCCATTTGAACAGGAACATAACCTGTAATTCCAATTCGGTTATCATAGGCATGTGAAAGAAGGAAAATCTCAACAAAAAATTCAAATCCATCCCCAACATATTTATTTGGATCATATCTATCTGGATCGATAAAAGATTGTTTTTCTAGTTTGTACATGAAAGATGACATCTTATTTGTACCTTCAAACAAACCGGCAAGATCATGAGCTCGTTTTCCGAAACCATGTTTTATTTCATCTGATTGTATCATATTTTTAATTTTATTTTTCCAAACTTAAAACATTCCAAGTGGTGATACTACATGGTCCACAACACATACCATAATTTGTCATTCTGAAACAAATCCAATTTTCATCAATTTCGGATAAGAATTTCTCAAATTTTTCCCATCCATTATCTTCAAACTGATTATAATCGGATTCAAATTTTTCCCACAACTCTTTTAATTTGTTATTTTTCAGAAATGGGTCATCAAAAGCGGCGTCAACCCAATAACCAACTAAAGTGGTTGCGTCATGATTTAATTCTTCTTCATTGACAATCAATTCACCATTTATAGGTGAATAAAGGGTTTCGATGTTGTTGTATTCTACTATTTTCATATTATTGATTGTTATAATCACGAACCACCCATTGCTGATTTTTGTTCATTTTCAATTTTCCCACTTTAACATGACCATAATCAGCTATATATGGGCTCAAATAAGTGTCGGGTAGGATGATATATTTAAAGTCAGGGCTTATTTCACCAATAACAATTTCATCTGACATGATGAAACAAACTTCACATTTCATCGTATTTGGAATAATTTTCACTTTATATCTGTAAGTGAAACCGTGCATTACTTTATCTATTCTCATAATTTTTAGGATCTGTTTCCCTTAAATCTATTTATTAATCTTAAAGTAAACTCTTCTTTTTGAGTTAACGAATAATTTGTTATTAAATGTGATTGCCATTCATTAATTTGTTCTTGTGTGGAGTTTTGTAGTTCTTCAATAATATCTATTACTTCATATAGTTCTATATGAAATTCATTAATAAATTGAAGTTCGGTTTTAAGATTGATTAAATCTAATTTAGATAATTTTGTTTCTTTTTTCATATATGATTAATTATTCAGAGTCAGAGGTTTTGAATTCATTTGATTCAATAAATTTCTGTATCTGTTTAAGATCTGAATCACTTAAATTCTTAATATTTTGAATGATACTTTGTTTATCCTGACGTAATTTAATATTTTTACAATATTCCAATGGAATAAAAATATATCGATTTTCTCGAATAAGATCTGGAATCAATTTTCTTACAATTCTTTGATTGAGAGCTTCTCTACTAATTTTGGTAAATTTTACTGCTTCTGGAGCAGTGATGTATTCAATTCCATTTGATGTAAAAACTCGTAGTTGATTAATTGTTTTCATGTTTTTGATTTTTGGTTAAATTTAGTTTAGATTACAAAGATACGAAAGCTATACGAATAAAAAAAATTTTTAATTCATTAGAATTTTCATGTATTCTTCCTCTTCAACCAGAACATTCCATTCGATGTCTTCGAGTATTTGAAGAATGGTAAAATATTCATATTTATCTAATGATTCATCAGACATCAATCCCAAATTTCTTAACTTCTGTAATTCATTAAGTCTTTTTTCTAAATGTTGTTTAATAACATTTATATCATCGGATTGATTCATGATTGAGTTAATCCTATCTTTTACTGTGGTGTTTTCCATAAATTTTGGTTGTTTAAATTTGACATTACAAAGATACGAAAGCTATATGGAATAAAAAAATAAAAGGGGTGAATTTTCACTCACCCCTCTTTGAACAAATCACCCCATTAAATTAAAAAATCATGTATAGACATTTTCGCATCTGAAACTGTTTTGAAATTGTGAGTGGATGTCTCGTTGAATAATCTTCTGAAAAAACGCCATTTTTCATCAAAATGACTAGTAGTACTCCTATATATAGTATCCTTACCTTTTTTTCCAACATTATTCTTATCAAAAACGGCAGAGAAAATCTTCACAAATAGTGAATACATATCCTTTTTAACACTTTTACCATTATCATATATTACTGATAATTCCTGAAAAAGACCAATTGTTTTTGATATTGATATTTTTTCCTTATATTCAGAAGAATAAGAATCTATCATGTCACTAATAGTGTTATGAATAAAAACAAATTTATCTCGTGTAGATGTGTCTATTTTTTCTGTTTCGATGAATCTGTTTAGTTCTTGTTGACTAAATTTTTTCAAATCTTTATTAGATTCAATATAATATGTATAGTATAAAATCTTATGATCATCTTTCCAATTGAAATAATTTAAGATTTTCTGTATTTTTTCTGTTTCTCTAAATTTGTGAAAAAAAGTAGTATTCAAATCACCAATGATACCATTTGTTATATCATTCTTAGTAGTAGGAACACCAGAATTCAGATTTTTAAATAAGATATGAATTTGTTTTTGGGTTAATTTTAAACCCAATTGAAAATAAACAATTGAATTTCTTATTTTATCCAATAATTCATTTCTAGTTAGATTATGTTTAACACACGCATTACTTATAATATCTACGTTTTCTTTGGTTAAATTATCATTGACTTGAAATATTCCTCTTAAAAAATTAAATCTGTGACCACCGTCAAGAATCCCATAAGTAACACCTTTATTAATTAAATTATCGAAATAATCAGAGTGTTCTGGATTATAAAATTTACAAGACACATAATCAACAATATTAAAAGGGGTGTGAGCTACACCGCCCAAAATACTATCCAAATATTCATTTTTTCTCTTTTTTGTCCATTTTTCTAATTTTGTTTTGTCAATACATCTCTGATAATCTTTATTGACTTCACTATTACTCGAAGAGTATTCTTTTAATAACTCACTAATCGTTGAAAATCCGATATTGACCAAATCTGGAGAAGTCACAAAATTTTTAGACTTTTGTGATATTTCTTCAAATTCTTGAAGTATAGGTTTTACAATGTTTTCGGGTAGAGATTTTTTTAAAATTCTGTTCACATCATTAATATTTAAATGATGTTTTTCTACATTTAAAATGTTTTCCATGTTTATAAAATTAAGGTTAATAATTAAGTTATTGAGACCCATTTAAGAAATTGGTCTTCTGTTTTATAATTTAAGGTTAAAGATATTTCATCAAAATCCTCCACCCTTTCTATTTTTCTATTTTTAAACCATCCATTTTTAACGGCAAGTCTGTTATATCTTTTAATCTTTTTCATTCTTTCTTCAGATATTTCTATTTTTACCACATCACCTTGATACATTGAATTATTTTCAGTTTTTGTAACATAAGAAAATTCTAATTTCGTAATAAGATTAAATATCTTTTTACCATCACCTGTAAAGTTATATGTTCTAAAATTTACAAAGAAATCTTCTGCCACTATTTTTCTTTTAATATCATGGTCTTTTGATAAAAATGTTGTGGGATCTTCTAATAGACTTTCTAATAATTTTTTAGATATTCTACCACTCCATTGTTTTTCTAATAATGGCACCTTAAAAATACCATCATGGATAGACATAAAATATGATTCTTTTTCTATATTATTCGTTGAATATCTCCAATGTGGATAGAAATCTATAATTATTTCTTCCATTCTTTTACAACGTTCTATAATAGATTCTGGACGATTTTTCATTTAAACCTTTTTTATTTATAGAAAGAATGAAAATAAAAGTTTTAAAAATGTTGTTTTTGATGGTTTTAAAAATGTTGTTTTTGATGGTTTTCTTTACGCTGCTAATCCAACCAATACTTTCAATTTACCTTTCCAACTAATTTGTCCATCATTCTTATATCGGTTATAAGTGTCTAACCAGAAATCGTTAGTTTGCCAATCAAGAATTTCTGTCATTTTATTTTGAGTTTCAATATCGTTTTTGAAACCATTTAAACTTAGTTTTTGTCTAATAGAAGTTTTATTCACTTCACCCAACCAAATAGAATCTGTGACATAAGGTTTTAGTTGATTAACCAGATCATCAACATTTGGATCGATTAACGGTTCAGCTGATATACTTGTGCGATATCCCTGATTATAAGCGTATTTAAGTGATTCCAATCGTTCTTCAAATGTTGAAGCACCGGGTTCCCAGAATTTGAGAACTTCTGAATTGGTGGAACAAATAGTAAATCTCATTATAATATTAAATTTATTATAATCCTTCAATTCTGAACATAAAATTTTAATACAATCCAATCTGGGTTTGGATACAATCAAAACCTGATTACCAACATCAAGAGACATCTTAATAATTTTAAGTGTTTCTAGGAGAGTATAAGGGGTTATATCATGAGAAGGGGGTATCATTACAGGTGCATTATATCTTGTTCTAGCTTTTCGATAATATGTTTTTCGATTCTTTTCAACCCTCATTTTTTCATTTTTCCAGTCTTCTGGATTTATATGACCATTTTTACTTTCACCAGCCCTCTGATAACAATATTTACAATTGTTGGAACACCCATTTATACAACCAATCGACGTTCCACCACACCATTCTCGATTAAAATTCACTTTTTCTGTTTCCATTATGCTGCGATTTTTAGTTTAAATATACTTCGAAAAATTTCATTTCTTTTTTCAACACTTATTCTCCCGTGTTCTTTTTTATATTGTATAATCAATTTCCTGAATCTTCTCTGATCCTTTGATGATTTAAAATTCCCATCTTTTTTAGCGTCCCATATATCTAAATCATCGAATTCACCCACCCATTCACAAATACAATGCCATTCTGGTTTTATGTTTTTTCGAGGTTCCAAACGACTAGCATCTTGACCACAATCTGGACAATGACATCCACGTTTTCTATCATTTACCCCTTTGTGGTAATCATAATCATCACTTTTTTCATAAGTCCAATGTATTTGTTCTTCTTTATGGAACCGACTCATTGATGAAATACAACAAGTTGGTGAAATTTTATATTCGATTGTTTTTTGATTTGGAAGATCTTTTATATCTCTAATCATCATACCACGATTCACAATATATGATAGTAACATCACCACATTATCATATTTGAGTATTTTTTCCCAATAAGGTAATCTTTTTGGACCACCTGATAAATTATCATATATGACACATTTCATAGATGATATATGTTTTTCGAGTATATTCTCATCTACATAATGATCAGCATCATAATTCAATACATAAATTTCATTCTTGGATTTAAATCTTCTCCATTTCTTACTCTCTTTTTCTCTAATTTCAACAAGAATAATTTTCATCCCTAAAGAATCAGCCACATCAACTATAGTGGTAGTATCAGTTCTTTTCCATTGTGGACCAAAAAGAATAAATAATCTAGCACCCAAGTAATAGGCTCTGTATAATTCTATCAATAATGGCATAGTTTTATCGACCTGATGACTTTTACCATCGATGTTAGGATATTCACACATAATTTTAAATTTTTTCGGAAACGAATTTAGTAAAATCTGAAACTACATTATCAACAAACTTTTTCCTTTCGATAAAAATTTCAAAGAGTTGATTTTTAAGAATATCGGTCATTTTATCACCGATTCCACGAAGTGTTATATAATCATTAAGAAAATTATCGAAAGTTGACTGATCATTATCAACAAAATCTGGGACAAAATCTGGAACATCATCTTTTTCTATTACAAAAACTTTGTTATTAATTGGCATTTTTTTATTTTTACACATTTTCCAACAATTGTTGATGCTTCTTTCTCCAGAATCGATTACATCCAAAAGTTCAGGTTTAATTTTTTGAATTTGTTGTAATTTCCAGATTTGAGAATGTGACAATCCAATAAATTTAGCCACTTCAACTCGGGTGGAGTGTTGACCATCAACCACTTTTCCTTCACCATCAATTTTTTTCCCTTGATGACTATAATGACGAACTAATTCATCATATTCATTTAAATAATCAACACACTTTTTCCTTTTTTCATTTGATTTTATGATACTTGAAATATTTTTGGGAACATTCGAAATATTTTTCGGAACATTCGAAATATTTTTCAATTTTCGGTTTTCTACACTTTTTTCTCTATTCCAAGAATTCATTTTATCATGTGTATCTGATTTTATTGAATCAGCTAATGACTCTGAAATTATAGTATTATTATAATTCGGCACTAATCTTATACCCACTTTTTTCTCTAATCCCCTTTCAATGAGGACTTTTCCCAGTTCACTTGGCAATCCAAACTTTTTTATATCAACTCCAAAGTTATTTTTGCTACTTCTTCTGTAATTTAAAAAGTTCAAATACAATGATACAGGTCTTGTTATCCTTTTCATATTGTTTCATTTAATTGTTTAATAATTTTGTTAATTTCAATTTTGATTTCATTTTCTTTTTTAACCAATGATTGAAGTTCTTTCACCAATGATAATTTATCGATATTGGTACGAATTTTTTCAGGATTGATTTTAGAATATTTGTTTTTATATTTATGTGTAATGGTAGAATTCAGATTATTTTTCAATCTTCTTGCTAATTCCATTGTTGGTTCTTCACCCACATAAAAATATCTATGGGAATTATCTTTTTTAACCAATCCCATGTTTTTCAAAGAATCATAAATATGTGAATGTATTTTGTGTTTTCTTAGTAGATATGAAATTGTAACCTTTCCTTTCTTTAAATCTTTTAGGAAATCAAAATACCTTTTTACTATTGCTTCGTTTTTTATCATTATTTTTGATTTAATACGACAAACTTATATAAAAAATTTAGAAATAAAAAATTTTAGATGAAAATAATTTTCACATAAGACATAAGTTGTTGATTATCAACTAAATTATTTTCTTGTTAGTTTCTTGGGAATCGACTAGTTTCTTGGGAATCGACTAGCAACAACAGGAACAGGTGTAACAACAGGAACAAGTGTAACAACAGGAACAGATTCAACAACTAGAACATAATATAAACTTTTTCCCGCCTATCTAATATAAACCCCATGTTACTATTAGATTGGATAGAAAAGAATATAGATAAATTCAAAGATTCCAGAATTGGGGTGTTAACTGGACATGGAATGGGTGGATCGGTTCCACTAAATTGTTGTGAGGTGGGGATGAAATGGAATGATCCATTCGATGGTCACGACCGATTGTTTGGTGAGGATTTAGTTCCGTATTTGAATGAAATAAAAGAATTGGATGAATTCAAAGGTATAGAAGAAATAAAAATTACATTATCCCCTAGAGTTGATATAGGTGATAAATTTTATCCAGTCAATGATATTGAAGTTTCATCTGAAAACAATTTCAATGGTGAAGATAGAGATCTAAGTTTTCTGTTTAAAAATCCAGATAATGAAGTTTTATACATTTACGGATTTCAGATTGATGGATTGCCGAAATATTTGAGATTAAGATACACTTTCATAAAAGAATGATCAAGGAGCTTCATAAATCTTATTAAACTTCTTTATTGGTTTAGCGTTTTTATCACCAAACCATTTTAAAGATAAATAAACATACCACGCTCTAAATTTATTCATACCAACTTCTATACATATTTGTCTTAACAATCTATCAGCATAATCTCTATGTTTTCTATCCACATAACCTTCTCTCATTAACTGATAAAGAGCATCATGTATTAAGGAACCTCGTATAAATGTTCTAGTATCAACCGTTGGTCCACTAGGACCATCCCAAGAATAACCTTTACTAATTCTTACTAATCCATCAGCAGTTATATTAACATAAGGATTACCGGAATCACCAATGTTTTTTATTTCTGTTTGTATGGTAATATCTTCAATAACTTGATATTTGTAGTTACCTAATAATTTATATTTCATAGTTTGTTTTTATGTTATATATTATTAACTCAAAAACAGAAATCATTTTTAATATATACTAAAAACAATCAAAGGATTATGAAAAACTTTGAAGAATTTTTGAAAGAAAATGCTGATAGTAATTGGGGAACGATAAATGTTAAACCATTTAAGAAGTTCAAAAAGTCAAAGAAAAAAGGTATAGTTAAGAAGAAAAAGGTGGAGGAAGAAGAATTGAATATGAACCCACCACCAGTAGTTGTTAGAAATCGAGATGATATTAGAGCACCTGAAATTGTTTCGTCATCAAGTTTTACTGGAGAAAAATAATATATAAGAAAAAATAATCAATCGTGATGAATAATTTAAAAACTTTCGAACAATTTATCAATGAAGGAACAAGTTTAATAAGACGTGAAACGGGTGCTTTTAAATTAAGTGATTCCCAGAGAAAAGTATTAACCAGTGTTTTTGATAAAGGTATTGAAGGTAATGAAAATAAAGTAAGTGATGCTCAATATTTCAATTCAGGATACAAAGGAATTGTTTTTGTTTTTAAGAATGAAAAATATTTTTTGATGTTTAATCCGGGTAAAGTCGGTTTAGAAGATCAACAAGTTGGTTCAATTTATTTAAAAAAAAGTGGATCGAGTGATTTAATTTTTAAAGTTGGTTCTGATTATTTTAGTAGAGATTTTGGTGATGTGGGAGTAAAGAAAAATGAGATTGAAGAAGCCGGAGAAAAACTTAAAGAATTTATTGAAACTGAATAATATAAAAAAACAATAATGATATGAATAATTTAAAAACTTTCGAACAATTTATCAATGAAAATGGTCCATTTAATGATGCAGGTGAACCAATGATGACACATAATCAATATAGATTAGATAGTGAACCATCCCAACCTGATTTTGATGATAGGGATGATGGACCTGAAATGGATGAAATGAAATATTTATCAAAGGAATTATTGAGACACGATATATTATTAGAAGGTTTTGGTGATGAATATATTATTCGTTGTGAGGAAGAAGCTGATTTTATGATATGGGAAGATAAAGGTATTATAATAATATCCACATATAATAAACCAACAGATATAAACACATTAGAAGAATTTGATGATGTTCATGAAGCCATAAAATATATCCTTAGTAAAAAGGATGAATTTAAATTCAAATCTGTTTCACAAGTAAATAAAGAAAGAGATCACGAAAGTGATATAATGGCCGCTGATAGGAGAACTAATCAGATGGAAAGAGGTGGATACTAATCTTTTGGTATAACAGCTTCAGAAAATCCCGGATATGGAATCAAATCTAACATAAATAACCCATCATCATTAATGGTGACGGTTGTTATTTTAGACCACCATCGAACAGTATCTTTTAAATCTTCTGGTACTTTATCCCAATTTTTTATTTCTTCAGGTTTCATTTTATACAAATGGTGGAACACAACTCTTGCATTCATAGTTATTATTAATCCAACCTCTAATATTATCAAGATCGACTAGTGATGGCTCTTGGTCAATGACATATTTAACCATATCATTAATAATTTTTTGATGTTTATCACTGGGTTCGTAGTCAATATCGATACCAGCTATTTTTAAAAGATCTTTAACTAAATGTTCAATGTGTTTAATATACACTTCACCTTTATAGTACTTAAATCTTTTTCTGATCGTTGATTCTATTTCTTTTTGTAACATATTATTGTTCTTTTTTCCAATTTTCAATAAGCATATTTAAAATATATGAAAAAGCTTCCAAACCAAGTTTACCACATTCATGTGCAAATTGATTAGCTAAATATAATGGTATAGATAATTCTGTAATATTTTCATCAAATGTAGTGAAATCTTCCTTTAATTTTTCTATATTGAAATATAAAATGTCTTTTTTCTTACCATCGACACATTTTATATCAATATACTTACCTTGTTTATCATCACACCAACCCATCCAAGTGGCATTATCATAATCACCAGTTAGACTAAGGTAAAATCGTTCCCAAGCGTCTTGAGTTTCAGGGGTTATGTTTATTTCAAAATCTTCACTCATAATTTCCAAGATATTCCATGTTTTTCCATTTCGAATTCAATTTCCTTCATCGTTTTCTTCTCCAGATTCAGTTGAGTTGGTGTATAATTTGATAATTGATTTAGGGTAAATATTTTTTTATTTTTTAACGCATGATAACATCTAACAGATATATCGAGGTCATCTATTAGAATTTCTTCGACACTCCAATTTTTATATGGATTTTGTATAAGATTCACATTATAGTATTTTGGTTCATTACTAACTTCGTATGACACCCAAGGCGGTGATGAAAATTTCTCAGTTTCACTTTTCAGTTCAATTTCTGCGACAATCAACCCTTTATTATCACCTTCAAACACATCTACATACCAATATTTCTGATTATATCTAAAGGTATATCTTTTTTTAAGAATAGTTTTACGACACATTTTAAGTAATTTCTTAGCATCAGTACAAGGAATTTTATATTCGAATTCATCTCTTGTGACATTTTTCGTTACACCCTTTATGGTGATTACACAACCAACACCAGATTCACTTCTAACTCTGACTGTTTTTTCTACATCTTCACAAAGATAGCCTTGTTCAATTGTAGTTGAATAAATCGCTTTATTTAGATTTATCTTATTGACTAAAAACTTTCTTTCAATTTCTTTACCCATTTATATTATAGTATAAAGTTTGAATTTTGTTTAAAAATCAAAATTGAATTTAATATATATTGTTATGATTAAAAAATATAAACATTTCATTACGGAACAATATGAAAGAAATGATGAAGAATTTTTAAAAGAAGTAGAGAGTAAAGTACTTTCCACTAAGTTAGTTAATCAAGAACTCTATGTAAATGATAGAATATCGAGTTTATTGTTTCATAATAAATTAAATAAATTTGATAAGAGAAGTAAAAAAATTTTTGATAAAAAACCATTTGTAAGAAAAGAAAAAGATGGATATTATGGTGCTTTTTATATATTATATTCAGGGGATAAAACTGATATATTTCATATTATATTATATGAATCGACTACACGAAATTATGGCAAATTTTATTTTTTATTTGATAATGATGGTGCCGTTTATATATTTAAATCTCATTTTTTTGATAGATATTATGATAGAATATTCAATAACAATAATAAAACAATACCAAATATGAAAAATAGAGATATATCTATAAGAGATTTTCTTAAAGATTATGTCGCAAATGGATCTGTCGGTATAAATCAAGGGGGGAGAAAAAGGGGGGATTCTTTTATTTTTAATTTACAAAAAGGTGCGGCTTTATGTACATTATCAAAAGACGAAAGATTTTTGATATTTAACACATTTATATCAAAAAACATGTTTAATAAAGAAGAAATCGATGATATTGAAACAATTGATAAAATTATTTCAACTACACCAACACTAAATTATTCTACCGGATAACGAATATTATTTTCGGTTGTTTCTTGTACATAATCTACCATTTGTTCCATGGCATCACCCAATGTCATTGTTTTGAATTTGTTTTTACTCTTAACAAATATTTTGTTATTTTCAGTGGTCATTTTGTCTGCCTCTTTTCGAGTAGTAAAAACTTCGTAAATATCACACCCATACCGATGTGATACAAATAATTCATTTGTTTCTTTTTTCATATATTTTATTTTAAAAAATCAATATCTTTATCTGTCGGTTTATTTGACACCATATACCAAATAGGAATAAATTTTAGAAAGTATATAGTTGTTTCTTTGGAATAAGAATAGATATCTGTTAAACAACCATCTGTAAGACAAAATTCACTTTCATAGTTAACAACGGTATGAAATAGACATAACAAAGGTTTAAAAATAACTTGTAAAATGATTTTTGTTCGAATCATAATTTTTATGATATATTTTAATTCCAATTTCTTTAATTCTTGATTGAATTCTTTATAGAGTTTGAAATATGAAACATAACCCCCATTATAGTTGTTTTGTTTCTTTTTGATTGTTTTATTAATTTTATTGACTATCATAATTGGTTATTTAATCAATTTTTACCAAAAACCATTAGTATCAATTCTTGAACTCCAGATATTGAAATAAGTATCGTTTCCAATCACTACTGAACCTTTGTAATTCACCAACAAATCACCACTCATTCTTCCTACATAACCCGGTCTTTCGTTTTCGAATTTGGAATCAACACTTTCCACTTTAATAGTTTCCCAATTGAATCCCCGTTGATGTGCCAATTTCCACAAAGCTTGATTATAACCAAGAATGTTATTCAGATTTTCTTTTTCTTCATCTGAAGCTCTGTCATTGTAACGATCTTTCCAGAAAGTTTTCCGATAATCACGTTTTATTTCTCTTTTTGATTGATAATCTTTTACATTGATTTCCATAATAGTTTGTTTTGGTTTGATAATACAAAGATACGGCTTTTCTCCAGAATAAAAAAATTATTGATTTAATCTTTCTTTTTCATCTTCAAATCGTAAACGATTATGCCCATAAACCCAAACATCATCTGTCTGAAGAGGTGGGATTGTATCATTAATATAATTGGGAATTCTTTGAAAATTCTTATAATCTACAAATTTCGAAAATATAAAATTTGTTTTTTTTCTATTGTCGAAAGATATTTAATCGATAATGTGCAATAAATACCATTCCACATTATCGGTATTCGTTGTGATACAAAGTTTTAGAAACTTGACTATATTTTTTGCACCCACATCATCAACATCTTTTAATGGCTTTGGAAACTGTTTAGGATCGTGTAAAGTATAAATCCAATCCGATTTTTGTTCAGTTGTTAAGGAATCTATTAACTTTTTGTTAAATTTTCCTTTTAAAATATCATCTTTTTTCATGTTTGTTTGGTTATTGGTTAATCTTTTAAAATACAAAATTAAACAAAACTTTCTGGATAAAAAAATTATTGACATTTTAATATATAAAAGAAAAAAATGATATTATGAAATATATCAAATTATTTGAAAATTTTGAAGAACCTTCTAAACCATATGATCTTAACGATGATGAGTACGATTTTCTATGTAATGTAGATAATGATGATCCAGTAAATATGGAAGGATTAGATGATGAGGATTGGAATTTGGGAAATTCACTAGTGAAAAAAGGTTATTTGAAAATAACAGGTGGTGGACACATTGATTTTCTTAAAAAAACAAAAAAAGGTTTACCATTTTTTTAAATTAGAAACCAAATATCTGTTTCGA
>Ga0114918_10003627_pt1 | contig 13568 bp, 9 predicted proteins | sample LantaG_FD_87015 | JGI IMG/M metagenome (GOLD analysis project Ga0114918, IMG submission 87015) | Deep subsurface microbial communities from Baltic Sea to uncover new lineages of life (NeLLi) - Landsort_02402 metaG | ecosystem: Environmental > Aquatic > Marine > Oceanic > Sediment | place: Baltic...
AATGCGGAACGCGGAATGCGGAACGAACAGCCACGACAACAGATCTTAACGCAGGGAACGCGAAGAACGGCCTGAATCCGGGTAACGGCAAACGGCCACGGCCCGTTCCGAGCCGCGACCGCAAGGGAGCGGAACGCAGAGAACGGCGTTGAGTTGGGCAGGCGGCAAAGCATGATTGCCGGGGCGCGCCCCGGCCTACGTTCTCAGAATGACAACCAAGACCGCCGACCAAGACCCATCGTGCCACAAATCGTTGCCACACCCCAGATGGGCCTCCGGCCCAAGAAACCCTTGCGGCGGTTACGCTCGGCCGATAACGTGGTGGGCCGGGTTTACTCTGGTGTCCCGCTGGGCTGCAACGAACCGTGCCTCGGAGAAAGTGATGAGGAGCAATGCGGCACGACATAAGTCTCTTGAAGTTGGTGCGCGGCCCGTACGGGCCGCGCGGCGCCCAGGACTGGGCACCGCGCTACGACTTGCCTATATGGCATCGAAGTTGACAAAGTGGTACTAATCCTACAACGCTACTTCCAACGCTACTTCGCCTTTTTGTCCGCCTGGTGGCCTTCCCAGGCCACCAGGAACAGGCATAAACTGCGTTCGCGGCGGCCTGGGAAGGCCGCCGCGCGGAACGTAGCGTAGTGGCACTAACCACGCTTCTGCGGGAGAACGAGATGATGAATGCCCTCAAGACAATCGCTGCAACCCTTCTGGTGCTCGTCGCATGCGGTATCGCCGCCGCCGCTCCGGCGCCGGCCGTCACGAAGGCCGACGTCGCCAAGGCGGTCGCCGACCTGGCCGGGTACAAGGCGGGAGAGGACCACGCCCCCGTCCAGAACATGGCGACGCTGCTCCAGCGGATTGCGGGCAAGGCCGACCTCTTGCGCCAGACCGAGCGCGGACTGATCGGCCTGCTGGCGAAGGAGGCCGACCTGGAGGCCAAACTCCAGGCGTGCCAGGCGCTCGCGCGCATCGGCTCCGAGGCGTGCATTCCCGTTCTCGAAAAGATGCTCGCCGACCCCAAGACCAACCACATGGCCTGCTGGGCGCTCCAGCCCAACCCCAGCCCCAAGGCCGCCGCCGCCCTGCGCAGCGCGCTGGCCGGGACCAAGGGCAAGGCCACCGTCTGCATCTGCGGCGTGCTCGGCCATCGGCGCGACGCCGCCAGCACGGCGGCGCTGGCGAAGTTGGCGGCCGGCGGCGACCCGATGGTGGCCGAGGCGGCCCTGTCGGCCCTCGGCAAGATCAGCGGCGCGGAAGTTGCCACGATTCTGGCCGATGCCCGAAAGCGCGTGCCCGACGCCCTCCGACCCGCCGCCACCGATGCGTACCTCCAGTGCGCCGGACGCATGGCCGCCGCCGGCCAGGCCGGGCCCGCCGCCGCCATCTACAAAGCCGTCCTGGCGGCCGATGCGCCGCTGCGGTTCCATCGCGGGGCGCTGCTCGGACTGATGCGGACGGCCGGCGCCGACGCCATACCGCTCGTCCTCAAGACGATCCGCAGCAACGATCCGCAGATGCGTGCCGCCGCCCTCGCCAACATCCCGGAACTCAAGGGCGAAGGCATCACCAGGCAACTTGCCGCCGAGATGCCCAACCTGCCGCCCGACGCCCAGGTGCTGCTTATCGGCGCGCTGGCGCGGCGCGGCAACACCGACGCCAACGAGGCCGTCTTGAAGGCGACCGGTTCGGCCAGCGCCGAGGTCCGGGCCGCCGCCGTCGCGGCGCTCGCCGATATCGGCGACGCTTCCTGCGTCGCGCTGCTCGCCCGTGCGGCGGCCGACGCCAAGACCGACTCCGAAAAACAGGCGGCGCTCTTGAGCCTGCGGCGACTGAAAGGCGACGGCGTCGATGATGCCATCACGAAGAGCATGGCCGCCGCAAAGCCCCAGGCCCGGGCCCTACTCATCGACGTCCTCTTGAGCCGCAGCGCCGCAGGGGCTGTGCCTGCCATCCTCAAGGAAGCAGGCGGCGGCGACGAGGGCGTCCGCAAGGCCGCCTTCCGCGCCCTGGGCATGATGGCCAAGGCGAAGGACCTCGCGGCCCTGATGGACCTGCTCGTCGGCCTGAAGGGCGACGCCGGCCGCGACGACGCCGAGCGGACCGTCATCGAGGTCGCCCGCAAGGTCGCCGACGAGGGCGCCCGCGCCGACGCCGCCCTGGCCGCGCTCGCCAAGGCCAAAAGCGCCGCCGCCAAGGGGTCCCTGCTCCGCGTCCTGCGCGGCATCGCCGGGGCCAAGGCCCTCGACGCCGTGAAGACCGCCGTCAACGATGCCGAGCCTGCCATCCAGGACGCCGCCATCCGCGCCCTGGCCGATTGGCCCGACGCGGTCGCCACCGGCGCCCTGATGGACGTCTTGCGTTCCAGCCGGAGCACGGTGCACCGTGTGGTAGCCCTTCGCGGCTGCGTGCGGCTGCTGGGCCTGGCGGGCGGGCTCTCGACGGCCGATACGCTGAAGGCGTACAGCGGCCTGATGGCGCTGGCGAAGCGGCCCGAAGACAAGAAACTCGTGCTGGCGGGTCTGGCGAAGGTGGCTCACTCGGATGCCCTGGCGCTGGCCGAATCGTGCATGAACGACCCCGCGGTCCGTGCCGAAGCGACGCTCGCGGTCCTGGGCATCGCGCGGGCCGTCATGGGGTCGGCTCCCGGCGCGGCGAAGGCGGCCGCGACCAAACTCGCCGCCATGAAGGATGCCAACATCGGGAAACAGGCCCGGCAGATCCTCGCCCACATCTCGAAGCACAAAGATTACATCATGGGTTGGCAGGTCGCCGGGGTATATGCCGAACGGAACAAGAAGTATAGTCAACTGCTCGCGACGGAGTTCCCGCCCGAGAAGGCCGGTGAGAAGGTCGCGTGGCGCGCCCTGCCGGTCGTAACGCGGGAAGGCTCGCCCATCATCCACAACCTGCTGGCCCAGTGGGACCGCGAGCAGTGCGCCGCGTACGTACGCACGTGGGTCCAGTCCGACAAGGCCCGCAGCGCCCGCCTGCTGCTTGGCACCGACGACGGCAACAAGGTCTGGATGAACGGCAAACGCGTCCACCAGGTCAACGCCGGCCGCGCGTGCGTCCCCGACCAGGACAGCGTGAACGTGCGGCTGAAACAGGGCTGGAACGCGCTCCTTATAAAGGTCATCCAGAACACCGGCCCGTGGGAGTTCTGCGCGCGGCTGGTCGCCCCCGACGGCAGCCTACTCGACGGCATCCGCATCGACGCAACGCACGAGTAGGGAAGATGGATGCCACGGACGGCTTGGCCGGAAGCGTTTCATCGGCTCAATCGGCAAGTGAACGGCGTGCCATCCGGCGCCTTCCGCTCGACGCTCGTGTAATAGGCACTGCAGAGCGCCCTGCCGTCGCGGTTGTGGAACCACGTTTCCAGGCGTGTCTTGCCGGCCTTGAGGGGCACCGTGAAGGAAACGGATTTCACGCCGCTTGGCGCGGGCTTGACGACATCGGCATCGCCAATTCTGACTCGCGCCGCGGTGATCGGCACGGCCTTGCCTTTGCCGCGCGGGCCGACCAGTGGCGCGTCCAGGGCCGTGTCGGCCTCCGGCGCCCAGCGGCGAAGGGTGATCTCGTACGTGCCATCCCTCTCGACGCTGACGTGCCAAGCCCCGATGCCGTTGCCGGCGGCCAGATTGCCGAAGTTGTCGGCATACGCACCCTGCCAGTCCGAGGAGTAGAGCATGGTGGGATTCGCCACGTCGGAGCCAAGGTGGATGTAACGCGTCTGCTCGAACTGCGGCCGGACCCGCGCCCTCCAGGCCGCATAGTGCTCTTGCATCCGCTTGAGGATATCCGGGTGCTCCGCCGCCACGTTCTTGTCCTGGTGCGGGTCTGTTCTCACATCGTACAGTTGCTTGCCGTTCACCAGGCGCCACTTCTTCCACATGACCGTGGCATTGCCCATCCCGGGGTTGGCGCCGTATTGGACCACAAGCATGCGGTCGGGCAGATGCTCGTGCGAGCCCCGCAGCAGCCCGGCCAGCGACGTGCCGTCGGGACGCCAATCGCGGGGCGCCTCCAGGCCGCACAAGGCGATCAGCGTCGGCAGGAGGTCCTGGCATCCGGTCAGATCATCGATATCGCGTGGCGTGCCCAGTTTGCCCGCCGGCCAGCGGATGTAGCAGGGGACACGGTGCCCGCCTTCCCAGAGTTGGCATTTCTTGCCGCGCATGCCGGCGTTGAAGACCCGGTCGCCGCGGACGGTCCCGTTGTCGGTCATGAAGATGAGGACCGTGTTTTCGGCCAGGTTCGTTGCATCGAGCATGGCCAACAGTTTGGCCACGTTCTCGTCGATGTTGGTTATCTGTCCGAAGAACGCGGCCGGCAGGCCTTTCCTGTTGTACGGGGCGGAGTATTTCTCGGCCACCCAATGGGGGCTGTGCGGGCAGTTGGTCGGCAGGTAAACGAAGAACGGCTGGCCCTTGGCCCGGCACGTCCGCATGTATTTCATGGCCAAGTCGAACCAGACGTCCGTGCAGTAGCCCTCATACTTCTCGCGCCTGCCGTTATGGCGATAGGTATCGTCCCAATAGTCGTTACCGTAGTGGTCGGCGATGGATGTGATGCCCCAGGCGCCGTGACTCACGGTCTCCTGGAAGCCGCGGTCCTGAGGCCGGTGCGGGTAACTGTCGCCCAGGTGCCACTTGCCGAAGTGCCCGGTGCGGTAGCCGCCGGCTGCGAAGACCTCGGCCATCGTCGGCAAGTCGCGTCGCATCATGGAGCGTCCCTGGCACACGAACGTGGCGCCGTTGGCCAGGGCGTCGCGGCCGGTTAGGATTTGCCCGCGCGTGGGCGTACACATGGGCGCGACGTGGAAGTCGGTGAAGCGAACGCTCTGCTTCCGCAGGGCGTCGAGGTGTGGCGTCTTGAGGACCGGATTGCCGTGCCCCGACAAGTCGCCGTAGCCCTGGTCATCCGTCAGCACCAGGATCACGTTGGGCCGACCCGCGACCGACGCACGCGCCTCGCATTGCCCGAAGAGCACGCCACCCCCTGCCGCGAGGGATGCCGCCACCGAGGTCTTCAGAAAGTCGCGTCTGGTTACCTGCATCAGCACGCTCCTCAGCAACTCGAAACCTGTGGACGGTACCCATGTTTTTTGCCTCCATGGGGGGGGACGCGGGTGGCCTGGTCGAGGTCGGCCGCGGCAGATTCCGCGTGGGTGCAAGCACCCAGCCTACAAAGTGGCATCTTGTCACCAATAACTAATGTGCATCCACATCCTTCCCGACTGCACGTCCAGCAGGATCTCGAATCCACTGTCTTCTACTTCACTTCCCTCCAGCCTGTATAGATTGGCGCAGCGTGGGATCTCCGTATAGAGCCTCGGAAATAACTCTAGTCTATGCATAAAGGCAAGCGGGTTTTTTGCGCCGTCCGGCAACTTGCAAAAAGGATGTCTTGACAGCAGCCCTGGGATGGCATCCGTCGGAAACCGAACATGAACTTCATTAAAAGAGGGATTGAAGGTAGGGTCGCTAATGAGAATAAAGTCCGAGGTACCCTCAGGCCACGCGATGCCTGTCATTCGTGGCGCGTAAGCCCAGTCCGCAGATCGGAGTGCGGAGCGAACTGCAACATAAAGTGTATAGACAAGCCCCCCAGCGCCCAAGGCACAAAGCAGCAGCACAAACATCAGGCGCCAGAAACGGGCTTTGGCCATGGCGTTCGCGTTTTGTGTCATTCGGAAAGACTCCTTGTCCGTTAACCCGCCACGGCGTGCGCTGCAATCGCGAGAAGTAGAGTGTCTGCACTCCCCAAGTGGCTGAGAAGCAGCTTACCGGGACACGCTACATTCGCAGGCGTGACTTGAAGGCCATGAAGTCTATCTGCGTGCCTGCCGGGCCTGATGTCATCACAAGTTCCAGATGCGTTGCCGGATCGTTCTTCGACGTTAGGAGGACGGCATCGGCCCACATGCTCTCGGCGCAGATCCGGTAATGGGCCGCCGTAGTGTTTTCGAGAGAGTCTCCGAGAATTGGCCGCAGGCGAGGCAGGATGGCTTGCGGAAAGCGCTTCCGGCCTGAGGGCGTGAGCATGTTGTGAGCCGCCCCATAGTCCTCGCGCAACACAGCCGTAATAAACGCTTCTGTTCGTTCATGAACAGGCTCAGGAGGGCTGGCGGGGTGCGGGATTCGAATGCATATCCTGACAATCTTGGGTTGGCCGTCGACCTGCATGGACACGAGGTCAACTGATGAGATGGACCGCCACCGCGAATCGAGGCCATATGTGGCTTGTTCGTACTGCCCGTTGGGAGATTGACCAGTGACGGAACTGGTCGCCTCCGGCTTCCAGTTGTCTGATAGTTGGTTCCTGATATCCCCCCAATCCTGAGCAAAACGCTCCTGCGTCCAGGCCTCGGCCACCTTAGGATGAAGCAGCGAGAACGCTAGTTCGTGGTCGCCCGAGGAAATGGCATTGACGAAGGTGGCGAGGATGCCCTGCTGCGTGATCTGCTCATGCCTTTGTTCGAGAGCCTGCGCATCAGACAGAGGATCAGCGGTCTCGGTTTCCGAGCCAGATCCCGAACAGCCACAGAGCGTGAGCAGCAATACGCAAGCGAAGGCAGCGTAGGTTCTCATTGCGCGATCCCCCCGAACGGTGGTTACCTGGCTCCATATGGCTGATACCAGCCCGCCTGCCGCACGCCAACGGTAAAGGGGGATCGGGCATTACGACTGCCTCGCGACAACCCTTGCATCTCTTCGCACCCCTCGGCGCGGCTCGGCGCAGGGCTACTCGCCGAAGACACCGAGTTCGGCGATGGAGGCCCAGGGACCGCCGTTGACCTCGGTAGTTCCGGCGTAGTTCCGTGGACAGCATGCTCAACTCCTCCGCCTCTTAGTCATCGGTCCCGGCTTCTGCGGTCGCAGGGTGCGGCCGAGCAGGGTCGCCGGATGGTCGAGCAGCGGCGGGGAGTTCCGGGTGACATAGACCTTATCTCCCTTTGCCGTTCGGCTTCGGGCCGGGCAGCATCATTGCCGGGGCACGCCCCGGCCTACGGCTGTCATGGGTCTAGAGTAATACGACATGTCATGGGAGTCAAGGTAAATCACCGGCGGTGGCCTGGCGCGGTGGGCAAGATTGCCCACCGCGCGAAGTGTGGGGGCAGGCCGCTTGTGGCCGCTCCGAAAAACGCACGGCCCGTACGGGCCGTGGCACACGGTGTTCTCTGAGGAACATGGCCACCCACCGCGCAAAACTGAGCAACGCCCCGGCAGCATCACATCGTGCCGGGGCACGCCCCGGCCTACTCAATTGTTCAGAACGTCTCCCAGTGGACCACGTCTTGGAGGGAGCGTTTCGGTGGCTCCGGCAGATCGCCCTCGGGCCGCCCGACGGCCATGAGGGCAACGAGTTTGAGGCCGGCCGGCGCGCCGAGGCGGGCGACGACCTTCGGGGCGTAGGGTTTCTTGTCGCCGGCCACCCAACACGCACCGAGGCCGAGGGCGTGGGCCGCAACAAGCATGTTCTGCGCGGCGGCCGACCCGTCTTCGAGGTAGTACTTGGTGTCGGTGGCCAGGACGGCGATGCAGACGGGGGCGTCGGCGATGAACGGGCCGTAGTCGGTCATGGCGGCGATCTCGCTGCGAGTTGCCCCGTCGGTGACGACGACGAACTCCCACGGCTGCTCGTTTCGGGCGGTGGCGGCCAGGCGACCGGCATCGACGATCTGCTCGAGACGATCGCGGCCGACATCGTTGGCGGCGAAACGGCGGCACGACCGGCGAGTGCGAAGGGCTTCGAGGGCGTCCATGATCTTGCTCCTAATCCTACAGCGCCACTTCGCTTCTTGATGCCGCCTGGTGGCCTTCCCAGGCCACCAGGAAAGGGGGTGACGCCCCTGGCGCGGCGGCCTGGGAAGGCCGCCGCGCGGGAAGTGGCGCTATCGTGCTAATCCTACTTTGTCAACGTCGCGCCCGCGACGGTTTCGTGCCCGGCACGAGTTTCGGCAGGGGCTTCGGTCCGGGCACCGGCTTCGGCGCGACGGTCATGACCTGCTGGTCCACAACATCGACGCGTCCCGTGGCGGGGTTGTACGTAATGGTGCGGGCGGTGATGAGACCGAACTCCTGTGTGGCCTCGTTCTCCTGCCACAGCCGCGCCCACTCGTCCGGCCCCGGGCCGCGGTACAGGCGAATCATCTCGGGGTCGCGCTGGTACAGCAGCCGCGCGGCGCTGCCGCGACGGTCGTCCACCCAGAGCAGGACGGCGCCGTCGGCGACGAGTGTCGCGACGGTCATGCGCCGCTCGAGGGGCGTATCGGGCGTGGCGGGCGGCTTGGCGGGCGGCGTGGCGGGCGGCTCGGTGGGCGGCTCGGTGGGCGGCGCTATCGCGGCAGCGGGCGGTTTCCTTTCGACGAAGACGACCTGGAGATTGCGGCTGGCGATGCGCGTGGTCGTGGGAAGGCGGCGCTGGGTCTCGCCTTCGCCCGGCACGCCGCGGCCGACGTGTGTGGCATCGACGTCGCCGCTGAAGTAGGCCCTCTGGCCGGCGCCGTCGTAGGCCATGCTCTCGACCCATCCGACTTCGGTGCGGGCGTATCCGTCCGGGACGGCGCCTTTCCAACCGGCCTCCGCCTTGTCGGGCGGCAGACCGGGTTTGGCCTGCTCGGCGGCCTGCGGCCTTTCGCGCGTCAGGATGCGCAGGCGGCCCGGTCCGCGCACGTAGGCCTTGCGGTTCTGTTCGAGATACGTGAGATTGTCGCCGATGATCTCCATCCGGTGGCGGAGGGTTTGGTCGTCGGCCAATTGTTCCTCGACGGCCAGGACGTCCTCTTCGGCCAGGATGCGGGCGAGGGCCTTCCGGCCGAACAGGTCGGCGATGCCGCCGCCGGCGGGCTCGGGCTGGTCGGTCTTGTCGCCTTCCGGCTTGTCTGTGCCGGTTTTCGGCTCGGCGCCCTTCTCGGTCTGCGGCCGGTCCACGAAGTAGATCCAGAGGCGTTGGGCGTTCATACGGCTGCCGCCGGTGGTGGTTTTAACGTTGCCGTCGAAGTGGGCGAAGTTGCGTCCGTCGTCGAAGAGCATGTTCTTGGTCCACCGGACGATGAGGGGTTCGGGTTTTTCGCGACGGCGGCCTTGGAGGTCGGTCGTTGCGGGCAACTCCAGTTCGCCGGCCCCCGTGACGCGGGCCTTGCCTTCGGTCTCGGAGAACGCGATTCGCGGTCCGACAATGCGCGACTGGGCCTGGAGGTTCTCGCCGGCGGCGGTGGTGATCTGGTGCAGCCGCCGTGCCCGGGCGGGCTTGCCCTCCAGCAACAGGGCGCCGGTTGCCTTGTTCTGTCGGATGTGTTCGCCCTCGGCGTGCAGGTCGTCGCGGTCGATGAGGACGTTGCCGAACGCTTCGAGGAACCGTGCCTCCACCTTGCCCTCTTTGCTGCGTCCGAAGGCGACGGTCAGGTCCCGGGCCCGGATTTTGCCCTGGGGATCGTTGATGGCCACGTCGCCCTGAGCCTCGAGCCGTTTCGGCTGCGTCGCGCCGGCGGCATCGCGTTCGAACTGGATCTCCAGGTCCTGGCAGGCGATGTCGCCGATCGCCGGTTTGGCCTCGCGCTTCACCGGGTCCGTTGCCGCAGGTTCGGCATTTTTCAGGTACACGTCGCCGTGGCCGACCAGGCGCCGGACAGCCTGCCCTTGCTTTGGCGCGGTCGGGAAGAAATCGATGAGCAAGTCGTCGCCCTTCAGGATGCCATCGGCCTGTTTGATGAGGGCCTGTCCGTGGAAGGCGGCGGACTTGATCTCTCCCAGGCCAACCGTCTCGTCGTTGGGAAGGCGGTACAACTCAAGGCTCATGCTGCGCTTCCAGGAGGCATCCAGGGTGCTCGGCTCGGCGGGCGTCGCCGTCTCGTCGGCGGCGGCGGAAGCGGTCAGGCCGGCCGTCCGAACCTTGGCCTGAAGCCGGCCCTCGCCCTTGACTTCGACCGAGGGAGGCAGGCGGTTGCGGTCGAAATCGAGGCGGCGGCCCGTGAGGCGCAACCGGCCGGGCTGCTCCAGCAGTATCGGCTTGTCCTTGCCGATAATGCTGCCGACACCCGTCTGTTGGTTGAACTGGACGGCATCTCCAAGGATGAGCGTCTCGGCGTCCTGGACGCGGACCGGCCGCCCGGTTGCCGTTACCTGGTGCTGCTTGTCGCCGAGGGATTTTTGTTCGGCCGGCCCGACGGGCGTAATGATGAGCGGCCCGTCGGCCACGACGACGAGGAAGGGCTTGGCGGCGGTCCCGGTTTCCGCTTTCGCGCCACCCTTGTCCTCGGCGTCCTTGCCGTCTTCGGCCATCCCTGTCTCCGTCCCGGGGGTCGTCTCGTTCTCGGCCGGGCTCTGCCTGTTATAGAGGGTGAGGTGGTCGCAGCGCAGGCGCTGGGTGTGTTGGCGTGCGTCAACGTCGCCGGCCAGGTCGATGCGCCAGAGGGCGCCGGCCTTCTCTTGCGAGGGCGCGGTAGCGGAGGAATCGGCGGCACGGGTGTCCGCGGGGGCGGCGGTCGGCGGCGTCTTCTCCTGCTGCCGGTCGCCCTGGAGGAAGTTCATTTGCCGGCTCGTCTGGAGGGTGATAAAGATGTCGTTGAAGAACGTCATCGTGTCGATGCGGCGCGTCTCGCGGTCGAGGGCCATCCGCATCTTCGAGGCCGTCAGGCTCATCTCGCCGCCCGCCATGACGACGGGGCCGTCGGTGGCCATCTCGTACGTCTCGTTGTCGAACTCCAGTCGATCGAGGCTTACGAAGATGTCGTCGGCGTTGTCGTCGGGCGTGCCGCGGTCGTGGACCAGAACGACGTTTCCCCACAGGCGGCCGGACTCGATGTCGGAAACCTTCCCCATCGACCCCTTGGTCACGGCAAGGCCTTTGTCGGCCAGGAGGGTGATGATCTCGCCGCCGCTGGTAAAGAACTGGATGCGTGGCCGATCGATGTCGGCGGTCTTGTCTGTGTGGTGCTGGAGGACGTCGGCGAGGAATCGCATCTCGATGCGGCCGGTGGCGTCTTTGCGGACGAGGTTGAGGTTTTCGGTGCGGTCGTGCAGGAACCCGCCGGGGGTCGGCATTGCGCGGCCGCCGGCGGGCATCTCGCGCGCGCCCACGCCGGCCACGGGCTCATAGGCCGTCAGGCTGGCCCTCCAGTCGGCATAGATGTACCAGAGGACGGTGAAGACGAAGATCGCCGCCATGAGCGGCAGGACCACGAACATGACGCGTTTGAAGGTCACGGGCGGCGCCTCCACGGATTCCGCATGGTCGCGAGATCGCCCGGAAGTTGGTCTTTGTAGCGCCGGGTTACCTGGTCCCAGAGCCCCTGGTAGGTGAGGATGAGTTCGATGGTCTCTCGGACGGCTCCCGCGCCGCCGTCGGCCGCCGTCACGTAGTGAGCCACTCGCTTGACCTCGTCAACCGCATTGGCCGGGGCGACGGCAAACCCGGCCCGTGCCATCGGGGGGATGTCAACCAGGTCATCTCCCATATAGCAGGCATTCTCGGCGGGTGCGCGAAAGCGCTTCAGTATCTTCTCGAACACGGGCAGTTTGTCTTTGATCCCCATGTAAACCGCCTTGATGCCCAGTTGGCCCGCGCGCTTCGAGACGGCCTTCGACGCACGGCCCGAGAGCAGCGCCGCGCGGCGTCCGGCCCTGAGCCAGTACTTGATGCCCTGGCCGTCGAGGCAGTGGAATGTCTTGATCTCGCTGCCGCGCGCGTCCAGAACGATCCGCCCGTCCGAGAGGACGCCGTCCACGTCAAGCACGAGAAGGCTGATGGAATCGAGCACCGACGTCTCCTACAAGCCGACGCCTGTGGCCAGGAGGTCCTGGACATCCACAAGTCCGACGAGGCGCCCGCGACCGTCCACGACGGGCAGTTCCTCGATGAAGTAGCGATTGATGATGCGGATGGCGTCGTCGGCCGTATCGCCGACGCGGACGAACTTGGGCCCCGCCGTCATGGCGTCGGCGATGGGCCGGTCGAGGGCATCGCCGCTGCCGGTCTCGAGCAGCCGCCGCAGGTCGGCGTCGGTAAAGATGCCGGTCAGTTTTCCTTTTGCGTCCACGAGGCAGACGGCCCCGCTGCGGCGGCGCATCTTTCTGAGGCTCGCGAGCGCGGCCCGGACGGTCCGGTTGTCGCGTGCGGCAGGCAGGTCGGGTCCTTTTCGCATCAGCGTCTCGACCATGACAAGTTGGCGGCCGAGGCTGCCGGCAGGATGGTAGAGAGCAAATGCTTCACGGTCGAAGCGGCCCTCCTTCTGGCGCATCTTCAGCACCGTCAGGGCGAGCGCGTCGCCGAGGGCCAGCATGGCGGTCGTGGTCGCCGTCGGGGCAAGGCCCATCGGACACGCCTCGTCGATCTGCCCCATCCAAAGAAGGACCCTCGCCTTTCGGGCGAGCGTCGAGTCGCGGTTGCCGGTCATTGCGATGATGGGGACTTTCATTTTTTCGAGTTGCCCCAGCAGCCTTGTGACCTCGGCCGTCTCGCCGCCGTATGAAAGGATGAGAACAACGTCTTTCGGTTGTACGCGGCCGAGGTCGCCGTGGACCGCCTCAGCAGCATGAAGAAACAGGCTGGGCGTGCCGGTGCTGGCCAGCGTGGCGCTGATCTTGCCGGCGATGATGCCGGCCTTTCCGATGCCGCTCGTGACGACGCTGCCCCTGCAGCCGTAGAGCATGCGTGCGGCGTCGGCGAAGTCTCTGCCGACCCGTCCGATGAGTCTGTCCAGAGCGCGTGCCTCGACGGCCAGCACGTCTCGAGCATACGCCAAGTCCGGCCGCGGCCGGCGAGCCTTCCCGCGCTTAGCCATACCTGCTCCCCGTGTCGGGTCGATTCGTCCAGTCTAATCGGCAGGGTGCCGCCCTGCAAGCCCTTCTTGGCGTCGGGCGGAATGCCCGGCACCTGCTTTCGGACCAACGGTTAATTACCTTGCCGCAGGAACATCTGATTCGTATAAAAAGACGGGTCCGGACGCCACTTCAGAAGGAGGTTGACTCGTGCGGGACATGGGGCGCGTGCGCTATATGGGGATACTGCTTGCCCTTTTCCTCGTTGCCGGACCGGCCGTGGCCGCTGAAACACCCGGCGAGGCGAAGGCCGAGGCCAAGGTGGAGATGACGCCCGAGCAGCACTACGCCAAGGACGAGGTGCTCTACAACAACCAGTGGGTACTCATCACCACGCTCTTCAAGGACTACCGCCGGGGCCGCTACGAACTGGCGTCCATAGAGAAGCGCGGCGACCGTGCAAGGGACGAACTGGCGGGCCTGCACCGCGAGATGGCCCTGATGAAGAGCGTGACCCGGGAAACCGAGCGGCCGGTACGCATGGAACTCGGCAAGGCCAGGAATGAACTTCGCAAACACAACCAGATCCTCAAGAACAGGCCGCCCACCAAGCCGACGCTCATGCCGTTTCCGCGGCAGCCCAAACGCCCCGCCGGCTACAGCAGCAACAGGAATCGAAGCAGCCGCGACTACGGCGACAGCGACGGTTTCCGATCCAGCAGCAGCGACCAATACGATGACCGGCTGCGCGAGTGGCGCCGGACCTGTGCCGCCATCAGGTCCGACAACGAGCAGAAAAAC
>Ga0114918_10003628_pt1 | contig 13566 bp, 6 predicted proteins | sample LantaG_FD_87015 | JGI IMG/M metagenome (GOLD analysis project Ga0114918, IMG submission 87015) | Deep subsurface microbial communities from Baltic Sea to uncover new lineages of life (NeLLi) - Landsort_02402 metaG | ecosystem: Environmental > Aquatic > Marine > Oceanic > Sediment | place: Baltic...
AATGGCGCGGTGCCAATCGACGCCCGCGTAGTCGCGGACGACGGTCTGTGAGACGCCGTGTCGGTCGGCGTCGGCGATGGTTTCCAGTTCGCAATAGGGGGGCATCGGCTCGGCCTGTCCGTCTTGGAGCACGAGGATCGAGTTGTGAAACTTGGGCAGCGAGCGGATGTAGTCGTTGTCGGCCAGCCAGATGCGATTTCGGTCGGTGATACGCGAGATGGAATTGCCGTCCTCGTGCCGGTGGCCGCCGTTGGAGAGACCGTCGAGGAGGAGATACTCTTGGGCCGGATCGAAGGAGGCTCGCATGACGACCTTGTCGACGGTTTTCTGCAATGGAATAGTCTCCGGCCCCGCGAAGGATTCCCAGTACGCCTGGTCCAAGGGGATCGCCCGGGCGCCGAGCAGGTCGACCGGTTCGACGGGCTCGATCTTGGCGGCATAGCGATAATGGGCCGAATCGGGGCGGACGGCGGTCTTTTTTTGCAGAGCCCAGGCGTAGCGGCCGTCGCGATGATGGAAGGCGGCTCCGCGGAGGAAGGGGATTTCGGACCACCAACATTGGTACGAGCCGGTGTCGCCGTAGGGCACCTGGTAGCCGAGGTTATCCATGGTGAGAATGGCGTAGTCGGCCTGCAAACGGACGTTGCCGTTGTCGAAATAGGTGGAATCCGCGGTGGCCAGGGCGTAACGCATGGTGTGATAGGGGACCAGCCAACCGTAGCCGTTGCAGTCTTCGTACGGTTTGGCGGCCAGGGCCTGGCGACCGAAGCAGGCCCGGGCGATTTCCAGCCAATAGTCGGCCTCGGGCGGATTGTATCCCTGTTGAAAGTATCGGCCGGCGAAGTAGAGTCCCAGGGCGGGAAACGTGGCGTGGTTGTGCCGCACATGGGTGCTCCGCAGGGTACCCGATGCCTTGCGGACCACGTCGGTAGTGACGAACTCGTGGAGCACCTTGGCGACGGCCAGCCGATCTTGGTCGTCGAGTAGGGGGCTTTCCTCTAGATTATCCCAGGCGGGAAGGATCTCCATCAGGTGGAAGTCCATGTCCATACCCCAGGGGCCGCCGTAGATGTCGGGCTTTTGTTGGTAGCTTTCGTACCAGGCCAGGGCGGTTTCCTTGTAGAGCTTCGCCAGGACGGGGTTGCCGCTCTTGGAATACTCGACTCCGTAACTGCCCATGCGAGTGGCCACGGCGCGGTGGGCCCCGCGGGCAAAGTCCTTTCGGGCCCTTTCGACCGCGGCGGCAATCTCTTCTTTGGTCAGGGTTTGGTCCCGTTGTTCGAGCTTCTTCATTTCGGCCTCGCCCAGGTCGAAGATATTCAGTTTGGGCAGAATCAGGTCGGGCCCCGGCTGGAGGGTTTCGAGGAAAGCGGCAACCGCGGCGGCCGTGCCGGCCGTGGTCGAAGCGCCCAGGATCACGACGTTTTTGCCGGTTCCCCAGGGATCGTGGACGGTGTGGACCAGGTAGCCGTCTTGGGGCGGATAGTCGGCGTCGACCGGCGTGTAGAGGTGCGCGTAGATCGGGACGATGGCCCGGTTGTCGGCCACGCTGCCGAGTAGGATCGCATGCGAGCCGGTGAGTTGATCGGGCTCGACGGCGTCGGCGTCGAGGATCGGCAGTTCCACCGAGCAGAATTGCTTGAGCTTGTCCTGAAGGTTCTTGGCGAGGGAGTGAAACTCGTCGCCGGGGGGCGAAACGATGATCGCCTCGGCCCGTCCGGCGCGAGCCAGGGGCGTTTCGATGTAGAGTTGCTTGGCCCGAGTGACGGCGGAAAAGGGGACTCGTCGGGCTTCGGTCATCCGCAGGTTGTCGACGTAGATATCGATGCGGGCCTCGGGATCGCGAGTTCCGATCACGATCTCGGCCGCGACTACGTCGGACGCACCGCTGGGGTCGCCGTTCTTGGGTTCCCAGCCGAATCCGTCGCGGCCGATGCCCAGGTCGAGGCGAACTTCGAGCCGGGGCGATTTGGAGAAGGAACGGCTCCAGTTGGACCAACTGGCCACCTTGCGTTTTTGGGGTCCGTAGAGGCGGAGGTATATTGCCTGCGTGGCCTGGGGCGTGGAGGTCCAGCAGTCGAAGATGATACAGCGGTTTTCGAGGTCGGCATGGTCCAGCGGAATCATCATGCCCAGATAGCAACTGCCTTCGGAATCCTTTCGACGTTCTCCCAAGAGATGCAGACTGGCCTCGCCTTGGGAGAGAAAGTCGCCGTCGGAGTTGACTCGAATCTCCTTCAAGTCGCAATTGGTTCCCCAACTGATCGAGACACCGCGGTCCGATTCACAGGCGTGGAGCGGGATCGTCTTTTCAGACCTGGGGGAAGGGGTGTCGGCGGCCACCGCGACGGCGGCTGTCGATGCGATCCAGAGGGTAGTGAATGCGGCGATCCTGGTCATCTGGTTAGCTCCAAGTTCCTGCTGAAATGGGGATGTTCTGGTAGCACTTTGGCCGTCTGCCGTACGATGGGCCTCCGAGCCCGTCGAGAACCGTTACCACAGGGCGACGGGCTCGGAGGCCCATCGTACGGGCCAGGTCGGTGGCAATCAGCCGGAGGCCTGGTTCTCTGGAAGGCCGAAATACCGTTTCACGTAGATTAGATACCCCAGGAACACCACGATCGTAGGAATCCCCATCCACCAGGCAGAACTCATCTTTTCCACCATGCCGGTCTGCCTCATGATATCCAACTGCTCCTCGGGAAAGCCCATCCGCTGGTAGAGTTCCATCAAGTCGGTTTGGGCCATGGTGAGCAGTGCCGAGACGGATCCCACAGTCACGAAGAAGAGGGCGGTCCACCAGGCGGCCACGCGGCAATGGTAGATTCCCCAGACGAGATAGACCTCCAGGATCGCGACGCCCAATACTACGGCGGCACCGGAGGGCCCCTCTAGGAAGCTTCCAAACCAGGGAATCACGCAGTTGTAGAATGGTAGCCAGAGCATGCAGAAAGCACCATACGCAAAGAGGATCACCAGGGCCAACACCGGCAAGGGACAGCGGTCGGTCCAGCGAGTTTTGGGGTCCCTGAAGCGGCAGGTTGCCCAGACATGTTTGCTCTGGTAGAAGAGCACGAACGCCAGGGGCAGGACAAGGTAGATGCAGCCCGTGATTGCGCCCATCACGATCTGCATCACCAAGACGAAACCTGGCGGCACCTGCTGACCGGGCGGCATGTTATCGAAGATGTTGGGCATCAACCAGATCCAGCCGACCATGGCCGTCACACCGACGATCAGCCAGAGCCACGAGCAGATCAGCATCACGGCCCGGGCCCAGCGGCGAGCCAGGATTGAGCCGACCCCGATCCAGATAAAGAATACCGCCGCAATGGTATAGACCCCGACGGCAGGGAGCATCATCCGCAATCCCACGGCCGGCCCGCCGGGCTGCGGAATAAAGGCCGCGAACACCATTAGGGGAATCAGCAAGGCGCAAAGACCGCCGATGAGGATTTCCACGCTGCCGTAGGCCACGAGGCCGGCCGTGCGATCCTTGAACTGGGCGGGTTGGGCCGCTTGGTCATTTTCCGACATTTTCATTCTCCTTGCATGAACGGTCAACGGTTACTGAATCCCCACCAGCACGGCCCGCAAGATGCCCAGGACGACGGCGAACAGAACGCCCAGGAGCAAGAGCGCGCGAATACCGAACTGCGGGGCCGGGACCTCGTCGGAGTTGCGGGGGACGGCGGCCATGGCGTGAGCGATACCTCGGGCGCCGAAAATCAGGACTATCCCCGAGACGCTGTAGCCCGCTGCCAGGATCAGACCGAAGACTCCACCCCGGCCCCACGGGTCCATGGAAAAAGGCGTGTCTCCCATCGTCCCCGTGAGGAAACGAAGACCAGGCTCCGCAGCCTGACTCAACATATAGACGCCCATCATGAACGAGGCGATATGATAGAGGTCGCCGGCGCCGACGCGGCCAAAGGCTATCGAGTCGGCCGTGTGATCGCTCGACGGATAGAGCCGCCGAGAAATTCGCTCCGCCAGCAGAATGACGGGTATGCCAACGGCCGCCGGCCCGCCCACCTGGACAACCATCATCAACAGCATGGATATCGGATTTGCCCTCAAAGGATTCGACGACTGAAATGCGAACATCGCGTATGCGGCAACCTGCGGAAGTGCAATGACGGACTTGCAGACCAGCCAGAAGCCGAGGATCCGGATGGCCACGGTCAAGAGATTTCTCGCCGATGTGGAATGGCTTGGCGGCGCGAACGTATCGGTGGGGGCGAACGGATCGGTTTGCTCGCTCGACATCTGGGCCTCGGGTGTTTGGTGTCTGGATTTTCGGCCGGGGATGGTGCTCCAGCGGTACTTCGCCGGGATCTTTGATTTCTTGCCGGTCAATGGATAGTCGGGGGCGTGGGACGTAGCAGCGCGTGTCGGAGACCGTGGCTAGCTGCTCGTTGAAAAAGGGTGCCACTGCCGGCCTTCTTGTATCGCGTGTCTAACAGCGTTGCCATTTCCAATGCCAAATCGACCTTGGTTCGTTGTGGTCGGAAAGAACCGTTGAAGAGTGACGCGGCCCGGCGGAAGAGCGTCTCGCCAACCGAGAGTCTCCACCGACGCACGGGCCAAGGCATTCCCAAGCCCGCCGCGTCAGCGTTCGGAGGTGGAATCCCCAAACGGCGCATTCCGCGAGGACGATTCCCGGACCGCGGGGTTGCCGGTCATTTCTTCGGTGTCGATTCTCTCCGGGTCCGCCGGCAGTTGGGGCAGGTCCTCGCTGATAAACCCGGCGTCTTGGCCCTTGTCGGTTACGGATCGGGCGGGATTGGCCGCCGTGGTTTCTCCCAAGGCGTAGTCGTTCGCCACGGTCGAGTGAACCGGGCCGAGGGCCTCCGGTGGCGACTCCCAGGCTATCGCCTGGATAGTGTCCAGCGGCAATTCTTCCGGCGCCAGCACGGGGTCGAACGGGCGGAGCACGCGAAAGCAGGTAAAACCCCGATAGAAATTATCCTCGCCGGTCCACTCGATTTGCCCTCGCGATTGCTCGAAGTCGAGGATCCCGACCTGTTCGATCAGGGGAGCGTTGCGGGCCAGGAAGATACTGGCCGAACAGGCGAAATGGGCGTTCAACTGGCGTGGGGTGAACTCCGTATGCACGAACCGGCACAAGCCGGACCGCACCGCGGCGGTCACGTGCGCCAGCGTGACCTGAATAGACCCGTCCGGCGAAGGGGGCCGTTCGTCGGCATCGGCCACGAGAAACCGCTCGGTGGTTGCCAAAAGACCGTTGTGCCAATTGAGTTCGATCGGCTGGGGGGCTTCGGCTCGCAGGAAGACGGCCTCACCCCTGGCGACGCAATTCCGGAGTGTGATAAGTGCTCGCGGCGGCATGCCGTTCTCGGCCGGAGCGTCGGCTGCCGCCATGTCGATTCCCGCGGGCGGCACAAGGCGAAAAAAAGCAACTTCCGGATGGTGAGCCGTCTGCTGATCGGATGCATTCCCGATTGTCAGAGAGCAACCCTGCAAGGTTATTCTCTGGCCGGTGCCAATCTTGAACAACGACCAACTGTCGGCCGGAACACCTCGGGGAACGTCAAGCTCCAAGGCTACCCCGTCGAGGGTTAATTCACCACCGGACACGTTGAACATGTCGCGTGGATACTTGATGGGATCGATTTCCAGCGGCCGAAACACCAAGACGGGTTGAAAGTCGCTTCCCGACCGAACGTCGTTTCCCGCCCTAACGGTCACCCTGCGATTGGCAAGCGTGAACGGTTCTTCCTCGCGGCGGCCGTTGTAGCGGAGTTCGATAATATCATCCGGCCGCGCGTCTGCAACGGCGTCTCCCAGCGAGGCGAAATCGTCCTCGTTCTCGCTTTCCGGATCGACAACCAGGATTTCGACGGCAGGAGTGGACATACCGTTCGTGGACGGCACCTCTTCCGGATTGCGGTTGATGCCGTCGGCGGCGGTCATCTTGGCCCCAACGGATTGGGCATGTGATGCCGCGGAAAGCACGATTGAGTGCCGATCGACGGATGCCACGGCTGCCGCCAACGCGTCCTGCCGCAAAGCCGTGCCGCTCGAGTATCTAGCCAAAATCAGATTGACCGGGTTGGGCCGCAAGACCTCGGCCGGAACCTCGGTATCCTCCGGTCTCGGTTCGTCGGTTGCCGTGGTCGGAGTATCCGGTTCGGGCGGCAAAGTGTCGGAGTTGACAGGGCCGGCGCCGCCCGGGGGCGATTGATCGGCATCGCCCGGCATTGGGCCGGCCACGTCCACCGGGGCTGAAGTAGTCCCCGCCCCATTAGCAGCGTCGACCGCCGGATCCGGTTGGCCGCTGTCGGAACCCCCGGGTTCGCCGGGCGCGGTTGCCCGCACCAAATCGGACGGACTCTGGTAGTCGGAAGAACTTGACCTGGACCAGAAAACGTCCAAGAGAAGCACCATGCAAACCAACGCCGCAATCGGTATCATCCAGGGCGCGTGCCGCTGGAGCAGGGAGAAGGTCGGCTGCCTGGGAGCAACCCAGACCGCCCGGCCCGGACCCTGTGGCTGAATGCCGACCAGATCCGCCAACAAGAGCAAGGCCTCGATCAGCCGCCCCGAGTCCTGGTAGCGACGACGGGGGTCCTTGGCCATCATCTTCCTGAGAACTCGAGCCACTTCTTCCGGCAACTCGGGACGAAAATGGCGGATGTCCGGCGGTTCGTCGCCCTGGTGCTGAAGAAGTTTCTGAAGAACGGTCCCCTCCGGAAATGGCGGCCGGCCGGCCAGCATGTAAAAAAGCGTGCAACCCAGCGAATACGTGTCACTTCGAGAGTCCGCGTTACGTGGGTCCCGGGCCTGTTCTGGAGAGATGTAGTCAAAGGTCCCCAGAGTGACGCCGCTGGCTGTCAGGTCAGCGTCCGAGCCCTCGGGATTCTCCAGCCGTGCCAAGCCCATGTCGATCACCTTGGCCTGGCCTTCGGGCGTGATCAGTACGTTCGAGGGTTTGATGTCCCGGTGGATCACCTGGTGGTCGGCCGCATGTGCCAAGGCCTGGGCTACCTGCAACGTAAAGCTGATCGCTTCGGTCAGAGGAAGCGGACCCCGCCGATCCACCATGGCCCGAACGTTCATGCCCTCGACGTGCTCGAACGCGATGAACGGAACGCCGTCGTCTTCGCCGACGTAATAGACTTGCGCGATATTCTCATGATTGAGCCGGGCAGCAGCTCGGGCCTCGTTAAGAAACCGGCGGACCGTTTCCTTGTCGGCGGCGCTTTCTTGCGTCAGGATCTTGACCGCCACGGACCTCGACAGAGTCACGTCCATGGCCCGATAGACGCGGCCCATGCCTCCACCGCCGATGTAGTCGTGGATCTCGAAATGACCCAGCCGACTGCCGGGTGAATAGGGGCCGGGACCGTCGAGGGACGCGGATGATTGCGGACCCCGCGCCACCTTGGCCGGAGACTTCAATACCGGAGTCCGAGAGATCACCGTCGGCCGGTCTTCCGGAGATGCGGCCTGACCCGATGCCCCCGGCTCGCTGTAGCTGCCAGTCGACTCAGTGGGTGGCTTGCGCCAATCGGAAGGCTTCTCGGGACGGTTGCTGGCGGGTGTGTCGCTCATGGCTACCTCACGACTCCACCTGACCGGCTTCGCCGGATCATCCCAAGGACAAACCGGTGCTTTGCCAAGTTTTTATTTTCGGGTTAAGGAACGGAGTATAGACTAAACCGGCATATTGATTAGGGGGTTAGCAGTCTGTCGGACGTAGCCGACAGACTGTTAGCGGCGGGGCTTGCCCCGCGTTCGCGTTGGGGCAAGCAAAATCGGCACCCTAGCGCGACGCAAGCGTCGCCGCTAACTTGAGGTCCGAATGCGGGTTCTATTTCCAAGCCGCCCATGGCACCCGTCTGTACGTATCAGAACTTCGGCCACGTCGTCGGACGAGCGCCCAGGGAAGATCATCGGGCCAAAGCTCCAGAGTACCTATTTTACAGGGATTTTGCCGTTTCGTCAAACTCAACCCGGCTCGTTGCTCACCTGGGCAAACGAACCTATAATTGGCGGTTATTCATGAAGACACTCCCTTTTCAGCGGATGATACCCTTTTCACCGGCCGTGCGGCGGCTACGACAACCAATCTTTACAAGGAACCACGTAATGAAAAACTGGATGGATCGACGCGGCTTTCTGACTGCGGCGGGCGCGATTGCCGTCGGCATGGGGTTTGCAAACCGAGGCGCCTTGGCCGCCGCGGACAAGGGTGCCCCGAATGCCGAGAAACTCGGCTGGCGGCTCGGGTGCCAGGCCTACAGCTTCAATCGATTCACGTTCGCCCAAGCGGTCGATAAGAACGCCTCGCTGGGCCTGCACTACGTGGAAATGTACCCCGGCCAGAAGCTGAGTGACGAAAAGCCTGACCAGAAGACGGATGCCTCGATGTCGGCCAAAGTCCGCAAAGAGGTCAAGAAGCTACTCAAGGATGCCGACGTGAAACTGGTCAATTACGGCGTCTGCCCCCTGCCCAAGGACGAAGACGACTGTCGCGAGACATTCGATTTTGCCAAAGACATGGGCATCGAGACGTTGGTTTCGGAGCCCGACTTCGAGGCCCTCGACGTGATCGAAAAACTCTGCGATGAGTACGGCATCAACGTGGCGATCCACAACCACCCCGAACCGAGCAAATATTGGAACTACGAGACGGTTCTGAAACACTGCAAGGGTCGCAGCAAGCGAATTGGAGCCTGTGCCGATAGCGGCCACTGGATGCGAAGTGGGATCAATCCGCTCGAGGCCGTCAAAGCCCTGGAAGGGCGGATCATCTCATTCCACCTGAAGGACTTGAACAAGTATGGCCGACAGGGGGCCCACGACGTGCCCTGGGGGACGGGTGAGGCAAACATAAAGGCGTTGCTGACGGAGATTCATCGCCAGAAGCTGGAGGCCGTCTTCGCCATCGAGTACGAGCACAATTGGCTCGAGTCGCTTCCCGAGATAGCCGAATCGGTGGCGTACTTCGACAGCGTGGCCGCCGATTTGGCCGGCAAATAGGCCGCCGGAAATTCATCCGGACAACGCCCAAACCCCGCCCGAAGAAGGCGGGGTTTGTTTTTTGCGCCCACGATTATTCGTCAAATCGAGGTGGACACTCTTGGTAATAATAATCGATCGACTGCACAAGAAATAGGCACGCACCCTCCTGCCTTAATAGCAAGCAGTCCTGCCTGCTTCCTGAGCGTATACGCAAGTGCTTGCAGTGAAGTCACTTGCAGCATGTCGATAGAATGGAAAAGCGGCATGGTTCAAAAAAGAGTCAGGTACCGTTGCCGGAACGGCCGGGCACCGACCGAAGGTTGGTCGGGTGCTTCGCACGACGGTACCTGCCCCCTTTTTGAATCAAGCCGGAAAAGCAGGGCCGCCCAGTGTGGTCGACACGGATTGTCCAGGTTGTACCCCCGCCAAGGAACCCCCCATGACGAAGACCCACTTCGGGCCGGAAGCCCAGATCCATAACGTTGTTCAACAAAAGGCCTACGAACTCTTTTCCAAATCACCCGACTGGGTAACTTTCTACAGAGAGATCCTGGGACTGAATGGGGCCGTACGGCGACACTTTGCCAGCAAGGAGGCGTTGGCTCAATTCGAGCAGACCGAATCCTACGCCGCCATTCAACAGATGTTGACCAAACTGAGGGAGCGGGCATCGGTCCAGATCGACCCCCCGGAGCCCACCCGGGTAATAACGGTGCGCCTGCCCAAGAGCGTCCACGAAGCGCTGCGGGTCGAGGCCCACGAGCATTGCACCAGCATGAACAAGCTCTGCATCTCGAAACTCGTCCAGTTCATCGACGACCAGTTGGTGCCGGAGGAGTAGCAAAGCAGGCGTGTCGCGTGTAGCGTGTAGGTTATGCTTCAGCATAACAGAGAATTGAGCGCGAGTTGTTATGCTAAAGCATAACCTACACGCCCCCAGCCCGACCGACACCACTTCAAGAAACGGCCAGGCCCCTCTATTAAGGGGCCTGGCGAGGATCTATCAATCAGGGATGAATCTGCGTTACCTCAGCAGCGAGAGCACCGACTGAGGGTTGCTGTTGGCGATGCTCAACACCGACAGACCGGACTGAACCAGGACCTGGGCCCTGGTCAGATTTGCACTTTCAAGGGCAAAGTCCGCATCTCGGATATCGCTTTCGGCCGCGGTCAAGGCTTCGAGTGTATCACCGAGGGCGTTGATGTTGGTGTCCAACGTGGTTCGCTGGAAGGCACCCAATCGTCCGCGAAGATTAACGATCTGGCTGATCACCTGTTCGGCCACCGATGCGGCGCCCGAGACATCGTTTGCCAGCGACTTGCCCTTACCGGACCGCAACTCGAAGAGGCGTCCCGCGGTACCGCCCAGTTTGGCGGTGTTCACGCTGGTGATACCCAATCGGGCCTGCTGGTTGGAGACCACGTCGGGCCCCAGTTGGAACTTTGCCCCACCGCCGGTGATGGAGAAGTCCATCGTGGTGCCGCTGGTGACCGAGGAAGCAACCGAGAAGCTCATGTCCAGGGACGATGTATTCAGCGAAACGTTCAAACCGTCGCCGATCGCCTGAACACCGTTGATCCGGGCATCGATGTCGGTGCCCACGACCCGCTCGGTAGTAGCGCCGGTGGAATCGGTGACGGCGAACGAAGTCCCGTTCAACGCCTTGACGGATACGAAGGCATCGGAACCGTACTCGCTGGCTTTGAAGTTCAGGCCGATGGTGGCGCTGTCCTCGTTCCCCAACAGGGCGGCCCCGTCCGTGCTCCCGTCATCCGTAACGCCACCGGTCAAAGTAAGGGTGTCGGCGGTGGTTATCGCAGCCGTGCCGGCTCCATCCGCGACCATGGTGAACAGGGCAAAGAGGTCGGGGTCATAACTGGGATCCGTGGAAATTCCCAGCTTGGCCCACGAACCCGTGGCGGCATCCGTCCAAATGTCTTTCGCATCGGTCGTACCCGACACAATCCCGATCGTCAGCTTCTTGAGGACGGCATCGTAGGAGAAGGTTTCCGATCCGGCTGCGGCGGCCGTGTCTTCAAACTCGACGGTCACGTTGTCGTATTCGGCTCCCGGGTTGACGGCCGTGATCTTAATGCGGGCATCCTCACCGTTGATTGCGTAGCTGATTCCCTCGGCCTGGTGATCTTGCATGTCGGTGCCGGAAGTGGCAAACGTGAGGTCGGCGGTGGTGGCGCCGATCAGGCCGGAACCATCGCTGCCTTCGGCGTTGCTGACGCTGATACCCAGCGACGAGAGAGTGGCGCTGTTGGTCGTATCGTCGAAGTAGTCGATCAGATCCTGGGCCGTGGTGGTCACCAGGCCGTCGGCGTCGGTCTCCAGATTGACGACCACCGTGCCTTCGCTGGCAACCCCGCCGCTGGTAGTGGCGACGGTCCCCGCGGCGTCGGTCACGACCGTATCCAGATCGCTGGTTCCAAAGGCCCTGGCACGCCAGAACTTGGAAACCTCTGAATCGGTCGTGTTTATCAAATCCACGATAACCTGGGCCTTATCCGTATCCAGGTCCACGGCCAGGGTCAACTTTTTGGCTTGGGGGTCCCACGTGGCGTAGTTATTGGCCGTGGCAGTACTGTCCACAAAAACGATTTCCACGTCGTCGTACTCGGACCCTTTGTTTCGTGCCTCGATCTCGAAGATGGTGTTTTCCACATCCAACGACACCACCGCCTTGGAGTAAGCGGTGATCTCCGGATCCGTGCTCGTATCGACGCTTAGACTCTGGGCTGAAGTTCCGGCCACGAAGCGGATGTCTCGGCTGCCGTCCGGGGCGAGAAACTGGAGCCGATTGTTGGCCTCGGCCGTGCCGTAGTCGGCAAACTCCGAGAACGCGCTGAGAGTCCCGTAGCCATCGTCGCCGGTAGCCAGGCTGGCAGTTATGGCGTCTGCCACGTCGGTACCGGTCGCGTTGAGCACGGCGATCACGTCGTTGGCGGTGGAAGTCACGGCCCCACCGTCCACGCCGCCGGCGAGGTCTAATGTCGGGGCGGCGGTGATCCAAGCGGCTGCGGCGAGCTTACCCGAACCGTCATTATCCGGCATCAGTTCCGCGTAGAACAGGGAGCTAACACCGGGGATGGTAACCTTGTTGATGGCAGCAACCACCATCGCCCCGGTGGTGTCAGCGGCGTGGATCTGGACAACCAAATCTCCAGTGGTGTGATCATACGTGGCTGTCTCCGAGCCAGCTGCAACTGTGTCCGTGTTTGAGAACTTGAGCGACACGCCGTTAAACTCAGCGCCTCCAATTCGGGCTTCAACGGCGAAGGCATTGTTGGCTACCGCGTCCGCGTTAGCGACCACCGACGCCCTCACCCAATCTTGGGTTGCGAGGGTGACGTCAAGCTTGGCGGGATCCGTACCGCTGGCAGCCGTCCAACCGGCCGCTAGGACATCGCCGGCCGTACCGTTATCTTCGTAACCCGCCGCAATGCCCGCCGTTCCCTCGGTGTACTTGATGCGGATGTCGCCGCCTTCTTCACCAGCCGTGTCGGCAACGATGTTGATGTCATTATTCGCACCGAAGCTGGACGCCGTGATCGCTCCGGTGGAGGCCGCTGTCTCGACTTCGGCCGTCAAGCCCAAGGAATCGGAGACCAGATTGATGGCCGCGGCCATATCCTCGATGGTACTGCCGGACGCGAAGCTAAAGGCCTCGAAACCGTTCTTGCCGCCGACCTCCAATACCACGTCGCTGGCAACTGCCCCGAAGCCGTAGTTCAACGACGCCTGGGTAGCCTGGGTGGCTACGTTTACCGAGACGTCGATCTGCTCCAGAGCGCCAAAGTTGGCCTGCTCGATATCCATGTCCGTGATTTGCGAGGTACTCACGTCCTCGGTGATGAAGTCGAGGTTGCCGTCCAAGAGACGCCGACCTTGGAACGCCGTTACCTGCGAGATGCGGTCGATGGCTTCCAGAGACGAGTCGATCTGCATCTGGTTTGCCGCAATCTGATCGTCGCTCATGGCCCCCGAGTTGGCCGCTTCGGAGATTAGTCCCCGAATGTCGTTCAACAGGCCGCTGACCTGTCCCAGGGCGCTGTCGGCCGTGGCGATCATCTGATTGGCGCGGGTATTGTTAGTGATAGCTCGCTCGATGCTCGTAATATCCGCTCGGAGCACTTCGCTGGCGATCAAACCTGCTGGGTCATCCTTACCCTTGTTGATTCTCAAACCGGTACTCAGACGAGTCAACGAATCCTGCAGCGCAGCGTTTGACCGGGCCAGGGTCTTTTGTGCGTTGAGTGAGCTGACGTTCGTATTAATTCGGGTCATGCCAGACACCCTTTCCAGAGTAAATTAGGGGACCATTATCCAAGCCCGACCAGAGCGCCGGTAGTCGGCGACTCGGGACTAGCTTGGCTGATTGCCATCCCTGAAGAGACATCTCCAGCAACAACGCACAGCACTGATGTTTCGTGTTTGTTAGTCAATTCGCAGTTTGGCTTGTTTCACACAACGCAGCCGGCCCAAGAGGCCAACGACCCGCGCGGAGGTCGTTTGGAAACTCACCTATCGAGCAGTATCGGAATGTTAAAGCACACACTTTAGGAAAG
>Ga0114918_10003630_pt1 | contig 13558 bp, 15 predicted proteins | sample LantaG_FD_87015 | JGI IMG/M metagenome (GOLD analysis project Ga0114918, IMG submission 87015) | Deep subsurface microbial communities from Baltic Sea to uncover new lineages of life (NeLLi) - Landsort_02402 metaG | ecosystem: Environmental > Aquatic > Marine > Oceanic > Sediment | place...
AACCTGTTGAAGTTCAGTTAAAGGTTGGACAGGTTTAACTGGAAACATTACTGGTTGGACAGGCTTATAAAGGTCCGGCATTTTCACCAAATGCACCTTTAGGTAATTCCCAAGTTTGAACAATTATTGGATCGGTGTATTGCTTTTTAGTTCCATATTCTTTTAATGCTTCTGGCATATCATACGCAGTACCCTTTTCTATTTGTTGATCAACAGTTAAGGTTCTGTGTATGGTTTTTCCAAACTTCTTTTCATAGTTACGAATTGTGGTTGCTTTGGGTTTGTTTATTTGGGCTAAACTTGCCCATTGGTTAGCTGAACCAAATATACATGCCATACAACTCAATCTTGCCCAACCTAATTTATATGCTGGATGTGGATTGATATTATGACGTTTAAAGATTGCCCAAACTTGTTCTTCAGACCATCCGTGAACTGGTCTACCGTGATCAACATATCTTTTAGCTTTTTTGCCATTACGATTATCCGCTCTATCAATATCAACTTGCAAATAATTTGCACGAGCACTTGATTCTTGAGCACGTTCCCCTGAAATAACCAAAGTCTTTTTATTAAGAAAACGCTCTTGATTGTTAATAGATGCTGTACAAACGCCAATCTTCAAATAGGCTGAACACCATCTTACTGATAAATCAGCTGATACTTGTGGGAACTGATTACGGGTTCCAAGTGATTTTGATTTGCCACCACATTCAATTAAATTATCGTCTTCATCTTGAAAGAAAGTTGAACTAGTAGGTTCATTGTTCCTTAACATCTCTTTTTCGAAACCACCATTTTTCCAAGAAAATTTTAAAGTTAAACCCAAAGCTTTAGCAAACGCTTCACAATAGCTTTCAGTACAAGCCCAATCCATTAAATCAGAACCTTCACGGCCATCTATTAAATGATGCCATAATTCTATTTTGTTTTTAGGAACGCCAAGTTCTAGTAAATGAAGAACACAAGCAACTGAATCTTTACCACCAGAGAAAGCAACTATGAAGTAATCGTATTGCTTTAATTCTTCAGCAGTAAGGTCAGAAAACTTTTCAGGCCATTGTTCCCTGTTTAAAAATTTATGGGTTTTATATTCTGGTCTTTTAAGTCTTTCATTTTTAGTTTGCTTTTTCATAAGTGTCCCCTTCTCACTTATGAAACCAGAGCTTAAAAAATAAGTAACAATATTTGTTTGAGTAAAAAAGCCCCCATAAACGGGGGCAGAAGTTTATTTTTTAGAGCTTTTTTTCTTTGCTCTTCTTGTTTTTATCGTAAACAAATCCGTATATATATTGTGAAATTCAGGATTTATTTTTAAGTGGGGATATTGTTTATGGAACTCTGATAAGAGTATGTCACATTGCCCTGCTTGGGATCTTGCTTCCAAGGTTCCATAGCTTACATAACTTTTAAATGCATCTATTGTATGATCATTTTTAAGTTTTTTATTTCGTCTAGTATAAAAAGTATTGATAAATTCATTTAAATAGTCTAACAAGTCAGGTTCGATATATTTTAATTGGATTAAGTTCAAAAATAAATAAGATGTTTGAGCAACATTTTTTCTTTTTAAATGGTGCTTATTGTTTTTAAATATAATTTCCATTTTATCCAATTTATCTTTTAATTGTTTTGAAAGAAAAACGCATTCTTTCTTACCAAGATTATTATATTGATCAAGCATTTCAGTTATTTGCTCGGCTCTGCGTTTAATAAAAAGAATTTTATTATTCGACTTAAACAGCGTTAGTTCTATATTGAGATAAAAATACAAAATTGATAATTCCGTACCACGGGATTTAATAGGTCGAATCATTTGTGCAAAAGGATGGTTTATTTTTTGCTTTGCAATATCACCTATATTAGAAATTATAGCTTGATGCTGTTCTGTATCATTGAGAGGATATCCAGAGTTAAGATTTCTAAAGGCAGTATGTATAAATTCAGAAGAACAATTTATATATCTTTCAATATAAACAATTGTGTTATGAATAGCTTGTTGGGCTTCAGATGAAAGTTCAGAATATTTCTGATTTGGTAATGGAGGATTTTTATATTTAGCAAAATCCAATTTAAAGTCTTTACTAAGTGCAAACTTATCATTTAAATATTCCATAATTGTACTAAATCGTTGCAACCCATCAATTATTGCATAAGAACAGTCTTGATCTTGCAACTCTTCAAGGGATAATAACCCAATACGACATTGATCTAGTAAAGAATTTATCAAGTCCTGCTTTGATTGTAATGACCATACTCCTATTTTTCGTTGATAATTAGGGTTTAATTTATATCTTTCTGGATTTTTATATATTGCTGCAATAGTTTTGCCATCTATAGCTGTTTCATTTGTGTACTCCAAAGTAAGCTCCCCTTAATTTAATTTAATTTAATTTAATTTTAGCAGGAAGAGACTAACAAGTAAAAAGTTGTTTTTTTATGATCAAATCGATTATGAAGTTAAAGAAATCTTAATTGATCTAGCGCATCTAAAAAATCATATATATCATCTAGTGTATTATACATTCCCAAAGATACACGAGCTATTGATTCTTGTTCGAGCATTTCCATAGCTATGGGCGCACAATGATGTCCTGCACGGATTGCTATATTTTGAGAAGCCAAATGTTCCGCTATATCTAAAGGGTGTACACCATCTATGGTGAATCCAATAATTGAAGCATCTGGGTTTCCTATTATATTAAGTTCTGATAGTTCATTCATTTCAGTCAGTAAAATATCAAATAACGTAGTCTCATATTCAAGGATATTCTTCATACCAATAGTGGCTAATTGTTTTAGTCCTTCAGCCAATGCTATAACCTGTATAAAATTAGGGGTTCCTGCTTCAAACTTATGTTCTCCATCGCCTAGTCTATAGGGTTCTATTTTATCTTGTAAGGAACGTTTGATATATAATACTCCTATGCCTACAGGACCGTAAAGTTTGTGGCCTGAGAAGGCATACATATCGCAATCGAGGTCTTTTACGTCAACGAGTTGGTGAGCAATTCCTTGAGCACCATCTACAACTAAGATTCCGTTTTTCGCATGAATCTCTTTAGCCAGCTCTTTTACTGGAAGCACCATACCCGTTGTATTGGATATGTGTGGGATAGTTAAAATTGAATTATCTAGAGCTTCCCTAGAATCATAAAAGGATGTTTCATAGAATCGTTGCCAAGGTAAATAATTTGATTTGTGTTCTAAGTAAGTTGTAAAGACTTTTGAATATAGTTTCCTTAATGAATAGGACGCAAAATTTAAAGCATCTGTGGTGTTTTGAACAAAGATTATTTCATCTGGATCTGCATTTATAAATTGAGCTATTGTTATCCGAGCATTATCAAAGTCTGTTGAAATATTAGCACCTTGCACACTTGAAGTTCTATTCACAGTTGCATATCTTTCTGTATATAATGAATTTATTGTGTTTACAATAGAATCTAATTTATGCGTAGTTGCAGCATTATCTAAGTAATTAATATGTGGGTTATTTTTGAAAAATGGAAATAGGTTTTTATACATAATGCAACTATAATGATGTAGTTTAAAAAAATCAATCAATACTTTTTTTTGTTACTTTTAAAATTTACTCTGGTTGTGTAGGCAACAATAAAAAAGGAGAACTATTATGGATGGATTAATAAATATGCTGATGGATAATCAAGTGTATTATAAAAAATATGGTAAAAATTGGAAGTTGTATTACAAAGTGCCTTTTGATAAAGATTCTTTTCATTACTTAGGGTTTGCCAATACAGAAAATAACTCCAATATTGCTTATGAGTTACTTAATGGATTGGTCAAAGCAAGTAGGTTTGCCTCTGTAGCATTTGATAATAAAACAATAAACTTCACTTTTCAAGATGCATGTCCTATTGTTAAAGTAAGAAATACAATTCAATTACCTAATTTAAAAAGTATAACCAATTCTGGACTTCAAATACGTATTTTAGTAGCTATGACCACAGAATTACTTTTTGTCAATCCTGAAGGCTCAAAAACTTTTGCTCTATATAATGAAAACCATTGTTTAGTTTTTAAGGGTTCTTACAAACAGGTTTATGAGCGATTAACGTTTCTTCAAGATTTACTGGTCTTTGATGTTGTTAAAGATACATGCGTCAAAGAATGTGAAAATTGTGAAAGGGCTGATGATTGTCAGTTTACTGTTTTATATGAAGATGAAGATGAAGATGAAGATGAAGATGAAGGATATGAAGATGAAGACGAAGGTTGTGATGGTGATTGCGAGAACTGTTTTGTTCATAAAGCTTCTCCTGAATCAGATGTTGTTAGACCTGAAGTTAAAGAGGCTGTAAATCGACTACTTGATTTTTTAGAAGATGGTGGTGAAACATCGTTAGCAAAGCTTTTAAGCACCAATAGTACAACGTCTAAAAATAAAGAAATAGATGCTCATATTATTGATGCTCAAAGAGGCATTGGATTAGGAATAAAACTTAGCTTAAACTAGCGGTTCTCTGAGGACTTCAGACCAATTGCCAAAATGATCAGTATTGAACTTTTTAATACTATTTAAGTTTTTAATGCCTTTTCTATAGATTATACTTTTATCATGAGTTTCGATATTGATTGATGCTGTAGCACGATCAGTTGATAGATAATAGCCAGTTACTATGTCATCACCTTTTTGGATTCGAATCAGTTCGTTTGGAAACAAGCTAAATTTGAATTTATAAGAATCATCAATAATTAACCAATCGGCCTCAGTTTTGCCAGAAATTACTTTGTTAGGGATAATCTTTTTAGCTATCTGGTGATTATAAACAGGGCTTAAGAAAAATTTATTAGCTTTTTCAAAAATGTTTACTTTAACTAGATTACCATTTCTGGCAATACCGTTTTGAACGAATACGCCTGAAGTTTGTTTATCTACAACCTTTATCCCTCTTATAATGGTAGGCTTTATTCCTAGCTTTGCTTTTTTAGCTGACAGGGGTTTATAAATTGGCTCCTTAAAAGCCTTTTTAGGATCACCGCCAAACTCTACCAATCGATTATACAGTACGTCATAAAGAGCTTGGTTATATTCTTTATCAACTATTTTAGCCAGTATCTTAAAGGTAACTCTTTCTAGCGGTACTTTATAAGTAACTTCGTTATCACCAAAACGCTTTTTACTTTTTACAGTTGCATCATGGGCTGTTCCACTTATTTTTTTTGTAACAGTTCTTGTAATAAATACATCCTGTATAGCTTTAGAGCAATCCTCAATAAAGGTATTCCATGGAAGAGGAATTTTGGGTAATCTATTAGCCCCTTCTGGATTGATTTCTTGTAGTTTTAAAACTTGAGCAAAATAAGTAATCATCGTTTGGGTTGAACAGGATATTAAAATAGCATCTAAAATTTGATCTCGTATATGGCGTTTTGTTAAAGATTTTTCAATTATTTGTTCTGGAGTAAGTATTGGAATTCGTGTTGATTGCCCTTTTTCTTCAGCAATCGCATTTTTAATTTTATTATTTTCATTTTCCAGCGTAAATTCAGCTATCATATCAGTTCGATAACTTAAGCGTAACTCTCTGGTATTCCAGTGCCAATTTAAAAACTTTGTTGTTTTTTCAGCACGTACTTGCACAGTTTGCTTTAACTCTTTCCAAGGTTCAAATTGCAAATACTTTTCGATATAGTCTTTCATTAATCTGGCTATGTAACCATTATCCTTAATGTAATCATCGATTTCAATTAAAGTAGTTTTGATCAATCTAAAGTATTTAGCTTCTGGTAAATCTAACTGAGTTAAAAACTTACAAAATTTTTCCCATTTTTTAGGGGTAAAGTATTCGTAAGGTGTTTTATTATGTTTTTCTTGATTTTCTTTTACTGAAACCAGTACTTTATTATTTAAGCTATCATCTAAACATCTGCTAGGTGGAAGAATATGGCCAACTTCATAATGTTCGGCTTTTATTAAATCCTCAACTTTGATTTTTGTTTGAGTGTATAAACAATATTCACTTTGTTGCTTCCATAAACGAAATTTTAATAAATTTTTGTTTGTAGGTTCTACACCATGTTGAAGACATTCTTCTTTTGCTTTTATCTTTGCTTTTTGCCAGTTAGCTTGTTCTTTTTCAATTTGTCTACACTCTTTCATTGTATGAACAAATTCTCTATGAAACATAATTATTATTTGGTGAACAGAGCCATATTTGCGAATTATAGCATTTGTTAACTTTCGAGCTTCAGCAACCCCTCTATTTACTACGGGATTGGTGGTTTTGTATTCATCTGGTAGTGGTGGCAAAAGTTTAGTCTTGATGTACTCACGATTATACCCTGCAAGGATACAGGCATTGGTGTAAAATTCACCCTCAAGCATAAAAGGCAATAATTGTTGAATTGCTTTTATAGAAACATTACCAAATTGAACAAAGTTTAACTTTAATAATTGAGCTACAACTTCTTTTTTCAATTCAAGTTTTAATAGGCATTGTTCCATTGCGTTCAAATCTTTTTCATAACTAATTATTGTTGCAATAGTATCAAGCAAAGTTGTGCTGGTATCTTTACCGATAATTTTTTTAAGAGTGTGGGTTCCCTGCATGTCAATTAGCACACTGGTTTCTTTTTTGTTTCTAAGTTGTTTAAACATATCATCAGCATCTAGCTTTAATTTTTTTCTAATTTGAGCATAAGATAATTGAGCTAATTTTTGGCATTCTTCAAATAATAGTTCTTTTTCATTTTTAGTTAAACACCGTTCAGCACCATAGATATTGATTAACTTTAGATTATTGATATTTAAAACCGCTCTGAACAATTCAAATGAATAGGAATTTTTTGGAGCACGTTTTTGGTCTAGCTCTAAAGAACAATAACCCACCATATGTTCAATTGATTGTAAGGGTTTTTGCGTAAAGGCAATTGAACAATATTCCTTAAATAACTTTTTAGTACATATAGGGTTTCCTAATTCGCTTTGACTATCAAAAATTACTTTCGCTTCATTAACTACTAAACTTCTGGAAACTGATTTTGAATAGTCACTTCTCTTATTTCTCATAGGTTCACCAGTTTGAATAGTCTTGTGAAAGAATTCGCCTATTGTTTTGCAATTGCTTTTTTTAAAATTGTCTTTATTACATTTGATTGCTTTTAAGATTAATTCTTTCTCTTTAATTTCCTTTTCATCATCAGGTTCATTTTTATGTGATTCAAGCATACCTCTATGCTTTGCAAGATAATATAAAACTCGTGTTAATTCAGAGTTAGTTAATTTTCTAGCTAGAGCATCACTTCGTAGTTCCCAAAGATCAATTTCTTTATCAATAAATAATTGATCAAATTCGTTTTTGGTTATTAGGTTTTGTTTTATACATAATTTTCTTATGTTTTTTAAACGTTGTTTTCTTCTATCAGTAACTCTACGTGCGCCACGGGCGTCTCTTCGAGGCTTATTCAATGAAGCTCCGGTTTTCAAATTGACAGCATGTGGGTGAATCCTAAGACCACTATTAATTATTTTAGATTGATGGTTATCTTCGTCAGTTGATAATAAATTGAAGGCTGTAGAGTGGCCACTTAGGATAAGGCTTAGTGTGAGTTTATTCATTACGGTTCCCTTAAATAAATTTAATTTTAAGATATACTATAATAAATTGTTAGTTTAATAGACAAGCTAAAAATTTTTGCTCATCGTGAATTAATACATTGAAAAAGTAAGCTTTAGCTTTTTCATAAGTTTCTTTACATTGTTTGGAGCACACCATATCACCATCTAGATTGATAATAATTGATCCATATTCGGGCAGTGGTTTTTTACATTGAAAACAAAACATTAGTATATTTTAATTACACCTTCACGACTAAAAAAATCGTCAGTGATTAAGACTTCTGGCATTAGCTTGGATAATTTAAAAGCGTACACGCCTAAGTTTCGATGGCTGTTAAATCTAGCTGTTAGTTTCAAGCTATTAATTTGATCATAACTAATTTCACTTTGATCCCTAATACACTTAAAATATTCTATACCTTCACTGCCATACATTACGAAATAGTAATATGGTTTTTCGACTGCATCCGTTTGATCTTTTGAAAACAGCCTATCGTACTCTTTTGATATGTAATCTTTATATTGCGCTGTATCTTTAGACATTTTAGAATGAATTTGTATCTACTTTTTTAACCTCGTTAGCTAGGGTTTCTTCTTGAGCCATAGAACTATAGGTTTCATGCTGATAAAATAAAGTTATTGTTTCTTCATCAAAGGAATCTTCTCTTTGTACTGCTATTGTGACATCGCCAACTGTTTTACCTGTTGTTTCTGTCATAAACTCTAAAGAGGGAGTGTCCATTTTTCCATATTTATCTAGAAGAATTTTTTTCATTATATCGAATTCTTTTTTAACATCTTTAGCTGTACGTTTACACATTACCAAGAAAATTTTATTTGTGATTGGGGTTGCACCAACTATATACTCATCAAATAATTTTGATGGATTCAAAGGCGTAAAAGAATAAATTGTCGTATGCTGATAAGTACCCCATCTTCTTAAGAATTGCGTATCTAGTTCCTCCCCAAATTTCATTCCGAAAACTTCAGTTATTGGCTCAGTTCCTGCATACACATTGACCGTAATAAATAACAAGACAAACATTATTAGTTTTTTCATTAAAATTTTTCTTTCTTGATTCTTTATATTTTATTGTATCTTTCAATAATTTTTATATTTTATCATTTGAAAATAGAAATTAAAAGCCCCGAATATTCGAGGCTTTTAATGATATTAATGAAATTCAGTTTTTTCACTGCTACTGGATAAGTATTTATCTGATATAGATTTGATAATTGCCCTGCCTACTTTACTATCGTATCTTTCAACAACAGCTTTAGTTACAGAACCTTCACGTTTGTTTTTAGCTATTAAGGATTGCCCATTACTAACTTCTATAATTTTGTCATAATCATAAACACCTTTATAAAGAACTGGGGCTATTAAATCTTTACCCAAGTGCTTAATTACAAAGGCTTCCATATCTTCATCATTTACAAAGTTATGGCCTTCGCACAAATCATAAAACCTAATACCCGGTTTATCTTTTGTATAGCCGTATTTTAAATCTTGTGGACCTAACACTTCACCACATATTTGTTGACCCTCTTCAAGAGCTTCCAGCAAGGTTTCTGCATAAGGTAAAACGGCTTTCCAGTATACATTGTCTTTATTGAATTTTAATAGCCAACTATGACTTGAAACCCAAAGCCGTTTTTCCCACTTGAGTATTGTAGTATTTAAACCATGTAGTTTTTCTCTGGTAACAACCTCTTCACCTTCATTGAAGATGTTTGGGAAGTTCTTAATATTTTCAATGCCTGAATAATGCTTCCAACATTCAGGAGCCACTTCCTCAACTTCACCTAATAATTCCTTTGGTATCACTGGCTCGAATTTTTTAATTCCAAGGTGATCAGTTAAATTCGAACCTTCTGGAGCTGGGGGTATATCTCCACCAAATGGTAACAACAATCCTTGTGAAATCTCACCACGTAGCCTAACGGTTCTTATCCTACCTTCGTGAGTCATTCCCTCAAGTCCGTGGACGTTGATCAGGTTCTCAGGTAAAACGCTGTCTATGGGGAAATAAACACCCTCTCCCACATCCCCAACATTTAAACCCCATTGCTCTTTATTGAAAACGCATTGCCATGCCTTACCTCTAACTTTAGCAATAGAAAGCCGGTCTGCGTTGGGGTGTGGCATAACATCAAACTTAACTGATTCTACAAATAATGTACTCATAACTATCCCTCCCTTTTTTAGAAGGTCAGTTTAGCATGAGTTTGTAAGAAATATGAATCATTAATCTTACAAAACTAGTTGAAATAACCAATACGTGTAACTGGATTTAATTTATTTATACCCACCATCAAAGAAACTTCTAAATCTTCAGGTGGTATTGGAATAATATATTCATAAGCCCCGATTTCGCTACTGGTGTCACGAGGTCTTCTAATATGATCAAAATCAAAAGGCACTAAATTTAAACCATTATCAATTGCAGGAGATCCCACCAGCACAGTTAAATCAGTTGGAGCTGATGTAAATAAGGGGTCTGAATTAGCAGAATTCACTTCGCTTATTATAGCTTCCCAAGTTGCAAAACTTGTATAATCAGTTGATGCAATAGTCCAAACTAGCGGTGCTTGAACATTGAAATAAATATTATTACTCCAAGTTCCAAATGGAAAATAGTTTAGTTCTACAAATTTAGCTGTGGATAAAGTTGAGTTCATAGCAAAAATATTATTCTATACTATGAGTGTGGGGTTTGTGCTAGTATGAGCAATTCGAAGCATAACAGCTGGATCTATTGCATACCAAGTGTTATTTTGAATTTTCCAGTATGATTTATAAGTACCGCCAAGTTCAATGCCCTTAGTAATAATGCTATTTGTAATAATTGCATTACAGGATTCACCAGTGCCAGCATCTATGTAAACCAAATTATCAGCACTACCATTGATATAGCATTGATCAATAATACAATCTTTTGCTACTGGTAGATTGATAGATTTGTTTGCAGTATTTTGTTTTAGTTCTAAGTTTTTAAATACTACATGGCAAGGGTTTGTAGGACAAGAAAAATTGTGACTTGTGTTGCTTGTCCAAACAGGCTTAGTTTCACCTATACCTTCTATGGTTAAGTTGTTTGTGGATTCAGTCAGGTGCCCAAAATTAACAGAATCAATTATATTTTCATGAACTTGTATAAGAACATCATCATCCCAAGGTGCGCCTATTGTATTAAGAGCTGCCGTAATTGTAGGATAGTAGGGTATAGCTGAACCAACGTCTAAAGTTATAGTCATAATTGTTTACCTCCATAAAGAGATGTTTGAGAAAAAGTTTATAAAACAGACGTGATTCAGCCTTGTTGCTTTAGATATCTTCGTAGAGAGATATTTCTAAATATGTTTTATCGCCAATTCTATTGAATGACATATTAGTGACTTGAGGAATTTTACTTAGCAATCTTTTTTTGTTTCGTTGGCCATTACGGTCTAGTACTTCATCTGCAATAAAAATAAAAGTATACATAACTCCAACCTTAAGATAGAAAACCTTATTAGTTCTTATCTGATCCAAAGGCTTAATTTCAAAAGAAGACTCTTGAAGAGTTAAGCCATCTTTTTCTAAAATTTTTATCATGTTCACAATGTTTTTCTTGTATTCTGTAGCTTTACTAGCCATTTCGATACTTGAATCTATAATGCCTTTACCCAGTTCATGGGTTCTAGCTATTAATTGCGTTGTTTCTTTTAATCCATTTGCATAAGTCATGCGAAGTGAAGTTTTTAAGTAGCCACTTACTTTATCCATAATGTACCTTTCTTATATGTATTTATTATATAGATTCGTAGGTACACTTTATTAAATATTCTTTTTAATAAAGCCGTAAACACATAAATTTGGGTTTTTGTTTCGCCCTTTATATTTTGAAAAGAATATTCGTTGAGCAATTTGGTCTAAGATTGGAAAATATATTTCATTATTAGGCATCCCATCATTTCGAGGATTCTGATTAACCGTAATAAATAACAAAGGCTTTGTACATATTAAAAAGACTCTAACCATTGCTTCCAGATGAACTAAAATTAAAGGTCCGGTATAATCCAAATGGATCAAATCAAAATCTTGAGTTGAGTTTAAAAGCCACTTATCTATATTGCCATAAATCAAGTTTACTTCAGGAAAATACTTATCGTATATTGGTTGGACAGTATTAAAGACAGTTCTGTTTCTTTCTAATCCAACAATATTTTTTAACTGGATGCCTTGCTTTTGGTAAAGATAAATTTCTTGGCCTATAAATGGAAGGCATAAGAAAGCTAATTTTTTTTGGTTAAAATAACCTTTAATACAAGCAGACATTGCCAGCATATTATTATATTTATTGGGTGTAAAAGAATTTGCTAGTAATTCAAAAAATTGAGTTTTAGGTTGATCAAGGTCTAATTGATTTAATTTTAATTCTTTTTCAAAAAATCCTTGGCATTTTTTACAGTCTGTAGTTTTGTGCTTTGGTGCAATAAATTCTTCATAGCCACAAAGGGTGCATTTCCAGAATACTTTTTGATGTGATTGCGGAGTAACTTGGTTTGGTTGAATTTTGTTTTTTTGGTAATTCCAGTTTTGAGTTTTTTTAGGATTAATGATAGCTAGATTATATGCTTTTGAAGCAACTTTTTTAGAATAACAACAAACACATTGTCCGTTTGATCTTGCCCTACCCCTGATTTCACCTTTCCATTCATGACCTGTTTTAGCGCATTTGAAATGCACAATCTTATGTGATCCGAGGCTAAAATCTTCAGGTTTCAATGGATGATTTTTTTCGAAATCCCATATAGCATTTAGAATATTCATTTAAATTATGATAACAAAAAAAGCATTTAATAAATAGTTTATTATTTTATAATTTTTTTATATTTTGCACATATAATGGAGGAAATTATATATGCAAAATATAGGTACATTTTTAAAGCAAGCCTCGCCTTATGGCGTGAAGTCTGATTTAGATAGCTTTATGAAAAGAGAAAAAAAATGGTTAGACGAAGCAAAGCAACGTTATGAAGCTGATTTGAAAAAAGTTAAAGAAAAATATGATAAATATATAACTGAAGGCAATGATGCTTTAAAAGTATTAACGGCTTCTAAATTTGTAGTAAAGTTAGAAAAAGAATTGCTAAAGTATATTAGTGAAAATTCATTACCAGCGGATGCCAAACCTAATATGGGGCAAGAGCAATCTTATATGCGATTTTATATATCCTATGGCCCCCATACATCTAGAGACAGTGAGCATATCCGACCCCATTTAGATGCCATTTATAAAATATTTAAGAAGTATCCATTTAAAGAAGTTAATAAAGGACAGGATTCAATAGTAGCTTATTTGAATTAATATTATAAAAAGGTGGTTATATGAAAACATTTCAAAGGGTGGCTGATTTCATCGCACCCAAAACTATGAACTTTGTTATATCTATCGATAAAGCAGGAAACATAACTGAACGTGAGGGAAGAATTGCTTCCGCTGATATATCTGATCTAGGATATGGTGGAATGATTGTGTTATCCACTGATGTAAATATTGGAGGTTCTGGGTTAAAGGGCAAGATTAAAAACCTTGCAAGAACTTTTGTTCAAAGATGGTTTAAAGATAAACTTGTTGATGAAGAAATAAGTAAATACATTAAAGAAAAGAAAATTGAAACTGGCTGGAGTATTGGCAATCTTTTCAAGGGGCGTTATTATAGTCCCAAAATTGATGCAACATTTAACGAAAAATCTTTTTCAATTGATATTCGTGGAGCCGAGTTTGATTTTGTAAAAGAGGTTGCTAAGAAGATTGGTAAGCGATTCAAGCAGGAAAGCGTTTTAATTATCAACCACGAAACTGGTAAGTCTTCTTTGCTATTCCCATAAGCAAAAGCCCCTTAACGGGGCTTTTTTTTTATTTTGTAAGCCGTGGTGGTGTCCGATGGTTATTTGCAATGGACAACCCCAACAAGAGCCTAGCC
>Ga0114918_10003631_pt1 | contig 13555 bp, 12 predicted proteins | sample LantaG_FD_87015 | JGI IMG/M metagenome (GOLD analysis project Ga0114918, IMG submission 87015) | Deep subsurface microbial communities from Baltic Sea to uncover new lineages of life (NeLLi) - Landsort_02402 metaG | ecosystem: Environmental > Aquatic > Marine > Oceanic > Sediment | place...
AGAAAAAATGCTCACGTTTCTGACGAAGCTCGGTCAGGACGTCCGCGTCGTCGTGTCGGATGCGGCCGGCAAATCCACGACGGGGCGATTTGTCATCACGAGGGTTCCGCCGACTGGAGCGCGGAGCAGGCGCAGGCGTCGTGCCGCTGTTGCGGCCAGGCGGCGCGGGTAAAGCCGCCTCAATCCGGTCCGAGTTGGTAGCCACGTCGCGCGGCTTGTTGGCGGCCTCGTCTGGATCAATGACGCGATCAGTTGTGAGCGGCAGTCGCGTAAGAAGTGGCGGCGGGTCAAGAGGTCGCAGGTTCAAATCCTGTCGCCCCGACTTGCCTTGTATAACCGTCCGGTCTCGGATGGTTGGCGAGGTGATTGACGATCGGCCGGTGAGGGTCGCACGCCGCCCCGCGACGTGCGTCTCGATCCGGTCGATCCGCCCTTCCGATCGGAAGGGGCTTTCTTGCTGCCCGCGGCGGAGCGGTCTGCTTCGCCGGGGTGTTCTTGGTGGTGGCGATGCGGGCCGCCGTCTTGGTCGGCTTGCTGCACGTCGTTCAGCGGCTCCGGCAGGCCGCCAGCCAGCGGACGGCCACTGCTGTTGCGGAGCGAGCAGGGCAGCAGCCGATTGCCGAAGGCGACGATGCCGCCCTGCAGCACGCGGACCTTTCGATTGTTCCGCCGGCCCTCACGGAAGGTGAGGCCGATGCGGATGCCGAGGTCCTGGACGAGCCGGTTGAGCTCCTCCCGGGCGGAGGGATCGGCGCAGACCGTTTCGATGCGGTCCATGAGCGCCATGGCCTTCTCGACCTCCGCCTCGACATTCGTCGGCGGCTCGCGATGCGGCATCCGCTTTTCGGCGTCCGCCAAGGCCTTCTCCGCCGCGGCCAGCTCCGCCTGCAGTTCACGGAACCCGGCCCGCAGGGCGGCCCGGAGTTCATCGTCGTCCTCTTCGAGGATTCGCTTCGGTGCCTGGGCCACCTTCTGCCGTAGCCGCTCAACCCGCGCGAGCAGCTCCGCGCGGATCGCCTGGTCGGGTGATGGCGGGGCCTTCTGCATCTCCCGGATGCGGGCCGCGACGGCCGCCCGCAGCTTGTCCTTGCCCGCCGCCCGTCGCATCAAGGTCACGAGCGTCCGCGCTGTGAACTGCAGGAGGGCCTCGGCGTCGATGTTGTTGTGGTTGCACTTCGCCCCCTGCGTCTTCGTGTAGATGCTGCAGCGGTACATCGGCCGCCCGGCGCCGCGATCCTTGCGGACGACGCCGTGCATGATCCCGCCGCAGTTGCAGGTCAGGTCGAAAACGCATGGAGTCAGCGGGTAGGCGGCGGGGTCGTGCGCCTTCCGCTTGCCTCGCTGGGAGGTGCCGCGGGCTTTCAGGTTGGCCTGGAGGCGATGCCAACGCTCTGGGTCAAACCGTGCGGCAAAACCGGCTGCTGCACGGATCCGGTCCCCTACGTCGTTCTCGACGGTTCTGCCGGAGCCGTCCGCGAGCAGCTCGTCTTCGGAAACCGGGCGGAACCCGGCCGCCTGGGCTCGATGGTGCACGCCCTCGGAGTAGCGGCCGTATTCCTTGACGCCGATGATGATTGGGTTCGTCGCGAGTGCATAGACAGTGCTCTCGTGCCATTTTCCGGACACCTCATGCTCGACGCCGTTATCGTGCCGCTTGCGGCCGGCGTCGCGGGTTGGGATGCCAAGTTCGTTGAGCCGCTGGGCAACCCGCTTGGTGCTCCAGCCAGCCTCCAGTCGCTCCAGCATCCAGATCCAGGTTTTGATCCGCTGCTCATTGTTCGGTGCGAATCGGATATGGCAGTTTCGCTCCGTATGACGCTGGTGCATCGGGATCTCGACGAGCGTGCCGTCTGACCTCTCGAGAAAGCGGCCGTAACCATAGGGCGGAACACCACCCGTGCTGTAGCCCTGCGTCGCGAGCTCGATGTGCCGGATGACGACCCGCTCGGAGAGCTTGCGGCTGAACTCGCCGCTCTCGTAGTATCCCACGAGCGACGTCAGTGACTGACCGAGCGCCTCGGGGCCGCGGGCGCCGGCGGTGATCACGCCCTCGGAGGTCACGATCGTCACGCCGGCCGACTTGAGTCCGTCTTCCACAACCATCATGGATAGCGGCGACCGGGGGCGGCCCAGCCGGTCCCGCTTATGGACGAACAGATGCGAGATTTTCGACTCGGCTTTCAACGTCGTGATCATCGAGTCGAACGCCGGGCGCTTGGTGCGGGTGCCGCTGACGGCGTCGTCGAGGAAGATGTCCTTGTATTGGGTCAGCCGTTTGGCCTGCATGTGGGCAAGATCCGCAGGCGAGGCACGAAGGCGAACGCCGTGCTGCCTAGCAGCCGCCATCACGTAGTCGAGCTGCATCTCCAGCGATGACTCTTGCTTTGCGGAGCTGCGGCGGAGGTAGCAGCAGGCTTCCCCGGGGACACGAGCAGGCATCAGGTGGCCTCCATAGCGACGCCGGCATCGCGATGCCGGCAGAGGAAATCAGCAAAGGCATTGATCTGTGGATCGACATCGACAGAATTGTCCCAGCGTATCGCTACGTCTGCGTCGAGGTGACCGCGGGCGTCGGGAGCACACGTCTCGTTCCAGATCCGAAGCACGTCGGTCATCGCCTCGGTGCCACGGTCATCACTTGCAGCCGCGGCGGGGTCGTTCTTCAGCCGTTCGATCGCCAGGCCGATCATGTCGTCGATGGAGAGCCCCTCCGGGTCAAACCAGTCGATCACACCTGCGGCATGCCACTCCCGTACCTGAAGCAGCGCCGCCAGTTCCAGCAGGAACTGGCCGGGCAACTTGGGGAGAGCCGTGTCGCTCGCCTCCATCATGCCGATGCTGCGTAAGAAGGCGACCACAAGGCTGGCCGCATGATCCATCTGCCGCAGGACGGCGGCGGTGAATCCCAGCACTTCCGGGTCATGCCTGGGCGGAGCGGCAGCGGCCTTTCGGCGGCCGGAACCTTTGCAGGGGCGGCGGTTCATGTCTCCTCCCGTGAGACGATTGACAATCCATCGAAGTAATACACTATCGTACATTATTACATAACAGATAGAGTGATGCAAGAATCCTCCGGAATCTCAATCTTTTTCAGCGTCGCCGGCCGCTGGGGGCTTGTTACGATCAGACGTTATTGCCTTGGCAATCAGGTGGGAGAGCAGCCTGCGGAGCTGCTCCACGGCGTTGGTTGTGGCCGGCGGGAAGGGCGGATCGACGTCGATCCGCTCGAGGCCGTGGGGCTTGCCGTTGCGGCTGGAGTCACGGTCGTTAGGGTTTTTGGGCATTTCAGTCACTCATGGAAGGTAAAGGACCGGTGGCGTGCCCGGGAGCCGCTCTGGCCCCAGTCAGCACGCCACCGGTCTGTAGACATCACCAATCAGGCAGCTCGGTCGGACCGTTTGCCGCGGCTGAGCCTCGGCTCCACATCGCGATCCCAGTCGAGGCCGCCGGTTAGCTCCGCCATGTCGACGAGATCCGACTCGTCGTCGTGAGCGGTGAGCTCAACCAGGTGGAATCCCCGTCTGCGGATGAACTCGGCCGTCTCGCCGAGCAACTGAGCGACAAGCTCGGTCACATCGCAATCGTCATGCAGGTCGTACAACATCAGCGCATACTCCTCCCGGAAGCCCGGGATCAAGGGAAACGCCGCCGGCGAGTGTCGCCAGCGGCAAGAGAACAGGAAGACAGGGCGGCAGCACGCCGACCTATCGCGGCCGCTGGTCAATGGCAACCAAGGTCCGCATGGAATATGCCGCGCTTTTGCGAAATATTTAGCAGCCAGCAGCGTTTGGGCTATACGAGCTTGCAGCGAGCGAGTTGGCCGTCTGCGCACAAGCCGGCGAGATAGTTTGCCAGCCGTTCAATTGTTGGGCGGTGCCTTATTGCGACGCCGAGTTCGATGTTCTTGCGCTGAGCAGCGTCGGTGAAGTTCGCGCTTGTGATCAGCGCCCGCTCTCGATCGACGATCACACACTTCGCGTGCAGGCTTGCCCGGGCCTCGCCGGTCTCCAGCGAGCGGGGGTCATAGTAGAGCTCCGGCAATGTGGCCCACGGCCAATGCCGGGATCGGAAGTCGCCGGCAAAGCGACTCACAATGGCTGCCGAGGGCGTGGAGTCATTGTGTTGCCGGGCGATATCTAGGCAAAACTTCACGGTCATCGTTGGCACCTCGGCCATGCGCTGGGCAAGCGGCTCGAAGAGTTTTCGGCCGTTGTAGACCGCATATTCCACGAGCCAAACCTCGCGGGAAGCCTGGGTGATTATCGTGTGAACGACAGTCGCCGTGTCGGCCATGGGCACGCCGGGAAGGTCAGGGCCGGAAAGCACGAGGTCGAAAAGACTTGAGGGCTTCGGCATGTGCCCCTGCGCCTCCGCGATCCCCCGCACCACGACGGCCATCTGGCGAGGCGTCATCTCTATGGCGGCGAGGCCGCGGAGCACTTCGGTGACCGCGGCAGCGTCAGTCCCAGCGGCTTGAGCGATACCGACCTGGGTGATTCCGGCCGAGAGCAGCCCTGTCTCCAGTGACGCTGCGAGACCCTGGAGGGCGGCGAGCGGAAGGCGATGCAGGGCGATCAGCGACGGCGCGGGCATCAGACCACGCCCTCGAAGAACTCCGTACCGAGCCCCTCGACCGTAGGCATGACAAGGGCACGGTCAAGAAAGTTGTTGTGTTGCTCGCACGAGGTCTCCGACACAAGCAAGCAGCCATGGCAGGCAGCCCCAAGCAGCGGCTGGTGGTCGTGAGGAACTGGAGCGTGGTAGGCGCAGACGGGATCACTCGAGCAGAGAGTGCCGTATTCTAAGGCGCGGCGAACATGCCGCCGCATGAACCGGCCTGCCGCGACCAGCCCGCCCAGGGTGCCCTCGGCATCCGAGGTGCCGGTGTAGAGCAAGACCCCGGCGCGGCCGTCTGGCATCCAGTAGATACGCTCCCGGAGGGAGCTGGCGGGATAGCCACATTCCAAGGCAACCACGGTCAGGAGCAAGTGGCTCAAGGAGTGGAGCATGTAGTACGGCATACCGGGGAATTCGAGTGCAACCTCCTTTTCCGCCTGCCAGCCGTCAAACCCGGCCTTGAGCGCTTTTCCACGCGCGATGACGGAAGAGCGGCTGGCCCAGGCCGCGATGGCGGCTGGGTCAAACTCCATGAATATCCCTTCGCCCCGGTTTTCGATAGCCGGCAGCCAGTTCCACTCGATCGACAGTTCAGCTCGCTGGACGCCGAGGGAAAGTTCTCCCTGAATATCAGGCCCGGCGGCCTCGAATCGCGTGAAGCCCAGTTGGGCGACGACCTCCCGCAGGCGGTGCACGAGCACGACGCGGCGAATCGCCTGCATCCAGGGGGCGTCCCACCTCTCCCGGGGCAAGGCCCGGGCGTAGAAATGGCCGCCTGGAGTGTCGGCCCCCATCTCCTCGCGGGCATCGGTGAGCGCCTCAAACTCGACATCTTTCACGGAACGGCCGGCACTGCGGTCGCCTTGGCGCTTCCGCTCGATCGCGTCCAGCACGTCCGCGTCGCTGAACTCCTGCAGGCGGGCGGCAGGAGTCGGCCTGCGCCGGACCCTCACCAGGTCGTCTGGAGTCTCGACGTCATCGAGGTAATCCGCCCATAACGCCGCAACTGTGTCTTCGACCGGCTTGCGGACGTTGGGGATGGAGATCACGCTGAGGAGCTGGGGGAAGTAGGCGTTGCTCGCGCTTCGAATGAGCAGTTTGTTCGGCTGTCCGCAGCTTTCGCGGGTGCCGACACCAAGCCAGGGCCGCGAGCCGTTGCAACGGCCGAGGGCCTGGAGATCCATGCGGGCCGCCTGGCTCATCGCCCGCTCACGGCCGCATTCGCAGGTCACCCAGACCTGATCGAGATCGCCGCTCGTGCCCCGTTCCTCGAACCACATCAGTCTTAGGCAGTCGGTTCGGGCCTCGTGCACGAAGCTCTTCCAGTCGATGTCGCCGACATGGCCCCGGTTGCAAGCGCGAACGAAGCGGATCGGCACAACGGCGAGTTTTCGCCGCGTGGCACTGTCACGGAACTCGCCGCCGTCCAGTTGGTCGGCGTGGACCAATCGGCGTTTCCGCTTGCCGTGCGCATGCTGGGACTCTTCCTGCACCAGAAACCAATGCGGAAACTTCCAGACGGTGATGTCGGTTGGAGGGGCGTTCGGCCGGTCCGACGTGGGGGGCGGCGTCCGGAGGGTGAGCGTCTCCTTTTCGAGAACCTTCTGCAGCTTCTCGATCAGCCGCGGCTCCTCGACGGTCGGAATCCGGCCGGCGTCGTAATGCCAGTGCTCGAGGCCGGCGACGATCACCGACTCTTTCGGCAGGTCGAGCATCGCCCCCGGGCCGAAGGTCGTGACAATCTGGCTGCGGCGGAGTTCCGCGTGTCCCATCAGCGGTCTCTCCATTCGTCAAGCTTTTTCACGAACAGTGTTACCGTAGGCTCAACGTCGCGCATCGAGCGGTTTGCCCGAAAACGCCGGCGAACGGACTCCACATCGGCGAGTTCCGGATCAAGAAAGCCAAACAGGAGCCTGGCCCCCACACCGGCCTCACGCTGGTATTCCAGCCATGTGCTCGTTTGCTTCAGCTGCCGGGCGATGTTGACCCAGTCATCGAGCAGGCTCGTGCACAAGTGGAGCACATTGTCATGCAGCTGTTGGCCGGCGTCGGGCCCGGGCGGCCAGGCGTGGTTGCGGGCGCGATCGGCAAGCCGGTTGGAAACCTGGTCGAGTGCCTGCCGAAAGTCGGTGATGGCCTCGGCCCCGTGGGGCGGCGTCAGGATGGGGTCGTAATGCCGTGCCAGTGACACGAGCACGCCCACGAGGGCCCTGTCGAGCGCCCGCGGCGAGAAGGGTGTGACGCTCGTGGCCTCTACCGATCTATAGAACGACGAATGGTAGGTGCCAAAGCGCTCGTAATGAGAGCGGTCTCTTGGCCGGTGGATGTTGAGAAGCGTGACGACCAGGCCGGGCCTGGCCGAATCACGGCCGACGCGACTGGTCGCCTGGATGTATTCGGAACTTGTCTTTGGCTGGCCGAGGACCAGCATCAAGCCGAGCCGCACGATGTCGAGACCGACCGAAATCATGTTCGTGGCCAGCGCCACATCGACGCGGTCGGCATCGGCGAACGGCTTCGCGAGCCGACTCTTGGCAATTGAGACGTCGCTCGTGCTGACACGCGAGGTCAGTTCTAGCACCTCATGCTGCAGGCGACGGCTGGAAAAAAGATCGTCCGCGGGTTCGTGCCGCCGTCGCTTGCCGTATTCGAGAACCCGGGTGCAGACCTCGTCCTCTACGATCCGCCGGCTGCCTCCGAGCTCCCGCAGGCTGTTGAAGTAGCCGAGCATGGTCATGTAGGGGTCGGCCGGGTTGTCGGGGTTCTTGGCCCCCCCGGCCCGCTCCCAGGCGGCCTGGGCCGCGGCGGCGATCGCGAGCATGGAACGCAAGAGCACGACTTTCAGGCTACGGCCCTGGGCGGCGATGCCGACATACATCCGTGCGGCAACCTCCGTGGTGGGCTTCGTGATCGCGAAGAAGCTATCGCGGCGATCAGGGCCAGGGGGTGGAAAGATGAGGGTCTCATTCCGCTCAAACAATGCCCGGATCTGCGTGTCGGCTCTCCGAACGGTCGCCGTGCTGGCGATGATTTTGGGCCGGATCGTGTGGCCATCACGGGTTCGCGATGCCAGCCAGTCGATGGCCGCCTCGTAGAGCCCGGCAACCGTGCCAAGCGGCCCGGAGATCAGGTGCAGCTCGTCTTGAATGATGAGGTCGGGAGCGGGCAGGCTTGGCGTGCCGAGTGGAGCGCCCCGGGATGGGTCGCAGGGGCCATAGAAACCATCGGAGTCATAGCGGTCGACCAGCCCGAAGAGGGTGCCCGTGTGGCCGGTCCAGGGAAGGGCGGCAAACTTGTCGACCGTGGCAATCAGGAACGCCGGCAGCCGCCGGTAAATCGGCTCGTCAACGCCGAGCACCGGCAGGGGGCGGTCGCGGGTGAAGTCGCACTCATAGTTGCTGCAAGTCACGACGAGGTTGGCGGGGGTACGGTCGTTGGGAATGAGCCGGAACGACTCCTTCGCAAACTTGGTGCCGCACCAGGGGCATTCCTCGATCGGAATCGGAGCGGGGTTCTTGCGATCGTCGCGGTAAAACCGCATTGTCTTGGCGTAGGCGGTGTGGTCGCTGCCGGGCAGCTTGTCGCCGCGGCAGCCCATCCGATTGGGCGTTGCGGCCTGCCCCACCCAGAGCCCGATCTCGAAGGGCCATTCACCGAGTTTGGCAGGATCCGCCAGCCGCTCGAGCTCGAGTGCGCACATCAGCGCGGTGGCCCGGCCGAGCTGATCGAGGGTGAGGAGCCGGAGCGTGTATCGCATGAACACGGTCAGGCCGCATCCGCCCGGGGTGCCGTTCCGCATGCGCCGCAAGACGATCGTGAACGCGGCCAGCCCGAGATACGCTTCTGTCTTGCCGCCGCCGGTAGGGAAGAAGAGCAGGTCCACCCGCTGCCGATCGTCGTCTGTCTCGTCGGCAATGCCCCGGAGTGTGAGCAGGATGAAGGCGAGCTGAAACGGCCGCCACGCAGGGGCCTTCATGTCGGCGGGTGTCTTTTCGCGGCGGCCAGAGATCCAGGCCCGGCGGCGGCCGGCGGCCGCCATCGCTCGATTTGCGATCCGAAACGCCTCGAGGGCCACGGGATCGGCCGCCAGCCGGGCGATGCCCGCCTCGATCCGGTCGGCCGCGAGGCCGGCGATCTGCAGCATCTCCTTGGTGGTCTCGCGGCGCCGGCCGGTCAGCGATTCCGCGACGGCCTGCTGGCTGGCGATCCATTCTCGGTATTGGATGACGAGGGGGCGAAGGGCTGTCTCGAGGGCTGGGCCATCTGGCAGTGCTGCCAGCTCCTCCATGCCGAGCGTCACGCCGTCGAGCTGCCTGGGCTCAACCCTTTCGACCTCGGCCGATGGAATCCAGACGGACTCGACGGCGTGGCAACCGCCGGCGTCGCTTACCTTCCAGGTCGCCGAGACACCGTGGCCAACCGCATAGTCCACGACGTCGCGATATTGAACGTCGGCGAGCCGCTCGTCGGCTTCATCGCTGGATTCAGAGCCATCGTCGCCCCGCAGGTCGGGCCGGGCCACGAAGGGGCGGGATGACTCGAGCCGGAGCCGCGGCTGGAAGGCAAACCTCGTATAGGGCTTCTCGCTGCTCGGCTCCCGACTGTTGACCAGAAACACCGCGACGCTGCGGGACCCTCGCGGCAATTTCGTCGCCCCCAAGGCGGCCTCGGGAATCGTTCGCACGGTGGCCAGGATCTCGAGCCCATCCGAGCCGGCGAGCGGTAGCCGTGGCGAAGCGTTGGCAAGCGGAATCGTCACCTGAGCCGACTTCGGCAGCCTGCGATACCCCTGCGGGCCTCGGACAGCTCGACTGAGGGCGGCAATCGCTCCATCGCCTTCGCTCGCGGAGCCATCACCGGCCTCGGTGCCCTCGGGCCCCTCGTAGACGTAGTCGCCCCATTCGACGGTCGCCACAAGCGAGTCCACATCAGGGGCAACAAGCACGCTCAGGCCCAGCGAGCTTGGGAGCACGCCCTTTTTGGTGACCACCTTGTCGGCATCGCCGCCGTCATCTGCGGAGACCGGTGCCGCCGGGCTATCGACGTCGTCCTCCTCAGCTTCGTCGGCTTGCTTGCCCTCGGTCGGCAGGGAGGTCGGCACGAGGTAGCCCGTCAGGTACCACCGTCGGGGCGATTCGGGAAGCAGTTCGTTGGCGAACGGATGATCATTTGCCGGGCCAACGAGGTCCAATTGGAGGGCCTCAACGATGGCGTCACGGACATCTTCTGATGGCATTGCGTTTACGGGTCGGAGAGCTTGCGAGATGGATTCATCAACCCAAGGCGAGCCACGGGGCAGGGCTCATGCGGATCCCCAGGCCGGGGTATCCTAGCCCCAATCCGCCGTGGTGTGGGGAAGTTACGCACCCATGGGGCGTGGCCACGTCTTGCAGGCGAGGGCGGCGAGGGACTTGCCTCGGGCGTGGATGGCGGCTTCATCCCAGGTGCCTTGGTCGTGGGCTTCGATCTCCTTGTTGAGACGCAGCAGGCTGTGGCGGGAGATCTGGGAAAACTTCTGTTCCCAGGGGCCGTTAGACACCGAAGGGTTCAGCGTGCGGGTCAGCAATGTGAGATTGCCAAGCGTGTGGACGAGGTGGTCCCGGCGATCGCCGGCGTCAGCCGCCGCGGCCTCAGGCAAAGGCCAATGTTTTTTCCACTGCCGGGGCATCAAGTGTTCGATGGTGAGCCTATTATCGAGATTCACTTGTTCAGTTTTTCCCGTATGCAACTGCTGCTCGAGCGCCCGGAGAAACATCCGCAACCGCTTTCGGGTAAGCGTGCGATAGAGCCGGTCGTTCAAAAGGCTGGTCGTAAACTTCTCGTCGGTCGGCCAGCGGAGCGTGTCTGCTTGGGATGCAAGCAGGGCCACCTGCAGGCGTTCGCGGGGCGATCCGGAACCGTCGGCCAGCGCCTTGAGAAGGTCGATCGCGAGCCGGTTGTAGTTCTTCGGCGTGAGCCTGCAGACCATCCGACGCACGAGAAACGACTCGAGGTCTACGAGTGCCGCATCGCGTTCCGCGGTCTTCATGCCACACGACACGAAAAGTTCGAGAACGATCGGCATAATGGTGCCGGTATCCATGGCGGCAACCCGCTCGACGAAAAGCCCCGCACGCGTTGTCGGTGGGAGATCCTCGATTGTGCGATACATGGCCGCGTACTGGCCGATTGACTCCAGCGTCTTGGCCGGAGAGTTGATCGCCGTCGCATGATCGCGGAACGCCACGTAAAGATGGCTCACGAGGATTTCGTCGCGGGCCTGGATAGTCAGGTAGTGCTGCAGCAGCGTATCGATCCGGGCCCGGGCCTGTTGGCCGCGGCCTACGGCCTTTCGCCAGTAACGGTGGGCCCGGTCGAACGGCTTCCAGTGCGCCTTGTAGAGATCGTCGATCGGGAGGGCGGCCTGCTGCGCCCGGTGGAAGAGATGATTTTTGACAAGGTCGGCGGGCAGTAGCGGTGTGCCGCGGGCGTTCAGGGTCTCGAAGATGAGTTGCGCGTCGTCCTCCTTGCCGAGATCGATGACCACGAGACGAATGTGTTCTCGGAGCGTGGCCAGTAGAGCGTGGAGCCGCGGCGTCAGAGCGGCGGGGTCCTCGGCAAACCAGTCTGCAATCCTTCGGTGGAAGTAGAGATAGGCATCAGCGATCGCGTGGTCGACGGATGAAGCGTCTTCTTCGGCCTCGTAATGCTTGCGGAGTTCGGCGGGCGAGCCGCAATCCATGATTGCCTGGAACGCCTCCTGATCGACGGTCGTTGGCCAGACCTTGAACTGCTCAACGGGATCGTCATTCATCGGATCATCGTTGCGAGTCAGCTTGGCGAGAGCCTTGTGGTGCTGCTCGGCGCCCGAGGTCTTGCAGAAGTCGGCAAAAGCCTCGAGGAGCAGCTGAAGCGTCGTCAGCCGCTGCTGGCCGTCGATGACGAGCCGCGTTTCCAGGCAGCCGGTTTGTTTCGGCTGGTGCTCGAGCACGATCGCACCAAGGAAGTGGGCGCGGGTCGATTGGTCAGCCAGCACCCGACGGGCGACGGCCTCGATATCGGTCCAGAGCGGCTCCCACTGCTTCTTCTCTTCCCAGACATACGGCCGCTGATAGAGCGGCACGACGTGCCGCCGGTCCTGGCCGAAGATCGTTTTCAGGTCGAGCGTGCCGGCGTCCATGGTGATGAATCCATAAAGATGTGGGTGGCTGGTAATGGCTACGGCGGAGGGTCACCACCCGCCTTCCGGGTCACGATCCGACTGTCGATGATCGCGGGGTCTTGGCGGCAATCCAGGACCGCGTAGATGTCGATGAAGCCGCCGTCCGCCCCGGGAGCTTGGGATTCATAGAAGTGGGCACCAAGGTCGAGGACACGCTCCGCTTCTTGCAGGATGCGGATCTTCATCCGTGGCGATCCAGCAGCCGTTGGCGGGCTTCCTCCCAGGCCACGAACGTCGTGCGGCCTTGCCGCACCGCCTCGCGGCGCTCGTCGAGCACAGCGCCGTGCCAAGCCGGCGACCGCACGTCTTGGGGGTGACGCGACAGGTCAACCCACAGCCGCTCCATCAGTTCAAGTTTTTCCGCGGTGGTGAGTTCGCTGAGCGAAATGTCCAGGCTCATCGGATGGTCTCCGGAGATTGCTGGAGTGTGCGGGCGGATAGATATTGCGTCATTTGTCGCAGCCGGAGCGCAAATCCATCGAAGTTTCTGACGCTATCGGGAGTCGAAAACCTCGCCGCCAGTCTCACGGCGAGTTCAGGATGCTGTAAGTAAAGCGATGGCCGCGTTACGCCGGCTTTCGACTGCGTGAGGGGCGGGCGGCTTTCTTGGCGGCAACGCGGCGGGATTTCGTTTGCACCTGCACCGTCGTCGTCTTGAGCGTGACCTTGCCGGCCGCGTGGTTGCGGACGCTCTTCATTGCCGCCATCAGTTCGACGAACATCGGCGACGCCGGGCGAGACTTGCTCGGCGCGGGTTTGCGGCCACCGGCAGCCGTGGAGCGGGGTTTGTTGACCGTGGCCATCGTCATGTCTCCGGCGGTCGGGAACGTTTGAGTTCATCGTGCATGAAGCAAGAGACCGCCCGCAAGGTGAGCCGCTCGCGGGACGTCAGGTCCTCCCTCTCATTCTTCCCATAAACCCTGAGAAGAACAATCGTCCGGATGTCGGTGAAAACCGCATAAATCACACGCAGGCCGCCCCGTTTTCCAAGATTCCGCACGGGATCGCCCCAGCGAGCCTTCCGCAGGCAGCCGGTTCCGGGGATTACTGGGCCGGCTTGCTGCGGGTCTTGGGCGATCCAGGCCCGCAGCTCGGCGAGATGCTCCTGCGTGAGGCGGAGGGTCTTTGCTTCCTTTGTGAACGGAGCGGCATCGACGAAATGCCACTGCGGCGGCGCCCCTTCATCTCGGCGCTTTGTCACGCGTCGCCCTCATCGAGCAGAGGGCGGGGGGCGGATTTTTTGGAGGCGCGTTTAGTAGCTTTCTTGGCTCGCTTGGGTTTTGGCGTCGATGGAGCGGCGGGATCGGCGGCGGAGGCAGCCGGGGAGGATGACTCGCTGCGGGTGGCTTTGCTGCCTGGGCTCGGGAGGCCGGTGAGGCGCTCGAGCTCGGCGCGGGTGGCGTTCAAGGCGAGGAGTCTCGCGAGGACGTCGTCGCGGACTTCATCTGGCCAGCGGTAGCGCCAGGGGAGTTTGCCTCTGCCCGACTGCTTGATGTGGGATTGGAAGCGGCAGGCCGCGGCGGCGTCGGGGAAGAAGTAGTCGGCCGATTCGATCCGCTCGCGGATGTCGTCGGGGGCACTCGCAAGCGTGTCGGCCAGCTCGTCGTCGTCGAGGTCGAGCCAGTCGAGGGCAAACCCGCACGCCGTGGGAACGTCGTTCCACCCATACGCATCGAGCACCGCACGATCCATCGCCGCATGCAGCTCCCGCAGCCGCAGGATCTTCTCGTTCGACTC
>Ga0114918_10003632_pt1 | contig 13551 bp, 17 predicted proteins | sample LantaG_FD_87015 | JGI IMG/M metagenome (GOLD analysis project Ga0114918, IMG submission 87015) | Deep subsurface microbial communities from Baltic Sea to uncover new lineages of life (NeLLi) - Landsort_02402 metaG | ecosystem: Environmental > Aquatic > Marine > Oceanic > Sediment | place...
AAAGAAAAGGGGAAATCCTTGAAGATGGAATATGCTTAATATAAGAGGTGCCTTCATTTAGCATCTTTACCTTTTTTAAGTCTGAGTCAAAGCCTATTACCTTAAAATTTTCTTGGCAAAATCTTAAGGCAAGAGGCAATCCTACATAACCAAGGCCGATAATCCCAATTTTAGCCGAGCGTTTCTCAATTTTGGATAATAAGTCTATTTTCATAAAAGTTTACCTATTACCTGAAGTTTGACCGTAGCAAAATAGCTCATGGTTCATAGCTCATAGGAAAACCAAAAGCTCATAGCTCAATAGCCGTCGAGCAAGTACATTGTTTGATAAATCAAACCGCTACTTATAGCTCATGGTTTAGGGTCAATAGAAATTATTGTTATGTAGAACTCATCCATCTTGCTTCTTTGATTCTGCTTCTAGCTTTCTCATTTTCTCAAGATATTCAAGAAAAAATGCTAAGAAAACGACGGCTAACAGTCCGACAACGGCTGCTATGAGGAGAATTCGCTTTGTTTTGGGCTCTATGGGTCCAGTGGGAGTCGCTGCTGTGTTGACCGTTTCTAACTGGCGTGCCTCAGCGGCGGCTAGTAGTTTTACTGCTCCACTATGAGTATTACGGATACTTTGAAATTCCTCTTTAGCAAAATTATAGCCTTCTATAAAAGTCTCCCACTCAGGCTCTTTCTCGGTCAACTGTGTCTGGAGTTTGCCTAAAGCAAGTCTATTTTCTTCGATTCTTTGCTTAAGAAGGGACTCCTTAGCCTTTGCTCCGGCAATAGATATACGGGCATTAGTTACTGTCTGCTCCAAATCTATATAAATGGGATTAATCTGTTGATTCTCTGCTATCGCTGCCTGCAGGGCAGCAATATCCTCTTTAGACAGCTTAGCCAGGATTCTCATATAAATAGAGTCTTCAGCAATAGATTTTGAGAGAACATAGAACCTATCCTGTCTTTGGAGTTCCTCCTCAGCTGTGGCTAACCCGGCTTCTTGTTCAATCAAGGACATCTTTACCTTTAGATGTTCCTGCGCTAGCCAGGTTTCCTCGGAAGACCTGGTTTTTATTTCCTTTCTCAAAGAATCCACATCCACAGTCCCCTTTAATATCTGTAAATCCTTCTCTACTTCTAGCAGACGAGTCTGAGCCAGGTTAAGCTGTTCATCAATAAGGGCTTGGGATTGAGCGATCTCAGCCTCGTTCAGGACCTGATACTTCTCCTTCATCACCTCTGCCATGGTATTGGCTATGTCCTTTGCTTTCCCGGGATGGCTATAGCGAGCATTAATGGTAATGGTTCTCGAGTCTTTGGCTAGACTAAAGGTAATCCCTTGACTCAGTGCTTGGGGTGTAAGCTCATCGGGGGATTTATCCAGTTCAAGTTTTCTGATAACCTCCAGATCCAAGTCTGTGTTATGGGGAAGGGAGTTAAAGAACTTATCAAGAGAAAGACTGGTAGGGATTTTTAGAAAACCGACTTCCATATCCAGGGTATCGGGTTCCACTATGATCGAAATACCAGTAGGGATAGTAAGAACACCGACTTTCACATCTGGGGTATCGGGCCCCTCCATAGTCAGAGTAGCTCGGGTTTCATAAACCCTAGGAAGAAGAAGAGTCACTACGGCAGCAGTCAGAATACAGACAAAAGTCCCTATAACTATCAGCCATTTCCTCTTACTAATAACTTTAATGTAATCGTACAGGCTCACTTCATTCTCTTCAGGCATAGTCTTTTCTCCTTATCACTGAGAAATACTCACCGTAGCAGTATGTCCCAGACGATGTAGATATTCACAACAATCTTCCCAGGAAAGACCAAATTCTTTTACATCAGCTAGGCCGAGTCGAGCTAAAATATCCCTTATTAGCTCGAAATCTTTCTTATCGAAATCCTCCTCGCAAAGCATCTTTTCCGCCCAATCAACTAAATCATCCAGGGAAATCTTGCCATTTAGATACTCCGTTAACCTCTCTATCAAAATATCTTTAGTAACAAGCATTTTATAACCTTCTTAACTTTCTTATATCTCTGGACGTGTACCGAAGTTAGTTCATAGCTCATAGCAAATTAGCTCATGGCTCATGGCCTTTAATCATCAGCTATCATTTATTCTGACTCTTAGTTTTAAAAATTTCCAGTTTAGGCATTAATATAAATTCATCCCATATTCGTCCCAATCATACCAATACATAGTAAATATTTTTACCCTTTCCACATTTTTTTATTAATCCTCTCTCTTCTAAAGACTTAAAAATTCGCAATAATGTACTTTTTGAAACTCCTAATAGTTGGATACCTTTCTTCCTATTTATATTCTTCTCTATTTTGAGATGGTTTATAATAACTTTTTCCTCATCAATATCTTTTAAATTTGCTCCTTCATAAACCTGTTCATCCCAACAGGTCTTGCCTCCAGATTCTTTTGCTAATCTCCTCATTTCTGAAGAAGAAATTCTTTGGGCAGAAATACTTTCCCCAATCTCATCCTTAAATTGTAGAGACTCTTTGAATTCAACAGTCTCTGATTCACCGTGCAAAACTATTTTTTTCAAATCTATTAACCTTTATCCTCTTCTATAATCATCTCTCTTTTAACTTCCAATCGTAGGGGATATCGTTTTTATAGGGGTCTACTCTGTATTCATCGGGATTTTTATAGTTATAAGTCTGTGTAGGGATATTTATGACTATAGCTTCTTCCAAAAAGTCCTAGATCATACTTAGCTATATGCCCCATCTAACACAGGAATGGAGATATTTTCTTTTTTGAACTGTCCATTTTGAATTTTCTCATAAAGTCTCTGACTCACATCTGGAGAAAGAACCTTTTCTCCGCAGGAGGGACATTCTTCGTAAGAAATGTTTCGAACTAGATATAGTCTTTCCCTTATTCTTAAATCAAACTCTCCCTTTTTTAAAATCATATTTGCATGGCATGTTGCACATTTCATCTCTACTTTCGCCTCCTTTTAAAATTATCCTCCCACTCATTGGGATTCAATGTTGGGTCATAGGTAGTAATAATCCAGACAGGATCTACGGAACATTGCACATGTAAGATTCTTCCTCCTTGAGTAACGCCACAAATAAGGCAACTTGGCCCATATTTATCTTCAGGATAGGTCTCGATAATCTCACCCGATAAAATTACTTCTTTTACCTCATCAGGTGAAATACCTCGCTCTGCACAACGTTCAAAATCATGTATGGTTAAACGGTGTTTTCCTTGCTGAACTTTATGTTTGATAGATTCTATCATATTATTTTAAATTCTCTGATATCTTTTCGACTCCTTTATTACGGGAGCTAGTTTGATTGCTTCTGGATGAGTACCAAACATAGCTCATGGCTGATAGCTCATAACAAATTGGCTCATAGGAACTAGCCGTCTAAACTCTCTTAGCTTACTTTAATCCTCTCCTGGATAAAATCCATAAATTGATGGATAGCCCTTACTGGATCATCGGAGATTTGGCTTTTCCTTACTCTTTTCTGGAATCCATCATGAAAATGCTTCGGAAAAGTAGATAGCCTTTTCCAACGGGGATCAGGAAAATTATCATGTCGATATATCTTACCATCTATGTGCCTTTTCTCCCAATGATAAGAAAACCGCCCAGGGATTTTTGTTGAGAACCAAATATCTGCGAAGGAGCCATCAGTTATATATATTCGAAGTTTATCGTGGAAAATTTCTGATGATACCACAATTCTTGCATATTCTATATCAACGATTCTTTTAATCCTGGATAGATCAGTCATTTAACCTTTTCCAGAACTTTTAATATCTTCTCTTTCTTTGTTTCTAAAAATTCAAGCTCTATAAAATCATCAAGCATTTCTTCCTCTTTGATCTCTCCTTTTTTTAGTTTTTCGTCTAACTCTAACACAGACTTAATCCCATGCTTATTACCTATTCTGTAAATTTCCACCTCAATCTCTCTTAGCTCCTTCTGCAAAAAAACCTTTAAACTTTCCCTTTCCAGTTTAACAGGTTCAAGATCAAGAGTTTTAGCAACTTCTTCAATTGTTTGCATTTCCGTACCCCCCTTCTTTTTATCAAATTTTCCTTTCATTATCCCAAAATTCTTTATCTTCTTCATAGAATAATTTTTTGGCTTTGTTATAACTAATCTCTATGGACTTACATCTAATTCTTTTTTGTTATTTCAATTTAAAGAAACTTTTGTCCAAGGGTAGATCAAAATATTCATCTTCCCTGGCAGGTCTCCAACCTCGCTCTTTATTCCAGATCATTGGACTTTCACATTCTGTGCAGTACCCGTGCTTTCCCAGTATCTCATCTTCAAAAATGCTTACCAGATGACATCCTTCTTTAAAAAAATGAAAATACTTTTTAATCCCCACACCGAAAAGATCGTACTTTTCCTTTAAAAAAATAAAGAGGTATCTGTCCTTGTTTGATGAAGCCTCATTAATAGATAAGGAATGCCCTGCTTCTTCAAGAGCTTTTCTCACTATCTCTTTATTTGTAATTTTCTTATTTTTCATTTTATTTATCGGTATACTATTTGTAAAAATAGAGCATCTAGATCAGCACCACTTATTATGCTTTTTCTTTTTTTCTCCAATAGCCCTCGAGCAATTCTTCTGCTATAGAGGTTTGAAGTCCTAAGTCAGAGGTCTTTCTTTACTCAGCGTACAAAGGCAAGTAAACAGCTGACTATTAAATTTTAAATCTATTCCTTCGGAATCAACTATTCCTTTCGGAATCAAATTGCCTTTTTTTTCAATATAAAATTTTCCCATCATTTCTCTTAATCTGAGGTATTCTTTCAAACGGTTCTTATTTTTGGTAGTAGCAATGGTTAAGTCCAGAAGTTCCAGTGCTCGCTCATAACAATTTTTAACTTCTTCAATATCTTTTTTCTCAATCCAGTTCTTTGCTCTATTGAGTTCATTTGCAATCATTAACTCCCTTTGTTTTACGGGGAACTTCTGCCACCTATCTGGGTTGAGATTTTTATGTAATTTTAGTTTATACATCAATTTATGAATTTATTTACTATCTCTTCAATTTCCTTTCTTGTTTTTGCACTTTCAACTTACCCCTACCTCTTCTTCTCTATTTTTATTTAGAGTAGATAAAAATCATGGTGCTGCTAGCTGCCACTGATGGCAGCTAAAACATCAATCCATCTGTTAGTAATCCTAGGTCCTAACTTCGATGTCCTAAGTTCAGGTTTACTCTGGGCAAGCAATATGACCGCCTTGTCGCTGTTAATGTCCTCAAATTTGGAGACTCTTCTATATTCCAGCTCGCTCTTATTTAAATCCTTCAGGCTCAGCTCAATAATGTCTGCCAGCTCTCCATCTCCTAAGATAATGAAATGAGTTTTGCCTTTTTCATACTCCATTAAAATTAACTGTTGAATTTTCTTTCTCATTATTTTTAATGAATCGATGACTTTTAAAAGGTATCGGTAGGATTTTTTGGTTTTTTCGGTAAAACCTTTAGGGGTGAGAATATATTGGACCTTTCTTCTATTCAGTCCCTTAACCTTTATATATCCTTTATTTGCTAGTTTTCTTATAATGAGGTTGGTCATTCCTAAAGACAAACCTAGCTTATGGGAGATTTTCCTCTGAGTAAGGTTTTTCTCCCGGCTTATTTCCTCAATTATTTTGAGCTCTCGCTCACCAATTCCAGAACTATTCATTTTTTAGCCATAGATTTTGTTCAAGATATGAACATTATAACACCACAGGATTTTATGTCAAGCGGACTTTAAGAAGTTGTTAAATAACTACTATCCGTAGCAAGATTTTCTTACAAAAACTTTGAAATAAGAAAAAGGCAAGGAAAAGACACACAATCTACTAAATCCCTATATAATCAAGGTTGCTCATATTTTATTCTGTATATTTTTATGACAGGGTTAGGATTGACTTCTTGACTTCCGTAATCCTGAAAAAATGTTCTTTGCCACTTGAATATCTTCCTTTCTTATCTCCCGAAAGGCAAAAAGTAAAGCAAAATAAATGAGCAGTAAGCCAATATAATATCCAATCAAGGCTATACCTGAAACAGAAAAAATACAGACAATTATATAAATAATTGAAGAGGCCGCTAGTATTCTAAACAGAGAAAGGAGACTCGTCAAGCTATGAAAACGATTATAGACATATATTCCAGCTATAAGAACGCCCAAAAAACCGGTGATAGTGGTGGCCACTGCTGCTCCGGTTAATCCATAAATGGATACAAGAGTCCTATTTAATACGATGTTAACTAAAAGTAGAACCAAAACCATGGCTAAAGAAACCTTGGGTTTGCCACTGGCAGTAATTACCGTGGTTAAAATAATGAAAAGACAAAGAAAAGTTAATCCAAAGATTAAAATGCTTAAAGGAGAAGCAGCGGTTAAATATCCACCTGTGTATACCAGAGAAATTAAATTCTGGGAGGTAGCACTAATTATGAAAGCACAGGGAATTAAGAAAATTAAAGTGTATCTCAGGGACTGATTTATGTAGCTTTTAGTAAGTTCTTCATTTCCTTTATCTGAGGTAGACTTTGCTATAGAGGGAAATAAAGTACTACTTAAAGCAAGGAAGATAAAGTAAGGAACTTTACTTAAGGCCGCTGCCGAAGTATAAAAACCAGCTTGTGCTTTTTCACTAAGAATAGCTTTTACAAAGAATAAATCTAAACTTATTACTAAATTAAAGGCTAGAGAAAAAAGAATAATCGGAGTAGCAAATTTTATGATCTTTTTCATTTCGAAATTACCTGTAACTCCTATATATTCCCTACCTTTAGATATCCAGTAATGGCGTGCCATTATTAAAGAAACTATGGCCGCCATTAAATAGCCACTTATCGCTCCATAAACTTTAAAACCTAGAAAAACTAAAACAAACACCGCTAATACTTTTATAGCTTCATAAATAATAGAGATCGTTGCCTGTTTCCCGAAAGCCCTTATTCCATTCAATAATCCAAAGTATACTCCATATAAACTAGAGATAGGAATGAAAAAGGCTATAAATCTGATATAGGATGTCAAGGTAGAATCTTTTAGTAAGTTGGCTATTAAAGGTGCCAGGGTGAATAAAAAGACAAAAATAATAAGGGCGAGGATTATTTGAATCTTCATAGTTTGGTTCTTTATTCCAACTGCTAATTCTCTTCTTTCCGCAGTGTATTTTGAAACTGCTCGCATAGTTCCTGACTCCACAAGAACTCTACAGATAGTCAAAAGAGATATTATTACTCCAAAGGTTCCATACAGCTCTGGACCTAGATACCTTCCCAATCCAAAATGAATAGCATAACCACCAATTAAAAAGATTAACTGAGCGCTCATCAAATAAATGGTACCTTTGGCTAACACTTTTTTCAAACTATAGTCCTCCCTTTGCTATTAATCTTTAATCATCGAGCCTGATTCATCCCACCCTTCTGAATATCAGCCCCAGCTTGAAGACGAGATATACTTATTTAACTCGTTTGAAAATGTATATTCCATCATAAGAAAATATTATTTGATGGCTCTTCATAAGTTTATCAAATTCCTTCTCATATTCCTCTTCATCTAATTTATCCATGACATAATGGGCTCTCTTTTGGTCTAAAACTACATAATCGACTTCATCTATTTTGTGCGGGAAAGAATAATAATCTTCTCTGTGAGCAAGATAACTGCTATTCACTGAATTCTGCAAGCTCACACTAGCCTCCCGAGAAATAAACTCTCTTACAGTATTATCTAATATCCTATCTCTTTTCTCAATTACATAAAAGTTCCGGTAATATCTATTACTCGCCTGTTGCCAGACTCTCTTTTTCCAGAAAAAAACCGAAATCGGGGAAGGACTTAAAACAACGTTGTAATACAAGCAAACAATTAGAATAGTGCAGACAGATGTTTTAAGTACTCGATCTTTACTTAAGTTAATCCACACCAATTTTTTAAACCAAACACTTAAATGTCCAGCTCTGTCACCTAAAAACTTAAGCCCATAAATCAGGGAAATAAATAGGCCTGGGATCACAGCAGCTGTATAATGATATTGAATCCAGTAATGATTTGGCAAACGAGATAATAAAGAAATAGTCAAAGCAGGAAGTGCCGGAAGCAAAGACAGAGGAGAAATTAAAGGTATAAATAGTAAGGGGACAAAGATAAAAGCCAGGTATGCTAGCTTCCACACATTTATGAGTTCTTTTACAATGAGACCGGGATGGAATAATGTAGTTTTAACTATTTCAAAAACGTTGTTACCTAGGTAAGAAAAACTTCTCTTAAATCCTTCTCCATTATCAATACCGGTCAGTCCAGGCATTATTACATTTATGACTAAGAAAAAAAATAGTAAACTACCCACAAACACAAAAGTACCTGATTTATACATCCTGTGGCGAACCACTGCATAAAAACCCATCATGCTGATAGAAAGTATAAGAGGCTCTTTTAAGAATAAACCTGGAAGACAGACTAAAAGAAAGGTAAAAGGCTTATCTTTTTCTAAGAAGTAAAAGCCCAAAAACATAAACAAAATGATAAGATGATCGGCATGAAAATTCTCGAGATTATTGTATTCTACAGGTGAATACAAAAAGAAAATAATCACAATCACCAAACCATAAAAACCGTGCCCAAGCTTATCCTTAGCAATATAATAGAGAGGCACTGCACTAAGACCAATAGCTAAGGTCTGTAGAACGAGTAAAGTTATCGCCGAGGGAAATAATCTATAGAAAAAAGAGTAAATTCCCACTATGGGTCTGAAGTGTCCCCAGTATAGGTAACTCAAGTCGCCTCGTTTTGCTATGTTCCATATGGCGTGATCATAAATACCCAGGTCAAAGAACGTGGTATGAAAAGAAAGGTATCTTAATATAGACATAGTTCCAAAGATACTGCAGTAAATAATTATAGCTACCCAGAGAAAAAAAGATGGGAACTTTTCTTGGGCATTTTTCCCCTGGCTGGAAGAACGAAAGAAGAATTTAAAAAGAATGATTGAAGCTGTTACCGAGATTAGTAAGGGAATAACAACATATACCCCAATTGCGTATATGGCGAATTTACTGCTAACAGCTTCTCCAAGTCTAACCATTTTTCATCCTGTAGACCTTCTCATAAACTTTTAATGTTTCCCCTGCTGCTATTTTCCATGAAAACGTCCCGGCTCTCTTTAAGCCCTTACTGATCATATCCTCTCTTAGTCTCTCGTTTGTGAGAATCTCGCCCATAGCCCTGGCTATACTATCAATATTCTTTGGATTAACCATAATGCCTGCATTGCCGATGATTTCCGGCAGGGATGAGATATTAGAGGTTATGACAGGAGTTCCACAGGCCATCGCCTCCAGAACTGGCAGTCCAAATCCCTCATAAAAAGAAGGAAATACAAATAGTTCCGCTATATTGTATAATTTTGATAAATCCTCTTCTGGGATATAATCTAAAAATATGATTTCTTCTTGAAGGCCGAGTTGTTTAATCAGATTTAATAACCTTTTTCTATCTTTTTGATACTGTGGATTTCCGCCTTTTAGCAACTTGAGATCAGTAAGTTTATATTTTGTTTTAAGCTGGTAGAACGCTTTGATTAATCCGTCTACATTCTTTCTCGGCGTCTCTGAGCTTATATGAAATACATATCTATACATAGGGGGAAGTTTATATTTTTGATAGATACTTGACGAGCCACTATTATCCGGCTTAAATTTCTTATGATTTATCCCCTCATAAATAACAGAAATCCTTTCTTCAGGAATTGAATAAAACTTCACGAGATCTCTCTTGGTAGATTTGGAAGCAGCGATGATAAATTCTGCCTTTTTAAGTCCAGAGTAAAGCAATTTACTGAGCAGCCAATACTTGTCGCTTCGTCGATATACTCGGTGAATGATGTCATGGCAGAAAACAATTTTTGGTTTTAGCTTTAAAAAAGAGAGGTTTTGGTTGGCTATGAGATAAAGATCATATTCTGGTATTTTCTTTTGGATGCGGTAATAGAAAAAATACTTGTGCTCGAAGGGAAATTCTCTCAGTTTGACAATACACTCTCTGGAGGTAGAAGTGATTTTTTCAAGTTTTCTCTTTTTAAAGTTTAGAAAAATATGATCTATTTTACATTTATTAGATAGTTCATTATAAATCTCAAAAGCATAATTCCCAAAGCCCGTGTTTGGAGGATGATTGTTTACCAGACATATTTTCATTATTTTCGCCATCGAGATTGAGTATTTTTGGCTACACAAATGATCCCTACATTCTTAAATCTTTCTGGCAGTAGAAGATTTTCTAGATAGATTAGACAATCAACAAATGGCTTAGCCAAAAGAACATAAAATCTAAATTTCGAAATAGATAAACCCATTCCTTTCTTCGGCCCCCATTTAGTTATACGTTGGTTTATATATCTTATATAAATAGATAACAGTAGACCTCCCCAGGTAAAAATTGATATTATTTTATATCCACTATTTCGAATGCGATTTTTCAAAAACTCTTTACTATAAATTCTGAGATGACCTTGAGGATCATTGGAAAGTTTCACCGGTTCCGTACTCCCTGGTACTGAAATCACCAAGTATCCCTCATATTTCAGGAGATTCCTCTTAATATGATCCAATGCTTTCAAGTCATCTACATGCTCCAAAACACTCGACAATAACACAATATTATATTTCATATCTGGGTAATAATCAAAGAGATTTTTCATCAAAAACTTTGCCTTGGTTTTATTACTCCTGAATAGCTGTTTGGCAAAGGATATCGCATCTTTATCTTTCTCTAATATAGTGACTTCAAATCCCATTTTTGCTATGCATAGTGATAAATATCCTTTACCCCCTCCAACATCTAATAGCCGTAATCGGGGTAATCTACTCATCTGTTTTAACAACAGGTTAGCCTTTAAAGTGAACCTCGGACCAGCATATTGTTGTTCACATGGGACTTCACATATTTCCATTAGCATCACCTTAAACTCTTTACTATAATTTCTGAGATGTCCTAGAGGATTATTCGGAGTTCCACCGGCTCTGTTAGGCGAAGTGACAAATTACTTACGCTTTGCAACAATCCAAATAGTATCATATAGATTAATTTTAAATATCTTTTTAGTTATCAAAAAAATCAGGTGCAAGGAGTCATGAATAATTTTCTTAATCCCTATTGCAGCATAATAAGGGTCTAATGTATCTTCAAGTATGATGAAATTTTTTTTAGTGAGCCATTCCTTTAAAAGCGGAGTAGTGAAATGTGATAAATGTATTTCACTTAAAGAGCCATCCAATTCTAGCTTGGGTAGCCCAAATTTTCCATATTTTTTAAATCTACCAACCCGTAAAATTGAAAGTAGACGTATAGTGGGACGTCTTATAAAAGAATTAATCTCGTTGGGAACACCAATAACAATAACTCCTTCTTCGGTCAGTAAGTTATAACATCTTTCTATTACCAAAGATGGGTCATGTACATGCTCCAGTATATGAAAAAGAGTTATTACATCAAATTGGCGGTCTCCAAAGTCAATATCCTCTATTTTACCTTTTATCAAATTTAAATCATATTTTTCTTTTGCCACTTTTATTGCACTTTCTGATATTTCCGTGCCTTCTACCTTAAAATCATTTCTGGCAAAATACAAAAATTGTCCTATTCCTGTCCCAATATCTAAAAGAGCACCGGTCTTCTTAAATTTCTTTACCATTCTTAAACGCCTACGCCAAAGAATATCTCTACCTTTTTCTTCTTTTAGCCACGAATCATATTTGTCTTCTTTGGAGTAAAAATTTATGAGTTCATTAAAAGTAGGTCTTGGATTATGAAATATATATCCACAATAATTACATTTGAAAATATTATGATCTTTATCCACCCGAACTATGTCTTCACTCTTGCATAAATTGCATGTATTTAGATATTCTAACTTCATGGTATTCTTCTTCTAAATTTATCGTTTGTCATTTCCCCTAACTGCAGTGTTTGAAAATAAGATAATTCTTCCTAGTTCTAATTCTGGACCTTTTTGATCACCTTTTTGAATTCTTGGTGATATTTTCCGGCAATCTTTTCGCAAGAATAATTTTCTAGTATATACTTTCGTGCACCCCTTCCAATCTTTTCTCTTGCTCTATCGTCTTCTAATAAATGACAATTACATCAATAAACCCTTGAACGTGGTAAGGCTCAATCAGAAACCCATTTTTTCCATCTTCGACTGCATCCTTTATTCCTTCCAGTTTCTCCGCTAATTAAAAGATAGGGAATTTGGGAATAAAGCACCAGAATTTTTCCATGGAAAATATTTCCCTTCCTCTCGCAATATCAACTTTACCCCTTCCAGTAAATCATCCGCCACATACTCTATATTGAACTTCCAATTATTCTTATTGGCATAGTACTCTTTCCCGTAACCTGTTAAAACCAGGATAGTCTTACAATTTACTCTGTTTCCTACTTCTAAATCACTTAAGTTATCTCCTATGGTATAACATCGCCTCAAATCCAGATTAAAATCTTTCGCTGCTTTCTCCAACATCCCTGGATTAGGCTTACGACACCAGCAATTTTTTTTATATTTTCCAATACCTTCTGTAGGATGATGAGGACAATAGTATACTGCATTTATGTATGCTTTCTTTCTTCTTAGTTGACGCTTCATCTCTTGATGAATTTCTTCTAATTTCTCTTCGGTAAAATATCCTCTACCTACTCCCGCTTGATTGGTAACTACTATCACTCTAAAATCGGCCTTATTTAATAACTTTACTGCTTCTGCTGCCTTAGGTAGTAATTTGAACTTTTCGGGGTCACTTAAATATTCTACTCTTTCATTAATTGTCCCATCTCTATCTAAAAACACTGCTCTATTTTTCATTCCTTTCAGTCAAAAAGCTCCTTTTCTATTAAATAACAGATAATATGAAGAATTGTAATATGAGCTTCTTGAACTCTTGGAGTATCATCTGAGGGGACTTTTAGGACTAAATCCGCTATTTTAGCAAGCTCCTTCCCATCTTTTCCCGTAAAACCAATCGTTTTAGCTCCTTTTTCTTTAGCTGCCTTTATCCCTTTTATCACATTAAGAGAGGTACCACTGGTGCTAATACCAATTACCACATCTCCTTCCTCTGCCAAAGCTTCTACCTGTCGAGCAAAAACTTTCGAATAATCATAATCATTAGCAATAGAAGTTAAAATAGAAGTATCAGTAGTAAGAGCAATAGCCGGCAAAGCTATTCGCTCTAATTTAAATTTATTCACTAGCTCCCCCGCAATATGTTGAGCATCGGCCGCACTCCCCCCATTGCCAAATAAAATTAACTTTTTCTTATTCTGGTAAGCTTCTATAATCACTAAAGATATTTCCTTAATTACACCAAGCAAAGATAAATCATTCAGAATCTCAGTCTTAACCTTAATGCTTCCCCTTAAATATTCTTCTATCCTCTTTTCCATAAACAATCCTTTATTTCACCTTAATTTTACTTTATCTCCCAGGTCCTAAGACCGCTGAATTCAAAATCAAAATTTACGATCTGTCCTCCTAATCTCT
>Ga0114918_10003633_pt1 | contig 13550 bp, 24 predicted proteins | sample LantaG_FD_87015 | JGI IMG/M metagenome (GOLD analysis project Ga0114918, IMG submission 87015) | Deep subsurface microbial communities from Baltic Sea to uncover new lineages of life (NeLLi) - Landsort_02402 metaG | ecosystem: Environmental > Aquatic > Marine > Oceanic > Sediment | place...
AATATGGGACATTTTGATAATATAACAATACGCCCGATAACTGGGGAACCTGTAGCGCAAGGTGTCGGAACAATCTATCAGGATCTACCGGAAAAGGGACATCTAAGTTGTTTAATGGTGAACTTATCGAATGTTTGTCAATTCAGCACAGATCCTGGTTTAGATCAATGGAACATCTATACAAAATTTGAGGTTTTAGTAGATGGATCTAAAGTCGTGAAAAGCTATGATGCTAAGCAATTAAGAGCATTGGCTCATTATTCTGGTATGTCTCTAAGTCAACTCGGATGGTATGGAAGACATGACACAGGTGAAGAAAAACAATTCTGGAATTACCCCATTCTATTCGGAAGATACCCAGGGGATCCTGAATATATGCTCGACATGGAACGATACAGCAATCCACAGTTACGAATCACTTACAACGCAGACCAAACAAATGTCGATGGAGAAACATATAACGCATCAGCAAACCCATATGTCAGAAGTGGTGTAGAGGGTTTAATAATGCGTGATGGACCACCAAAGAACCTAAAAGGTTACATCAAATCAACAGAGATCGACAACTGGAGCTGTGTAGCAAGCACGACAAGACAGACAGAGATCCCGAAAGGAAACAATGTTATCGGTTACATGCAAGGATCCAGATACAGCGACGACAAAATGATCTATTGGCTTGAAAGCCATGAATGCACGTTTGACAATGGTAAATGGCAACTATACGACCATAGTTACAGCAGGCTCAAAGCACTAGAAGCAATGTGGTATCCTAGACCTGTAGAAATCAGGATAAGGAAAGACATGGTTACAGCGAAACCTATAGATCTATGTGTCGGAGTATGCAACCAATTCGGTGAATGGTATGGAAGTGAAGCAAATCTACAGGCAAAACTAGCACATGAGGGGACCTGGAATATCCAAGATGTGGTTAATTTAACACATGCTGGAGCAGCACCGGCGATGACTTCATGGGATATGTTCATAAGCGGTCAATTCCCACACCAGAACATCTATTTCCCACTTCATAAATATGGAGAGGAAGGCGAGTTCGGTATCGACACAACAAAATACGGCAGAATAGACGTCAAAACCACAACTGGAGCTAATGTAAGCACAAGCGCAAACATACAAACCGTTGCAGAATACGTTATCCCAACCGGAGAGTAAAAATGGTAGCAATAATTATTCTCCCTGGAACATGTGAGAAATGCGGCGGCTCAATGATAAACGTAGCAAAAGGTCAAGAGTGCGAAGATTGCGGACATAACAAAGCTAAATTGGGGAAATAAACCCCTTCTATTTTTCTTTTAGGAACAGGAATAGTGATAGAAATGGAAGATAGAAATGGAAAAGGGCCGAGAGCGGGATCCGCTCAGGCAAACGCAGGTTATACAGGAAAGAAAACAGGCCATCAACAGGGTAATTGTAAGTGAGGTGACACTATGAGAACGCCTTTAAGCATTTTGCAGACAATACCCGCTAGTGGAACCGTTGTATGCCCTAAAACAATACCACTCGTAAGAACAAGAACATTAAGCATAACGACCAGGCTTACTTTTGGTGGAGCAATAGACGCAGATGCAACAGTTTATGTGTATCATTCTCCAGATGGTAACAACTGGGACACAATCGCGTTAACAAGCTGGGCAATAGCTTTTACTATCAATGTAACAAAACAGGTAACGAAAGTTATTGATGTTCCGGAGCATGGCTATATAATGATAAAAATAACGAATGGATCCAGCGCAGATACAATTACTCAGCCTACGATATGGTATACGATCCAGAGTTGGGACGAGATAGGAACCGAAGTTTTAGAACATGCACTACAAAAAGCATTAGAGAAACAGATATCCGAAGAAACGGGGCCGGTGGGATGAAACAGCATGGAACAACAATACCGCCTTATGTGATACCCGCAAGATTAGCAAATCGAGAACCAATTAAAAGACCTAGAATAATTGATCCTAGTTGTATTTTGGCGTTATTCCCGGAGGAAAGCACAACATGGAAAGACTATTCACGATACGGGAATGACGGGACACTTACTAACGCCATATGGACAAACAGGGGAAGACGTAGAGATGCAGTTTATTTTAATGGTGTAAATGCCATAGTTGATTGCGGAGCTGCAGCCTCGCTAGAACTATCAGATTATCAATCGGTAGCATGTTGGGTTAAATTCTTTAATCTAGAAGATGCACAAATTGTTTGGTGCAACGATGTAACAGGAGTAAATAATACGACAATAACGCTAGGGATAAAACCAGACGATGATTACATCGCAGTAAACAGAATTGGCACAACGTTTGGTGGCACATTATCGACGTCAGGAATAACAGCGAATAAATGGGTGCACCTGGTGCATACTTGGAATATTGGAACGGATACTGTGCGTTTCTTTGTCAACGCTAAAGAAATAACATGCGATGTTGTAGGATTTGATTACGGCCCTGCAGGGGATCAATTCAGCATAGGAGGACGAACTACGACATATTTTTTTAAAGGCTGGATAGATCAATTTATGGTATTCAACAGACTGTTAACACCCTCAGAGATACAAAATATGTATGAACAGGGTTTATAAAGAGGAGTAAATAAAAATGTTGTTCAAGATAAACAGACCGGTTCCGGCTAACACACAAAAAAGTAATCCTGATTTTCAGAAACTAAAAATAGGGAAAGGAGTAATCACACAATGGTTACTGCAGATGCCGGAAGAATGTGCTGATCTAATGCAACTCCGTGTTGAGTATCATAATACGCAGATCCTTCCTTTTAGTGGAAGCACCTGGATCTATGGAATGTTTGAGCCTACAGTAATAGAGGAGAACATAATAATTAGTGATAGTCCTTATGCTTTAGACATTTATGCTATTAATACTGATGATACATACTCGCATGAATATAATCTTTATGTAAATATAAAACCTGATAAACCCGTAGTGCCAGGCGTGATTCCTACGAGTGTAATTACAAAGTTTAAAAGCCTATTTGGTGGCGGTGGTTAAATGGTTCACACAGCACAAGATTACTCAACAAAATATAAAATGACTACGATTTTCTCAGGGATAGATGTATATGAGCTAGCAGCAAGACTAGGCGCACCAAATATGCACAATAGATCGGGAAATGTTGTATTCTTTGACACTTTCGATGCTTCTGTGTTACACTGGGAAGATATCACTGGACCAGGTGGTGGAAACATTAGTCTATCAACTGATTACGCGCTTTTTGGTGAATCATCTATGAGACTAGCGACCACCGGAATAGCGAATAATTATGCGGAAGCAGCTAGATATATACAAATGCCATCACTTGGAAAAATAGGGGTTGAATTATCGACAACTATCGAACCATCATTAAGTTACATACAGTTAGAATGTTATGCGTATACTGGGACGCATTCGTATCGTTTCGGATGGAAATATCTAGAAGCAACAAATACTTTACAAGTAGGAGATAGCACAAACGGGTGGAATACAATAGATAATGATTTTAATCCACCTAACATAGACGGATTATTTCATACAATAAAACTCGTTGTTGATCTAGCTAATAATGTGATAGATTACATAATTTATAGTAAATATAAAGTTGATTGTTCGGCATATAGTTGTCAAAAAACAGCGATAGGAACTGGGCCACATATAATATTTAATTTAACAGCTAAAACAAGAGAAGCGGATCCAGCTGATTGTTATATCGATAACTTTATTGTTACTCAAAATGAGACTTAGGAGATATATATGGTAAACAGTGGAGTAGACACAGACAAGAAAGTATACCCGATTCTCGTAGACGATGGCGGGCGTCAATACGTAATTATAAGCGATGGAACAAACTCGGTAGAGGTAGATCCTGATATCGGCGGCCTTATTGTAACACCGGTTGAACATTCACTTGTGGATCAGGGAGTTATGTTCAGCTGTTTCTATAGTTTTTTATTAGTAGCAGCTGCAACAAGTAAATGGTTACATATCAAGATACCTGCGACACATTCTTGTCATATGCGTTTCAGATTTATGAGTGAAGCAAAAATAGATTATTATGTTTATGAGGATCCAACATTAACAAATGATGGAACAGCACTTGTAGAGTTCGATATGAACCGGGTTACAGCAAATGCTTCAAATGTTGAAGTATTCCATACTCCGACAATAACAAACGTCGGGACAATGATCGATAACGGTATGATCGGCACAAGTGGATGGCTTGGTGATACAGGAGGAAGTGTTTCAGCCATGGCTAACTGGAAGTTTAAACCCAGTGAATCATATCTGATTGGTGCGAATAATAATGACGCTGCAGCTAAAGATATAGTTATTCAACTTACCTGGCATGAGGTAGGAGTTTAGAGTGATATTATGATGGAAACATTTGCAGTAATAGGAATATTTAGCGTAACACTAACAGCGATCGCAGCATTATATTACAAAATGGGACGTCTAGAAACGAAAGTCGGTTTTATCTACGATAATATTAAGACCGTTGTTACGTTTAAGAACAATAACAAATAAAAATGGAGTTGGAATGTATGGAATTGGAAATATTACCTCTTGGTGAAGGAACAGATATAGACGCAAATGGACGTTTTTATCGTTACAAAAAGGCACGTTTTATGGTAAATAGTGCAGAGCATACGATAAGGATCTCTATGAAAGATTTTAATGGAAACAGAACAAGACAAATAATTGATTCAGAGGTCGCTAAAATATTAGCAGCCTCAGGTAAAGATAAAATAACGATACCTGGAAAGTAATAGGGAAAAAACAATTATATGCCGTTAGATGGTAAAATAAATAGTTTAGAAGCACACCCTACGCATGTTTCGCTTGGTGGAGAGACACTTATAACCTGTAATGTTGAGAATACCGGGACCGTAACTCAATATTTTATTATTGGAATGTCAGTTGATGGTGGAGCGTGGACCTGGACGGATTGGGTTTTACGAAAACCTGGTGAACAATTAGGCGATAGTGTCCGTATTAAAAATATACAATCCTCAACAGTTACAGAAGCGGCCTTGTGGATTGGGGAGAATGGAACAAGTTTTAGAGCAGATCATAAAACTGTTACTGTATGGATCCAGGATCTTAAACCTAATCTTAATATAATGTATATAGGATTGGACAAAAAACTGTATAAACCAGGTGATACCGCCAGTCTTACAGTTACTATACAAAATGTTGGAAATTCAACAGATGGGACACTATTTATTTATAAAAAGGATCCTGGAAAAAGCTATTATTCACCTGGTTTCTATCTAGCTCGTAATGGTTCAGTAGATCTTACTATGTCTATTCCAATAGTTGAGATACAATCATTTGATTTATTTATCGACGTCCTACGTGACACAATAATAGACGATTCAGATGTTTTTCCATTAAATATAGACTATGATGTAGAAATGATTTGTGAACCTGGCGCACGGAAATGTGTAGGTATGGATCTGATGGTGTGTCATTCGTCAGGAACATATTGGATGTTAATGGAAGCGGATTCTATTGCTTGTAAACCTGTAGAGGATGAATTAGATTTCTGGAAGGATCCACTCGGCTGGATCATTAATGCTGTAATGGGAGGATTCGGAGAGTTTATTGATTGGTTCGGAAACACTTTTCAAAGTTGGGTAAGTGGTGTCACAGATTGGATAAATGGTTTATGGGCTGATATTGGAATAGCTATTGATCTTAATAACCTGGATCTGCAAAACTGGGTAACGAATTTAATACCGGATCTCAGTGATTTATCAGATTGGCTTTGGGGAATTATCGGGGATTGGGCAGAAGGTTTATGGATAGATATTGAAGGTCTTTTCGACGTCCATGATGCGCTTACTAAAAACTGGATCCTTGATTTAATACCGGATCTTAGCAGTTTATCAGCTGCAGTATGGGATAGTGTCACAAGTTGGGTGAATGATGCTATCGAAGATCTTAAAGACCGGTTTAACAACATTACAGCTGGAGTTATTTCATGGATAGATAACGGTTTCTCAAATATTGGTGAATGGTGGAAACCTAAACTCGGGATCATTAAGGCGTTAATAGATGGCGCTATCGCCATCGGTAACGATTTCTGGACTAATAAGATGCAGGGTTTCAGTGATTGGCTTGGGGACCTCGGCATGGGATTCTCCGCTTATATAAACACACAAATACTTAATATGCAGGATTGGGTAAAAGATTTAATCCCGAATGTGGTGGATGGTATGTTTGATTGGGCAAAAGGAATAGTGCAACCAATAATTGACGCAGCAGGTTTCTTAGGGCAACTAGCAGGAATATTTACCGGTAGCAGACCGGAAGAACCAGAAATTAAAACAACGAAAGAGAAGGTAAGACTAGAAAAAATAGCGATAGAAGCGCTTGTAGAGGAGATAGAGATATAATGGGATTTATTAGCTTAATACCAATGCACAAAAACCTAGAGATTTGTGGGGATCTGTTCAAACATGGTGAAGGTATGCATAAGGCTTGGTATGAACTATCCTACCAGGATCCACCAGACGATTTCTTCGGACGGTTATTGTGGACCTTCGGGATCCTCGGTCAATTAGTGCTTAGTATATTTACGTTTCCAGCTGGCCTCGCATGTTTCCTCTTGGAAGAAACTACACAGACCGCCGGTATGGGCGCCTATCTACTTGCAAGTGCCGGCATGTATGATGAACTACTGGATTATTTACCAAAATATAGAAGCACAATAAACAGCTCATTAGTTGGTGCTAAAAACCTAGCTACACTTTCGCCAATTATAGGAGGCGCATCGATAATGTATCTTGAAGCAGCAAAAATCAGCTATAACGCTTTCGGGCAGATCGCAGAACGTAAGGTATTAGAACAAGCAGAGAAGGATGAAGCATTAAGACAAAAACTGTTACATGAAGCGATGTATGGAACTGTTCATCTTAGCAGCAGCCCAAGCAGCGCGGAGATCTGGATCAATAACGTAAACACAGAGAAACTTACACCGGAGACAATAAAAGACTTACCCAGTGGAACGCACACATTTGAAGTAAGGAAATACTCAGCAAGTCGTGAGGCATGGGATATCTTCGTATTTGATGTTGAAATAGAAGCAGGAAGAAAAAAAGAGATCCTCGCAAGAATACCTCCTGGTATAACAAGTCCAGACGAAGATACGCCTACGCCCGGCACTACGCAAATAAGACTAACTAGCAGCCCAACAAACGCGGAGATCTACATAAACAACGTAGATACCGCGTTATTAACACCAGAGGTATTCAAAAACCTGGAACCAGGAACATATGCCCTAAAACTACGTAGTTTTAGTAAACGCCGGGACATGTGGGATGAATACAGTTTTGATGTAACACTAGAAGAAGACAAAAAATACGAGTATAAAATCAATATCCCTGCAGGCACAAAAACAGAAGAAGATCCAAGCGGCGATACAGACGAAGACGAAAACCCGCAGCTACCAGAATTTATGAAAGCCCAGGTAACAGGAGATTACGCAATCGATGGCGACACATTCGTAAGCACAACAGGAGAACGAATAAGGATCCTCGGAATTGATGCGCCAGAAATGGGACAAAAATACAGCCAGGAAGCAAAAGACATGCTGCATGATATGATAGCAGGAAAAACCGTCTATCTAAAAATACAAGTCGCTGTTCCACTCGATCAATACGGCAGAACACTCGCTATAACCACAACATCGAGAGGAAATCATGCCTACCTCATACTAATAGAAGGGCTCGCAACCGTGTTTATAGCTAGTGACGCAACATACGATCCAACTTATTATTATACAGCGGAAAACCTGGCTAAAGAAAGAAAAGTAGGGATCTGGACGGCGCTTCCATAATGCCACGATTTCATCCATGGCCAAGTATCAAAGACCTAGACGAAAAAGACGAAGAAGAAGACGAAGAAACCTTTTATTAGTGCATCCCATCCTCATTTAATGTGCATCCTACCCCTAGTTATATAATAACCACTATATAATAAATTGTTTACGAATTAGATCCGAATTATTCTCGAAGGGCGATGATCAGCTGCAGCAGATCCTCCGGACACAGCTGGTAAAATTAGATAAAAATACCAAAAAACGGGTAAAAAACATGCGATGATTCGTTTTAAACACTAAATGCGAGTGAACAACGCATTTACTTCATTTTAAAGTATTCGATTACATCGAACACAATAAAAGAAGTCGCAGCGCAACGAATCACTAAAACACACGTTTTTTAAGAACAAACTAGACTTCCCCCCGTCAATTTATCACATCAAAAATGGTGATAAACGAATGGTGAAAGAAAATAAGAAAAATAAGACGCCAGAAACAAAAACGGCTCAAGCGGAACTTGAGAACAAAACAAGTAAACCAGGAGATTATACCGGATATTTCTATAATCAAATCGAGCGACTATGGCACGAAGTCATGGTCCTACAACAAGAAAACAACGAACTACGAGCAACAATCAAAGGGGAATACTAAACGGTAACAGGCTCGACACATGAGCCAATATTTTTTTGTCTCACAAAAATAGGCGCTCCAAAAACGAATCTAAGACGCGGAGGTGATAGACAATGAAAAAAGAGCACCTACAACAACCACAACAACAACAACCCGATAAAATCATTGGAAGAAAAGACTAAAAATTTAAGGCGCGATGCTTAACACGGGTAGTATTAGAGAGAACTTGTTGACGTTTGGCATGCTATAAACATGGCGCTCATGGAGCGCCACACAGTAGTCCGTTCGCGATGTTATCACTCCGACCGACCGTGAAATCATCCACTATATTCGAATTAGTGGACACTAGCCGCTCGCGGCTAAAACCGTTGTGATTTCTATTTATAGCATGCCACGGAAAAAGAAAAAACCCTGATAGATTAAGTTTTTCCCAGCGATAGGAGGAAAAAAAAACCCTGATGGGTTAAGATTTTCTCATATTCCACATGAGAAAAGCGCGAAGGCTCTTTGAGCGCTTCGCGCCGGACAGAGAATGCCCGGACGCTCAAAGCGTCACAAATTGTTATTTGTGCCTTTTGGGGAACAAGAATTGAAGAACAATTCTTGTTCTTTTAGATCTTCTCGAAGAAAGTGTTTTTTGTGGTTGCTAGAAAGACATGTATAATAATAGATATAATAAATAGTTATGTAATATAGTATAGTATATATAGAGGTTCTATAATACGTTTTAGAGAGGTGGTTTGGTGGTTAGGAAAATTCAGACGAGTATTGGTTTGACGCCGGAGATTAAAAATATTGTTGATACGGAGGGTTTGAATCTTTCAAACTTTGTGGAAACTCAGTTAGAGAAATATTTTTCTGTTTCTAGTATTGAGGATATTAATGATAAGATCCGGGAGCATCAGATAGCTGTTGGTGCGTTGGAGGCGAAGCGTGCGGATCTTGTAGCGTCTGGTGTTTCTGAGACTAAGGACGAAGCACTCGAGGAGGTTGTTTTGGATAAGATTAGAGAGTTGTTTGTCTCGCGTCGAACGCAGGATCCTAGTGGTGTGTTAGATGAAACTTGGATTAAGAGCCCGAAGAATGTTGAACGGTGTAAACAGCTTGGTATGGATCCGTTGTTGGTTTTGAAGGATCTTAGGAGTTGGTATGATGGTCTTTAAAAAGATTAGTGTGCGTAAGACGCCTACTGGCTATAATTTATCTGTTTTTGTTCGTGATGGTGAGATCGTGAAACCGTTATATTTTGGTATACAACGGTTCTTTGATAAGTTGGATAAAGAAGGCAGTGGCCAGACAGTTTTGTTACCGGATGTGAGTGTGGAGGATTTTGTTAAAAAGATGAAGGAGGATAAGAAGAATGGTGAAAGATAGATTATTTGATTATATGCGAGCGGTTGAGACAGGGACGAGTGATAAATACCATGATTATCAAGATGTTAAAAAAGGAAGAATGACGATAGACGAGTATAACCGGAAACATGGTCGTTTTACTGGATCTGGAGGAATGAGGAAGCATGATTGAAGTTGTTATTTTTGGATTGGTATGTTTCGCTATTGGATTGGTGACAGGTGTTGCATTGATTGTAACTATTATGGTTAAAGCTATGAAGATGTTGGGGAAACGTGGTCCTAATCCGCCGGTGAAGCATTTTTAGTTAGGAGATAGAGAATTTGACCGGAAGACTTATTGAGGCGCACAAATTCTTAGATGGTATGGCAGATGAAGACAAAACCGAAAATAGAAAAGGTATTGTTAGACATGCTATAAAAGGTATACTCCATGGGACTGTTGTTGGTGCTGTAACGTATACAGTTGGAACTATCGCAACAAATACGATACCTGCAGTTTTTCCTGTAGGATATGGAGCGATCCTTGGCGCTATTGGTTTCACTGGCGCTGTAGCAATATCTTTATCTGATTCTATGAACGAGTAGATCTTGATTAGTGCTTAGTTAAGACCTTCTCTTTTTTTTTTGCACAATCCTTATAAAGACGGGCGTATATACGTATTTTGAGGTGAAAATAGTTGAAAATAAAGTGTAAACTTGATAAGACGCAGGTGGTTATGACCGAGAAAGGCGAGAAATATAGTTTTAGTTATACCCCAACACAAGAGGAATTTAAAGATAAAGTCGCTCTATCTGTTAAAGCAGAGGATCCTTACAACGTCCTCGGGAAACTGAATCTACCGCAAAGTCTAGGAGATATTATTATCTTGGAGATAACTACGAAACAAACACAATCCAACCTGGACGAACCAAAGAAAAAGGAGAAATAGTAGATGAATGAACAATTAGATATCTATGAAGTTGAAGTAGGGCAGAACAGCAAAGGCATGTGGTTTTGTAAAAGCCTACAGATAAATAACTCGAAGATAACGCTTTTAACAACGGAATTAGACCAATTGATCGACCAGGTGGATAAAGTATTAGCAGATCACAACCAGAAGGAAGAAGATCCAGAGACAAAGGCGGATTAAATGACAGTGGAAGACGATATTTTCAAGCTGCAGAACGATGTTAGAGAGCTCCAGGATGCAATGAAACATTGGGATGAACTACTCAAAAGACTAGAGCAGGAGTTGAAATGATGGTAGATATAACCAAAATAGACGAGATGGCAAATGAAATACTAAAAATACTTATGAAACACAACCCGAAACAAGCAGATGTGGTTTGCGCATTGGCGCTAGTAAAACATGTAGTGACAATAAACAACACAAATGATTACTTACGGAGAAAAACAGTTGCAGTGAAGGTGAAATGATGAAGACAGTTGAAGAACTATCAGACATATCAGACAGAGCAGGTAAATATATTATCGATCGCACAAATAGCACAGCTGAAATAATCTGTGTAGTAGCTATAATGACTAAAGCGCTGAATGATACAATAGCACAGAGCGCATTTGAACAGATAAACAAAGTGAGGTCGAGATAATAATGGATCTTGCAGCAATAGCCGAGACAGCTGTAGAAATGTGGATCCTGATCGATGCTAAACTAATCGCACGGAAACAGACAATGTTAGATCCGGAGATAAGAGCACAGATCTTTAGTGAAGCGATGAAGCTATATATGACACAGATTATTAATGAAAAGAAATACAGCACTAAACCCGTAGCAGAACAACCAACTGATGATGAACACTGTAAAAAATGCGGACGTAAATTTACAGATAAGGAGATAGGGTTTCTGGAAGGAAGAACCGGAGACGAACGGATCTGTTACCACTGCAGCCATTGAAAAAATAAAAATATGAAGGCGCCCTATTTGCATGTTTTTTTTACTCTCCTTAGAAGGTTTAAATCACCTGGCGCCTTCTCCTCTTTTTTGTGATACTATGACAACAGAGTTTAATGTCCAAAGCAGAACTAACCTTGAAACTCAATATACAATTAGTGTGACACGTTGGCCTTTAGTTGTTAAATGTAATTGTAAAGGTTTTCGGATCAGAGGCAAATGTGAACATACTAAATTTTATAAACCACTGATTAAGGCTATTATACGCGAAAGTCCTGGAGTTACAGATGAAAAACAGGGTTTCTAAGCATACTATTTTACTAATTTATAGTGTTTCTGTAGTTCTTGGAACAACAATAACCGCATTATTAACAATAATTATTAGTGCATTTCAAAATTATAAGATCCTGATTACAACAAACACCATAAATGAATATTGTTTTGAGATAATACTACTTTCATCAGGGATTATTATTTTTATATATGAATTAACAAGAATGTTTAGACAACAAACACGGTGATACCGTTATCTTTACAAGTTTTATGATACGCCTGGTCGTCAACTTCAACAATGATTCCCATTTTTACTGGAACTTTTGGTTTAAACTGTTTAATATAGAGGTCTTTGTAGACGAGACAGCCACCAACAGCAGATTTAGACAGTTTCGGTGTTATTTCCATGATCCAATGTTCTTTAGGGCCTTTAATTAATAGATCTATTCGTTTAGCGCGAAGATCTGTATAGTTAGCTCGATCTTTTTTTGTCCAGTAAGCAGACAAAACAGGTATTGGGACGTCTAAATGCACATCATAAACCCATTCACCAAGAAAATAATGTTGTGATCTAAACCGTTTTGCGATTGCTTTTTCGTCCTTTTTTAGATGTGTGTATTCCGTGCTTACCATCCTTTAACTCCTCCTCTGAAACAGGATCTCCATTTTTCCATGCTTCTTTGTCCTCAGTTGTTACAGTAACACCAAGATCCTGTGCTTTCTCTGCATCAACTTCGTTTATCCTTTCAGAACCCTTGTTTTCAAGATATTCTTGCATTTCTTGTTTGCGTTGTTTAAGAAGCTGTAGAACAATAGTATTAGCGTGTCCTGGAACTCCTGCGCCTTGACAGTATTGTAACTCTTTGATGTTCATGTCTTTTAGATACGAGATTAGATCTTCCTGCTCCATCATTTTCATTTCATACCTCATATAATTAAGGTTTTGTGCGCGATACTCTGGTTTATCCGTCATATAGCGCCTTACTTTTTCTTGTAACGTATTCATTTATTCATCACAATATAACATATAGATATCCATCCCTTAAATGTGACGTAGGAACGCACTCCCCTCGGTATACGTGGATTACGTCGACAAAATATTATAAGATAATCGATAATAAGTAATAATAAACATTTTTGGAGGCAAAAAGATATGGTAGCAACAAAACCACTTGACCAAGTAGTGACTAAGTGGAAAAGGAAAGTTGCAGGAGCCAGCGAGGATTATAGGGATGGAGTAACAAATCCTAAATCAGATTGGCAAACTGAGACTTTAAAAGCAGAAGCTAGATACAAAACAGGAGTAACACAAGCCGCAAGCGAAGGCCGTTTCGGTAAAGGTGTATCAAAAGCTGGAACCGAGAAATGGAAGAAAGGCGCACTAGAAAAAGGCGTGACACGCTGGCCTGAGGGCGTAGCACAAGCCGAAGATGAATACCGCTCTGGAATGGGTGACGTATTAAACACAATAGCAGGTGTAACACTTCCAGCAAGAGGCCCAAAGGGTGATCCACGTAACTATGAACGTGTGAAGGCTATTGGCGACGCACTACATCGAAAGAAAATAGGGAAATAATATCGGAG
>Ga0114918_10003634_pt1 | contig 13550 bp, 36 predicted proteins | sample LantaG_FD_87015 | JGI IMG/M metagenome (GOLD analysis project Ga0114918, IMG submission 87015) | Deep subsurface microbial communities from Baltic Sea to uncover new lineages of life (NeLLi) - Landsort_02402 metaG | ecosystem: Environmental > Aquatic > Marine > Oceanic > Sediment | place...
CTCTAAAGAGTGGCCAGATGATTAGGTAGCACAGCCACCGTAGGGTCGTTCTAGAGATCCTCCAAAGAGAGTTTAATTAGACAAATTCATTAAACTCAAACAAAAAAACTTTGGAGGAATAAGAGAATGACTAAAAAAGAACTAAAACAAAAGATCAAAGAAGAACAAAAAACTTTAGCACAAAACATTAAAAGGTGTCGTCCTTTAAGGAAACCTCACCTTTTTGAAGCAGCTTCATTAAAGCTTCAACAAGAGTGTCTTGATTGGAAGGTTTGGAATTGGAGTTATGAATATAGACATAGACATATTGTTTACTGTAATATGTTCAACAATACTCCATATGCATTAATCGAGCAACCAAGAGACGATAATCGCCCAAATTCCAAGTTGTTGGACAAAATTAGGAATGACTGGGAGACTCAGGTTGATGAAGAAGCTGTACATAATTGTGCGTAAGGATTTATCAATACCTCAAATGGCTGTGCAAGCGGGTCATGCGTTAGCGGCATACTTGCTTCACAGCCATTTTTCCCGCTGGCAGAATGAAACTTTAATATATTTGGGCGTAAAGAATCTAAGTCAGTTGGAAAGATTAAAGTACAAATTGGAGTTGGAAGCTATTGATTATGTTGAATTTCGTGAACCTGATTTAAATAATGAGGTGACCGCAATAGCTGCTGATCAACACTGTAAACTATTTGAAAGGTTGAATTTAATATAATGCGTGAATTAAAAGATAAACTTTGTGAAAAATGTGAAAAACCAAAAATTATGTATTATAGAGAATACTGTCCCAGATGTGAAGAACCTCAACTTAAAATTTCATATACTATGAATTTATTAGAATGTTTATATCATATTGAAACAACTTCACATCCTGGTTTTAAGGATAAATTTTGGAAGTATTTAATAGAAGATTATAGTTTTTCAAACGATACAGTAATAGAAATTCATAATACAGATGGAGAAGGTGATCCCCTTGTTCAAGAGTTATTTGAAAAAATAGGGATTATTGATGAAGAGTCAATGTTATTTGAAATATCTTGGTAAGGTGAAATTATGGAAATTGAAAAAATAAAATGCAGCAAATGTAAGGGAACTGGAAGAGATCCAGAAACATTAAACAGTGTATGCAAAAAATGTTCTGGAATGAAAGAACTTGATTGGATTGAAAATGTTACTGGTTTTGAATTAACTAGATCTCAAAAAACTCTTTTATATGTTATTAATATATTGAATGAACTTGTAGAACTGGGAATGTTGACTTCTGGTACTCTTGATATTGATGAAAGATCTAAAGAACTAATTAAAGATTTTAAACCAACAGAAGACGAAATGCAAAATGCAATATTAGAATTAAAAAGTCAGGGATATGTTGCTTAAAAAGGTGGGTCAGTAGCTCAGAGGGAGAGCGGGGAACTCTAAATTTCCTGGTCGTGGGTTCGATCCCCACCTGACCCTCCAACATCGAAAGGAAAGAAAATGCAAATGAAAAGTCAATTTATAGGTAAAGGAATATCACGTATTACTCAAAAAGAGTTTGATGAAGTTCCCGATTTGGTATCACATGAATTACCCAACACTGATATGTATGAAGCTATTCTTCAATTCAAGTTTATGGATATGTTTGGAAATTGGCAATTGGTTAATGTTATTCATGTAAAAAATGATGATGAAGTAGAAAGAGGAATTAATTTTCTGTGTACTAAAATAGACATAGAGGGATAACTAAATGGATAAAAAACTTAAAGTTGCTCTATCTAAATTGTTCGACAATTATTGTTTTATCTTAACAGAAAAAGGAAATGAAAGGTCTAGTAACAAAAGGCGGATTATCAATTGATAGCAAAGCACAAGATTTAATTAAAGATTTTAAACCAACAAAAGAAGAAATGGAAACAGCAGTAAAAATATTAAAAAGAGAAGGTCATATTGCTTAAATAAGGTGGGTCAGTAGCTCAGAGGGAGAGCAGGGAACTCTAAATTTCCTGGTCGTGGGTTCGATCCCCACCTGACCCTCCATAACGAAAGGAAAAGAAAATGCTGAGTAAAATTGTTAATAAAGGTGCAGTTATTCTAACTCAAAAAGAGTTTGATGAACTCCCTCCTTTGGTAGGATTTGAACTTCCAAATACTGATATGTATGACCCCATTTTTCAATTTAGATTCATGGATATGTATGGAAAATGGAATATGGTTACTGTCATTCATGTCAAAAATGATGACGAGGCAGAAACAGGAGTTAATTTTCTCACCACTAGAATTGAAATTAATGGATAGGAGAGTGAGATGGATGACAAATTAAAAGGTAAGCTCAATGAATTATATGATATTCATTGTATGATGTTGACAGAACGTGGAATTGTTGAACCAATGTATTTTGTTGTTAAAGACACAATGTTCACTCCAATATTAATTGGAGAAGGAGACGAGATGTCTTTTGCTAATTATACAGTCGAATCTTTAAAAATAGCATATAATTCTGAAGCTGATGGAATGATATTAGTTAGTGAGCAAGATGTGGTAGTTGGGAAACCAGGGGATAAAGACATACAAGCTTTATTGGATGGAAAAATAAGACCTTCTGATCATCCATCAAAAAAACCATATTTAATTTTAACATATATAAATACAGAGGGAAAAAGATCAGCTTTATATGGTAAAATTGAATATGATATAAAAGGAACAAAATTTATTAGAACTCAAAAATGGTCAGAAGAAGCAGTCAGTAAAGAAGCACCTTGGAAATAAATTAACACGGGGGTGAAACGGCTTCGACGTGGGTGAAGAGATTGGAGATGCGCTTCGGAGATTGATCATTATCTTCGTTAAAAATATGATCACTTAAAATAATCGCTGACGATTATTACGAAGAATTAGCCCTAGCGGCTTAATTCCGTCCTACCCAGTTATTCTTCCGAATTGGGATGGGGCGCCGACTAGGAAGATCGGATTATATTAGAGCAACAAGGTATAATCTTAAAATTTGTTGCGACCCCTTCCGGCTGTTGTTTTGCTAACCCCGTCATTGTACGTGGCTGGAAGTTGTATAAAGGTTAGACATAAGCGTAGAGTCAAAGATTGAACATTTGCGGACCTCGCTTTCGATGGCGAGCACCTCCACCACAATTTAGATAACCTCCACTTTATTTAGAACAAACAATAAAAATAGAAATGGGGAAAAATGAGTAAAGAATGTCCACACTGCCAAGACATAATTGAAGGGAAACATGCTAAATATGCAAATCATATTCGTTGGTGTAAAAAGAATCCCAAATATAGTATTATAAATTTTAATGAAAATATAAAAAAAGGTGTAAACAAAAAACTCAACGAAAAATTTGGAAAATATAAAACATTTTCAGTTAATTGTTTTCAATGTGGAAAGGTTCTTAAGGTTGAAGAAAGAGAAAAACAATTTCCAAAGAAAGAGAAATACTTTTGCAATAGAAGTTGTGCAAATATCAGAAAACATTCGAAAGAAACAAAAAGAATATTTTAATACCTACTATAAGAATCACTGGATGATTTGGAGAGGAAAAGTTATACTATCAGATAATGGGTCTGTTTCATTAGATGTTAATAATAAAGGCGTTCAAGATCTAATTGTTGAACTCGAAAGAAAAAACGATTCCTTTTCTCTTAATAAAGGTCAGATAATAACAGTTAAGTTTTTAATGAAATCATGCGGAGGATGTTTCTTACCATTTTCTGGGGAAAAAGGAATAATAACAACATGGAATTAAAAAAAGTGAACTTAAATTTAGATGATTATAAGGATTTAGATTTAAATCCAAAATCAAATCGAAAATATGAAATAATAAAAGTTCCAGAAATTAAAATTCAGAAATGTCGTAATGTTGCTAAAGAAAGACGAGATCTTCATAAAAATCATAAAAGTCAAAATATTTTTAAAGAAAACTCAGAGTTTATAGGTCTTCTTGGCGAGTGTGGATATGGAATTACAAAAAATTTAGAACCAGATTGGTCTAGATTAATTTGTGGAGATAAATACGATTTTAAATTTAATGAAGCATATATTGATGTTAAAGCAACAGAACGTAGAAATGGTGTTACTTTAGCACCAAATGCATACAAACCATTTTATAATTTTATTTATGTAATGACAAAATGTACAGAAAGTGGTTATGTATCATTGGTAGGTTGGTTAAGAGCCACAGATGTGGACGATACAATTAAAAATCCATATGATAAAAAAGGCGAACACGGTTTTATTCCAGAACATCATTTCAAAGATATGAAATCTCTTGATTGTATTATTGATGAAATAAATATAAATCCAAACAAACAAAACTATTATAAGGTGTAAAATGGACAAAGAACTTGAAAAAATATTAGTTGAATGTTATCCAATTATATTCAAAGAATATGGTGGTGACATAAGAAAAACCTGCATGGGCTGGGGATTATCATGTGGGAATGGATAGTTTAAACTAATTGATAAATTATGTAATGATATAACTAATCTTATTGGTAATAAAGATATTGAAGTAATCGCTTTACAAGTAAAAGAAAAGTTTGGAGGGTTGAGATTTTACTATACAATTAAATCTCCTCTTTTAAAGAATCGAGGATCTAAAATCAGATCTTTTATGTTTTCAAAGCGTTTAGGAAAACAATACTGGACAATTGTAGACTTTAGAAAGAAAATTTTTCGAACGACTTTTGAAAAAATTTCTGATAGAATAAACGAAGCAGAATCGGAATCTTACAAAACCTGTGAGACTTGTGGAGAACCAGGAAAAGCAAGAGGAGGAGGATGGATAAAAACTATTTGTCTTTCTTGTTATGGAAGAAAAATATGAGTAAATATAAGCGAAAATTAACAGACGAAGAAAGAGCATATATTAGTGAATTATCTGTTAGACATCCAAGATTAGCAATAAATGCCGCTACAGTATTAAGAGAGCAAAGCTATCGTATTGGTGGGCGAACAATATTTTTTACACCGCCAAAGGCTAAAGATGATACAACATTAAAGGCTAAAAGTACTCCACCAAAGAAAAGAAAAAGACGAAAAATGTTAAAAATGCCTAAAACGACTGGTAAGATATGTGGTTTGGAAATGTTGGGGAAAAAAGGATAAATAATGAAAAATCCTTGTAAAGTATGTTTAGTTAGAGCGATATGTACTACAGTTTGTCAAGATTTAAATGATTATGCAGAACTAATATTTACAATTGAAGACAATGCAGTAAGAACATGGTTCAAATATGAAGCAAGACCAAATATATTACAAAGATATAATAAAATAAGAGAATATAGCAAAGTTAAGATATAAAATAAATGGCGCCGTGGTGAAGTATGGTCTAATACATCTGCCTTTCGAGCAGACATTTTCGCAGGTTCAAATCCTGTCGGCGTCACCAAACTTTAAATAAGGCGAATTAATGATTAAACTAACTACTGAAATATATACAACAATAGAAGAATATGATAAAAAATTGGGGGAATTTAGAATAGAAGTTGAAGATGATGATTTCGTTAAACCAATACCTAATTCAACTTTAAAGTTTAAAGATTTTGAATTTTTTATAGATAAAATTCTTCAAGATACTATTAATAAAAAATTAATATTTTATAAAAGAATTAATTTATCAAAATATACATATGAAAGAGATCTTTCAGCATTTATAAGAATCTATGAAAGAAAAGGATGGAAATGGTTTGATGTTAATTTAAATTAATGCGGGTCCGTAACTCAGCCTGGTCAGAGTGCTGGCTTCCAATCCCAGTGGTCAGGGGTTCAAATCCTCTCGGGCCCGCCACTTTTAATGCCTGTGTGGAAGTAGGTTAGGTGAACTTCGCAAGACTGTCAATCTTGAGTAGCGGGTTCGATTCCCGTCATGGGCGCCACTTTAAAAAAGGACATTAATATGAATAAAAAAGAATTACAATATAGATGTAGTATGTTAACCGATCTTTCTTACTTTTTAATGGATTTTGCTTTACAAGAAATTCCTAGTGCCAAAGGAAAGAAAGAAGTGATGAGAAAAGCATTAGAACGATGGAACCATCGTATAACTAAATTTGTAGATCAGTCAACACAAAATGAAATTAAAAGTATATGTGAGAAATCAGATGATGTTCCAGCAGATGTACTTATGATTATATCATCTACACAACAACTATTTACAAACCAAATAAGAAAAGATTTAGTTGAACATCTAGAACAACAAATAGGTTTGGCATTTGAACGTCAATATCCAGAAAAATAAACTTATGGGGGTGTAGCTCAGGGGGAGAGCACTTGGTTTGCAACCAGGAAGTCGGGGGTTCGAATCCCCCCACCTCCACCAAACTTTGAAAGGAATGAATTGTGAAAATAAATAAATCATGGATAATTTCAAATGTATTATTCTTTCTTCTTTACTTTCTTGCACTAAGTATTTTGTGGGCAATAAATATATCACCATTTACTAAAACATCTTCCCAGATATTGATTACTATTGCTTTAGGGGTATTTGCTTCAGCATGTGCAGGAGCGTTTGCTTATGATACATCTAAAGGAAAAGCATATTATCAACTTATTGACATACACATGAGTAAGTTTGAAGTAACATTGTATAGCAACAGAGTAATAATAGTTCATGATAATCATGCATGGACATTTTCTTATAAAAGAGATAAGATATTTAAATCAGACAAAATAAAAAGTCTTCACTGGTATGATATTAAGAAAAACTTTCTTGGGTGGGAATTAGTTCCATATGAAGGTGATATTTAATGCCCCTGTAGCTCAGCGGCAGAGCAGCCGGTTTATGCCCGGTATTAGCGCCAGATAAGCGTAAGGTCGAAGGTTCAAGTCCTTCCAGGGGTACCATTTTAATTTTGAAAGGATTAAAAAATATGGAAATAGGAAATTTAAAGAATAACATGAAAATTAGAATAGCCAAGACTCCACAAGAATCAATTAACAGACACGGTAGTTTAGGTGGTTATAAACGAGAATTGGGAGGAACTATTCAAAGAGTTTTTAAAACAAACGAGGGATCAAATCGAGTATATATAATACCTCCTTCTGATTCGCACTATGAAATTATATCATTTGCTATAGAAGATATAAGACCTTATAAAATAATAGATCCTATTATTATCAAACCTATAATGTTTGACCCAGAACAATTAGTTACTTGAAAGGAAAAATTATGTTAATTAAAATAAAAAAAACAGATACACTTATAAATTTCGATAATATTACTAGATGCTATATAGGCGGATATGCCAAGCTTGTTTTAATTTTTAAAAGTTCTATATTTTTCCAGGTTGATAGTGTTACTTATAAAAACAAAGAACTGGCTCAAGAAGCTCTTGAAAAAATAGAAACTGGAGTGATTAAAGCTCTTTTATATATAGAAATTTGAAAGGAATAATCATGGTAGAAATAGAAAATCTTAGAGTTGGTATGCAAGTAAAAGTAAAAGGCGATATATCCTTATCTATCCAAAGATTTGGAAGATCTATACATAAAATAAAAATGCCCGGAACCATTCAAAAAATTAAGAGAATCTTGAAATCGGAAAGAAGAGTGTATATGGATGCTGGTCCAAAAGGTAGGGCATCATTTCATCCAGATGATTTAGATTATTTATTAGAAACCGACTGCGAAAGATATATAGAGATTAAACCTGTAACATTTGACCCAAATCAATTAGATATATAATGCGGGGTACCCAAGTGGCATGGGACCTGGCTGTTAACCAGGGAGTCGTGAGTTCGATCCTCACCCCCGCAGCCAAACTTTTAGAAAGGATAAATTAATGGAAAATGGAGATAATGTTTTAGTTTCACAAGATCTTACAAGGTCATTTGACAGACATGGTCCAGCAGACGAAATGTATGACATGAAAGGGAGAATCTTTCAATTAGAACATGTCTATAGGGACAGTGTAGTTATTCGCTTTCGTGGACATTCATTCACTTTTGCAAAATGTGATGTTCAATTAATTGATGAAACAGATAGAAAACCGCTGAAAACAAAGGATCCAGAAGTTTTTGATCCACAACATCTAGATCTTGAATAACGAAAGGATTGAATATGGATGCTAGAACCATCATAAAAGGGATGCAAGTAAGGGTATCAGATAATCTTCATTATACAGAGATGCGATTCTCAACTACTCCTAAAATGCGAGATTTATATGGAAAAGTGATCACAATTGACGATGTAAATGTTTCAGGTAAAAGTGCTCAATATATTGGATGTGTGTGGGATGTGCGAGATTTTTCTCCCCTTGAACCAATAAAGAAAATAAAAATAAAAGTAGAAACATTTGATCCCAAACATTTAGATGTTGATTAATGAAAGGATAAAGTATGAACAAATTTGATCATATCTCAGATCTTAGAAAAGGAATGGAAATAGTAATAGCACATGATGTAGAACGCTCAGTTATCAAGTTTGGAGGCTCGGATAAAAAGAGAGATCTTGGGGGATCGACCCAAATTATTAATCTAGTACGTCCTGAAAGTAATTCAGTTCGTATCTATTGTAAAGAACAAAGACGTTGGCATTTCTCTTTAGAAGATTTGAGGAAAATTATGCCTCCAGAGCCTCCAGAACCACCTGCTACATTTGATCCAAAACAACTGGATCTTGATTAATGAAAGGAATTATATATGTTATTTGAACAAGTAAAAAAGGGCATGAAAGTTAGAATTAATAAAATTCGAAGAACACAAGATCGTTTTGGGGTTAACGACAATATGAAGGGGATGGTTGGTAGCATATATTTAGTTCAAAGTATTCGTGTCATAAGTAAAACAGTTCAAGTAAGCAATTGGAACTGGGATGCGGATGACTTATCTCCAACCGATCAAGAAGACATACCACCCATACCGCCAGAGATGTTTGATCCAAGGGATCTTGTTATATGATATATAGCATTTATAATCTTTGGACCGATGAAGTTGATATTGAGATATTTCCAGGGGAAGATCTTTGTCCATGGTGTGAGGGAACCGGAGTAAGGAGAGTCTCTGAAAACGTGGTTGCAGAATTTCCTTATTTAATGTGTAGAAAATGTAAAGGAAGAGGTAAAGTAGACTGGATTTCAAAGGTGATGAAATGAAGGATCCATGTGAATTGTGTCTGGTCAAAGCATGTTGTAAAATATTAAAAGGGGTATGGTTTGATTGTGGTTGTGATCCTTATGAAATATATAAAACCTATCAATCTTTATATAAATATTGTAGTCATAATAAGTATCTAACTCAGTTAATGATGGATCAAAATCAAAGAATGAAAAAAATAAATTTTGAGAACAAACAACTATAAATGGAGAATTATAGTGGATGACTATACAAATATGAATCGAATTCTAAAAATTCATGAAGAACGAGTTAATAGTATCAAAGCAGTAATAACAATGATGATACAAGAAATAGTGATATATCATGACTTAGAAAGTTTAGAATTTCTTAAAGAAAAACTTATAAAATCAAAACCAATATTTTTTACATATAACGATATAAAAGTAAAGGTTTATCATGAAATAATAGACGAACTTATTAAAGATCATAAAAGAACAAACACAGGATGGTTACAGTTACAAGATTTTTCATCTTTCAAAAAAATAAGTCCTTATCTTATATATATAATGCAGGTAAAAGCGAGATCTCTATTTCCAGAATTAGCATATCTAATGGATTATTTAAAACGAAAGTACCCTTGGCCACGTTGGAGAACCATATGCGAACAAGATGATTATTTTTATCTACTTTGGATTTTAAGAAATTCATCTTTACATGATATGAAATTCAGTGAAAATCTTCTAAGGGATATAAGAATACAGGATAGTCATCTTAATATACATATAAAAACTAGTGATAGAGGAAAATATATTTTTGATATTGTTAGTCCATTGGAAATAATAGGTTTATTAGTAAATATAATAAAGGATCCAAAATTACAATGAAAACATGTGAAAATTGTCTAGAAGAACATGATGGCGAATATGGTTCAGGAAGATTTTGTAATACCATTTGTTCACATGCTTATTCTTCAAAATGTAATAAAGATCAAAAAAATAAAAATATTTCAAAAGCTCTTAAAAAGAAAAAACGTCATTCATTTCAACATCTTCCTATTGAAACAAGGCGGAAGATGACGAAGGCGGCAATTGCCTCTCAAAAAAAGAGAAAAGAAGAGTTATATAAGAATGGTAAATGGGATGAATTACCTCTTTCATATAAGAGAAGAAGAGTTTTTGAAGAACAAGATGGTAAATGTGCAATCTGTAAAATAGACGAATGGCAAGGAAAACCATTAACACTACATTTTGATCATATTGATGGGAATAGTAAAAATGATTCCAGAGAAAATGTAAGATTTGTATGTCCAAATTGCCATAGTCAAACAGAAACTTATTGTGGTAAAAAGCAAAAACTTCCACAATTTGAACACTTAAAAACTACTAAAGAAAAGACTAAATAAGGCACTGTAGCTCAGTTGCGAAGAGCACCGAGCCGATAACTCGGCGGTCGGAGGTTCGAATCCTCTCAGTGCCACCAAACTTTGAAAGGTTGAAAAATGAAATATGTACACGAATGGGGATATGGTAACTATCTTCATTGGGCTTGTAGTAAATGTATTGTAAGAGCTATGTGTGAAGAAGATAAATGTTATATGACAGAATATTTACACGAATTATGTATGGATTGTAAAATAAATCATCTGTGCATGATGGATAACAACTGTCAAAAAATAAAAAGATATAAATTTTGGGAATCTATAAGCAATAATTACGGAGACCAAATATGTGAATATATGAACCAACATTTTAAAGAAACAAGCATCTCTTATAGAATTATAACAAGTGACATAATTAAAGAAAAAACATTTAAATGGTGGACAAATGGTTACTAGAAACCCTTGTTTAAAATGCCTTATTCAAGCATGTTGTACTATGTCATGTGAAGATAACAATAAATTTAATAAGTTTTCTAATAGTACGATTCCAAAGTTTTGTATTATTTTTTCTGTAATAAGTGTTTTATCTTTTTTGATATTTATAAGTATCGCTTATAAGAAAATAGCACTTATAATTATTTGTATGGTCTGGTTTATTTCTTTTTTAATTAGCAAAAGTTTCTTTGATACTTTTGATGAAGATCTAGAATTTCCAGATATAGTTACTATGTTTATATTAGCTCCATTTTTAGCTATATCTCTTACAATAATAATGTTATTTGAAGTTTATTCTAAAGTTGATAAGAGTATTCTTAGTTAATATGAGCGAGTGTAGCTCAATTGGTAGAGCGATAGCCTTCCAAGCTATAGGTCGTCGGTTCGATCCCGTCCACTCGCTCCAAAACGAAAGGAGAAAAAATTGTTTGAAAAAATAGGAAACTTTTTTAGATCTATAAAATATGGAATTGAAAATTTAATCAATTGGTTTCCAGTTATATGGAAAGATAGAGATTGGGATCATTGGTATCTATATAGAATACTTAAACTTAAACTCTCCAATATGGAAAAATATCATAGAAAATATGGTATAGCATTAAAATCTGATAGAACAGCTGATGAAATAAAAACTTGTGTTATTCTTCTTGATAGATTACTTAAAGATGATTATGGAGATATGACTTTTAAGAAGCACAATGAAAAGTGGGGCGAAATAGAGTTGTCATGGAAACCATGTGAAGATAACGATGATTTAGTTGAATGTCTTATTACTAGAACAAATGTAAAAGACGAGGAAGATGAAAAATTAGAACGTAAACAATTTCGAAGACTGTCTGAACATGAAAGTAAACTTATAAAACAAGATATTGAATACCTTTTTAATACGATGAAAAAGAGTATTCAAACTTGGTGGGATTAATTGCGAAAGGAATGATAAATGGCGAAAAAAAAATTTAAAATTTTAAAAGTTACATTTCAACAATTTTATCTTATTGAGATGTTTGATAAAGATATTACAGAAATAAATGGTTGGTCTATAGATCAAGTAATTAAAAACTGGTTTGAAGATCATTCATTATCATCTTATCATGCTACAAGAGATGGTCATGTAATAGGCAATGCTAAAAAACTGGTTAAACATGAAGTAATAAGTGAAAGTGAATTTAGAGATGAATTTTAAAAATCCATGTTTAAAATGTTTAGTTCGTCCATGCTGTCAATTTTCTTGTCATGAATATCATGAATTTGATCATGATACTTTTGAGATATCAATAAAAATATCTTTAGTAGTATCATTAGTCTTAAGTATTATAACTTTCATAGGAATAATTTATATAACATCAGGTCTTAAATCCATTGCTGCTTTATTAATTTTATGGATATTCACTACTTTAATAAACTTATTTTTATTTTTAAAATATGAAGTAATTAAAAAAGAAGATTTTGAAATATTTAATGAAGATACTATTCTTATTACAATTTTAGCTCCATATATATTTTGGATTTCAATAATGGCATCTATAATATCTTTATATTCCAAACCAGCATGGGAGAGAAATGGAAATTTTTAAGCGGGCATAACTCAATGGCAGAGTGCGAGACCGCCAGTCTCGAAGTTCTGGGTTCAAGTCCCAGTGTCCGCTCCAATTAATTAAAGAGGAAAAAATTATGGGAGATGTTAATATAAGAATCAGAGATGATGAAGAACTAGATACAGAAGCAAAAAAACCAATGAAGATGGGTAGTTATACAAATGGCGATGAAACAAGGCAAGAGAAATTTCTCGATTTAGAATTAGAAAAACGAAAATGGAAAAATCGAAGAAAGATGGCATGGGTATCTTTAGTAGCTATGAATGTAATTACATTAATACTACTCTTTGCTCCAATTCCACCTGATAGATTGAAAATAATAGCAGAGCCTATTATTTGGTCTTACTTTGCTTTTACTTCAGTAATTGGAGCTTATATGGGTTTTACGACATATGCTATGAAAGGAAAGTAACTATGGGGGGGGTATAGCTCACGTGGTCATGGCGTCCGGTTGAAGCCCGGAAGATTTCCGTTCGATTCGGAGTGCCCCCACCACTAAAATAAAAGGAGTGTTTATGACAAAAACAAAAGTTTATAAGTGTACATTTTGTGATAAAAAGGCAGATGAAGTTCAAAACTTATTTGCACACCAGACCAAACGTGAAATAGGGATTTGTGATGAATGTGTAATATTATGTCATGACCAACTTCGTGATAGATTATATGAAACTATTGATGAACTTACTGAAAAACTTCATAAACTTCTTAATATAATTGGTGAAGCAGATGAGAAACAAAAGACCAAGACCGTATAGATCAGGATATTACTTTCCAGCTGACCATCCGAAAAATATCCAAAGAGTGACATTAAGAGATCCTGACAAAACTATATGGCAAACAATGAAAGATTTTATAAATAATTTAGAAATAGGCGAAGAGTTTACCAGGCAGAAAATCATCAAACATGTTTATAAACAACATCTATTTCAATCAACGCTTGATACTTATAATAATCAACTTATAACTCTTGGTATAATTAAAAAATCAAGTAGAGGAAAATATATAAAACTCAAACGTGTTCCGGAAAC
>Ga0114918_10003635_pt1 | contig 13549 bp, 10 predicted proteins | sample LantaG_FD_87015 | JGI IMG/M metagenome (GOLD analysis project Ga0114918, IMG submission 87015) | Deep subsurface microbial communities from Baltic Sea to uncover new lineages of life (NeLLi) - Landsort_02402 metaG | ecosystem: Environmental > Aquatic > Marine > Oceanic > Sediment | place...
CACTCTCAATCCAAGGAGGTGCGTTTCCCCCCCCCCCCCCCCCCCCCCCCCCCCCCCCCCCCCCCCCTCCCTCCCCCCTCTCTCTCTCCTCGCCCTCACAAAACAGGCACGGCCTGCAACATCCAAGCCATGGTGTCCGGCAACAAGGACGCGGCGTCCGGCTCGGGCGTCGTCTTCACCCGCTCCCCGTCTGATGGGACGCCCGAACCGTACGGCGAGTTCCTGACTGTCGCCCAGGGCGAGGACGTCGTCTCGGGCGGGCGCACGCCCCGCCCCATCTCATCCATGGCGGACGCCTTCCCCGGCCCCTACGCCGACCTCCTGACCTCCCTGGCCACGCTCGAGGCCCACTGGCGGGACATGATGGACTGCGAGTTCACGGTCCAGTCGGGGGAGCTCTTCATGCTCCAGACCCGGGTGGGCAAGCGGACGGGCGGGGCGGCCCTCCGCATCGCGGCCGACCTGGTCGGGGAAGGGGTGGTCAGCCCGGCCGAGGCGGTGCTGTACGTGGAGCCCAAACACCTGGACCAGCTGCTGCACCCGGCCCTGGAGCCGGGCGCGGAAAAGGCGGCAGCCGCGGCGGGCGCCCTGCTGGGGACCGGCCTGGCGGCGTCGCCGGGCGCGGCGGTGGGGCGGCTGGTGCTGGACGCGCCCACCGCGGAGGCGTGGGCGGAGGAGGGGAAGGGGCCCGTCATCCTGGCGCGCACGGAGACGAACGCGGAGGACGTGGGCGGGATGTGGGCGGCGGCGGGGCTGGTGACGGCGCGCGGGGGGATGACATCGCACGCCGCCGTCGTCGCGCGCGGGTGGGGCCGGCCCTGCGTGTGCGGGGTGGGCGGGCTGGTCGTGGACGCGGCCGCCCGCACCGTCACCTTCACCGCGCCACGCCCGGACGGGCAGGCGGCGCCCGTCCTCGCGGAAGGGGACTGGGTGTCCGTCTCCGGCACGGACGGGGCCGTGTACAGCGGGCGGCTGCCTGTCATCGCGCCGACTGTGTCCGGCCGGCTGGAAGCCTTCCTGGCCTGGGCGGACGCGGAGCGGGTCCTGGGCGTGCGCGCCAATGCCGACACGCCCGCGGACGTGGCCGTGGCCATCAAAAACGGCGCGGACGGCGTCGGCCTCGTCCGGACGGAGCACATGTTTTTCGCCTCGCCCGCCCGCCTGGGCGCCATGCGGCGCATGATCGGCGCGGCCGAGGTCGGGACCTCCGCCGCGGACGAGGCATCCCCCCTGGCCGAGCTGCGCCGGTACCAGGCGGCTGACTTTGAGGGGATTCTGGAGGCGGCCGGCGGGCGGCCCGTCACGATCCGCCTGCTCGACCCGCCCCTCCACGAGTTCCTCCCCCCGGACGGCAGCCCCGCCCTGGCGGCGCTCATCGAGGAGCTGGCGGCCATGCTCAAGCTGAGCCCGGACCTGGTAGCCCGCCGCCTGCGGGCGATGCACGAGGTGAGAGAGGGCAAAGGAAGCGAAGGAAGCGAAGGAGGGGTGGGGAGCGGGTTGGGGAGCGCGGGTCGAGCGGAGGCGGAAGGCGCGGGTTGCCCCCACCCTCACACACTCACACTCGACTCTCCCTCACCTCCCTCTCCCTCTCCCTCTTCTAGGCCAACCCCATGCTCGGCTTCCGGGGCTGCCGCCTGGGCATCCTGCACCCGGAGATCACCCGCATGCAGGTGGGCGCGGTCATGGACGCGGCCCTGGCGGTCGCCCGGTCCCACCCGGGCGCCCCGCCGCCCCGCCCGCACATCATGGTCCCCCTCGTCGCCTGGGCGGCCGAGCTGGAGGCCGTGGCGGCCACGGTCCGGGACGCCGCGGAGGAGGCGTTGGAGGCGGCCGGGCCTGGCGCGCCCAAAATCGCCTACTCCATCGGCACGATGATCGAGCTCCCGCGCGCAGCGCTGGGCGCGGCCGAGCTCGCGGCCGCGGGCGGGTGCGCCTTCTTTTCGATCGGGTCCAACGACCTGACCCAGTGCGCCCTGGGCCTGTCCCGGGATGACGCCGCCGCCCGCTTCCTGCCGGCCTACCTGAAGGCGGGGTTACTCGCGTCCGACCCCTTCCAGACGCTGGAGGAGGGCGTGGGCGAGCTGGTGCGCCTGGCGGTGGACCGGGGGCGGGCGGCCCGCCCCGGCCTGGAGGTCGGCGTGTGCGGCGAGCACGGCGGCGACCCGGCCTCCATCGCCTTTTTTGCGGGCGCGGGCGTGGACTACGTGTCTTGCTCGCCCCTGCGTGTGCCGGTGGCGCGGCTGGCGGCCGCGCAGGCGGCCGTCAAGGCGAAGCAGGCAGATCAGCTGGCGCACTGCCAGGACTGAGGGAGGAAGGAGGCAAATTAAAAAGGTGGTACGGGAGGGCGGCGTGCGTGCGTGTGTGCGTGTGTGTGCGTTCTTGGTTTGGGCGTGTGTGTGTGCGTGCGGTTTTTTATGTGTGTGCGTGTGTGTGTGTTCTTGGTTGGGGCGTGTTTGTGTGCGTGCGCGGAAGCGGGAGGAGCAGGAAAGCGGAGAGATGAGGGGGGGTTGGTGGAAGGTGAGGGGAAAAAAAGAAGCCGGCCCCCGACCGCCGCCGCGGGCGCGCCTCAAAACAAAATCCTCTCTCTCTCATCCACTCGCGCGCGCACCGCCCGAGCGATAGCGGCGTGTGCCCCAGGCCGCACCCGTGCCGATACGCACGCCCGTCGCTCCCCCACTGCACGCGAGGCACGCAGAGCCCGCAGTGACAATGCCGGGCGGCGGCGAGGGCGCGCCCCTACCCACCGCGCATGCGTCCGGCCTCCTCCGCCCGCCCGAGCGCACCTCCTCCCTCGGCAAGCTGCTGGAGCGCCTGAAGGATCGCCACCTCGGACGGACGACCACCACCTCGGACAGCTCCGAGGGCGGGGGCGGCGGCGCCCTCGGCCGGCGGCGCCGGCGGTCGAGCAGCAAGGGCGGGGAGGCCCAACCTGCCAACCCGTCCACCGCCCGCACCCTGCTCTCCGCCTTTGGCCGGCGGCGGCGGCGGCAGCGTGGCGGCAGCGGTCGCGGCGAGGACGTGGTGCAGGTGACGGCCGCGCCGCCAGCCCCGCGCCCACCGCCGGTCGAGGAGGAGGCGGAGGCGGAGGCGGCGGAGGCGGTGGCCCAGGCCCTCCCCTCCCCTCACCCGCCCCCGTCCGCCCCGTCCTCGCCCGTCCGCCCGCCCCGGTCCCTGGCCCCCATCCGCACCGCCTCCCTGGACACGGCGACCGCGATGGCCGCCCTGGCGGAGGCGGAGGCGGTCGGGTGGGGCGCGATGGCGACGGCAGGGCCGGCACCGACGCCTGCTGGTGCTGCTGCTGCCACTGCGCCGCCGCCGCTGTCGGTCGACGCGGCGGCAGCGGCCGCGGCGGGCGCGTCGCCTGGCCGGGCTTGCGCCGCCTTTGAAGCCCTGGCGGTCGCCCTGGAAGCCTCGGAAGCGGCGGCGGTGGGCGATGGCGGCGGCGGGTTTGCCGCCAGCCTGGCCACCCTCGCCACCACAGCCTCCACGGATGACGAGGCGGGCGGCGGCCTCGCCACCAGCGCGTCCGCCACGCCCGCCGCGGCACTGGCAGAAACGCCGGCCGCAGCTGCCGCGTCGCGGGCCATGGCCACGGGCGCGGGCCGGGCGGCCGTCGCCCTGCTGGCCGACGGCGGCGCCACCTCCGACCCGCCCGCCGCGGCCGCGGCCGCGCACGCGCTCGCGGCCCTGGCCCGGGCGGGCGCGGGGCCGGCCCTGGTCGACGCGGGCGCGGTGGCCGCCACGGTGCGGGCCATCGCGGACGCGGCGGCCGGCCCGCCAGCAGGACGACCCGCGGGCGCGGCCGCCGCCTGGGCCCTCGTCGAGCTGACTGCCTCCACTCCCGCGGGTCAGGCGGCGGCCGCGGCCGCAGGCGCGGCCGCCCCGCTGGCCGCCCTCCTCGCCTCCGACACCCTGCCCCGCCCGGGCTCCGCCGCCCTAGCCGCCGCGTGCGCGTGCGCCAACATGGCGACGGGCCCGGGCGGCCGCCCCGGCGCGGGCGCGGTCGCGGCCGCGGGCGGCGCGGCAGGCCTGGTGCGCGGCCTCGTCGCCGCCCTGCTCTCCCGGGCGCGCGAACCCGCCGCCGCCTGCCTGGCCGCCCTGGCGGCCCTGGCCGGGTCGGGGGATGAAGGCACAGTGGGCGCTGTGCTGGCGGCGGGCGCGGCGCCCGCCCTGGCGCGCGCGCTGGAGGCGGCCTGCACCACGCTCGCCGACGGCGGCGGCGGTGGCGCGGAGGCCGCGGCCGACGCGGCGACCCTGCTGGCGGCCGCCTGCCGGGCGGCGGCCGCGGTGGCCGGGGAGACCGCCTCCTCCGCCGGACCGCCCTATGCTGGGGCGGGCGCCCTGGCGGAGGCCGGCGCGGCGGGGCCCCTGCTGGACGCGCTCGACGCGGGCGCGGACGTATCCGCCGCCTTGGCCGACGGCGGTGCGACCGCTGCGGCCTCCTTGCCCGCGCCCGCCCTGGTCGCCGCGGGCGCGGACGCGGCCCGCGCCCTGGGCTGGCTGGCGTCCCGGGGCGGGCCGGCCCAGGCGGCTGCGTTAGTCGAGGCGGGCGCGGTGGCTTCCCTGGGCGCCGCCCTGGCGGCGGGGCGGGCCGCCCTGGCCAGTGATGCCGCCGCTGGGGCCACCGCCGCCTGCTCAGACCTCACCGCCATGGCCGCGGCCGCCCTGGGCGCCCTGGCGGCAGCCACCGGGCCGGCCTGTGTGGTGCGCGACGCCCCCACCCTGGGCGCCCTGGTCGGAGAGCTGAGCGCGCTCGGCCGCGGCCGCAGGCGCAGCGGCAGCGCCAGCAGCACCAGCGCGGGCGACGCGGCGACCATCCTCGCGTCGGCCGCGTCGGCCGGCCCCGGCCAGACCCACCACGCCGCCCTCCTGGCCGCGGGCGCGCCCGCCGGCCTGGCGGCCGCCCTCCACGCCGCCGCCCCGGCCCCACCGTCCGCCTCGCCCACCGCCTCCGGTTCCGGCCCCGCGCTGGCGGGCGCGGCCGCCGCCGCCGCCGCCGCCGCCGCCGCACCGGAGTCGCCTGCCCGGTCAGCGACCCTGGACCCGGGGCTCGCGCGCTCCGCCGCGGCCGCGGTGTCGGCCCTCGCCCGCCCGGGCGAGCCGGCCACCATCGCGGCCCTCCTGGCCGCCGGCCTACCGCGCGCCCTGGTGGCCGCCCTGGCCGGCGGGCCCTGGGGCCTGACGCCGGCCGGGGCCGTGGAGGCGGTGGGGGACCTGGCCCGGGCGGGGGGCCCGCCCGCGCGCCGCGCGCTCGTGGCGTCGGGCGCGGCCGCCGCGGTGGGGCGCCTGCTCGCGCCCGGCCCCTTCCACCCGCTGGCCGGACCGGCCACACGTGCGCTGGCGGCTGTCGTGGGCGCGTCGCCCGTGCCGGAGGAGGAAGAGGGAGCAGAGATAGAGGCGGAGGAGGCAGAGGAGGAGGCAGCTGCGCCGCCTGTGGAGGTCGCCCCGCCTGCCGCCGCACCCGCCGCACCCTTCACCGTGCCGCCGCCGGCGTTCGAGCCGGGCCCGGTCTGGGTGGCGGCGGTGGTGGGGCTGGCCGCGCTGGCGTGGGGCGGGGCGGCGGAGGGGCTGCTGACGGGGGCGGCGGTGGTCGTTCTGCTCCTGTCGGTGCTTCGGCTGCGGGGTTGAAGGAGGCAGAGAGAGGAGAGCCGCGACCGTGAAAGAAAAAAGGTCATTCTCGCGTCGTTTCTTTGCTTGGCATTGTTGCTCTCCGTTTAATTGGGCAGGCGCACATAGGCACGCGTGCAAGAGCTGTACGACTGATTCATCGGGTTGGTGCGTGCGGGCTGGGCGCGTGCGAGCGTGTCGGAGGACAGAGAGAGAAAGAGCGCGAGGCAACAAACGGACGGAAGCGACGCGCATGCGGCGGGCGCGCTTGCGCTTTCTCTCTCGCTGCGCGCGCTCACACCGCCCGCAGACACACGCACATCGCTCCCGGACCTGCAAGGTACACTCACATGTATGCTCATGCCCATGGATGTAACACATCCACACAGACAGCAGCGTTGTGTGAGGCTCAAGGACCGCTTCTCCGACACACAATCCTCCTCCTCACCCTAAAAGCGAACGCTCGCGCGCACTTCCAAGAAAAGGAAAGCCATGGGCTGCGTCGCCTCCGCCCCGCTCCCCAGCCTGGACGTGGACGCACCGCTGGGCAAGGGCCAGGCCGGGTGGGTCAGGTAAAAATGAAGGGAAACGGAAAGAGGGGCGCAAGCAGCAGGACGCGCCCTCACAAACCTCGGCCACCGCGAAAAAAAGGCGCGCTCTCACCTCTCCGCTCTCTCTCCACTCAACAGCCCGGCCAAGCCCGGCCCCGCGACGTCCCACATCTCCATCATGGCGGCCATGCCTTTCGCCGCGGCGGCCGTGGCGCCGCCGGTGGCGCCGGCGCCGGCACCCCCATCCATTCTCCCCTCCCCTTTCGCCGGGGCGGTCGGGGCGCTGCCACCCCCATCCATCCTCCCCTCCCCTTTCGCTGCAGTCGCATCACCCACTGCGGCCGCCGGCCCGCCTGGGCCCGCTGCTGCTGGTGCCGCCACCAGCACGCCGGTCCTGGCGTCGCCCTTTGCCGCAGTCGCCTTGCCCAAGGCCGCCGACGCAGACGCGCCCGACCCCGCCACCGCCACCGCTCCCCCTCCATCCCAACTCCTCACCCCGCCCTCGCCGCCCGACCCGCACGCCCGCCGGGCGCGGGACGTGTACACGTTCGGCCGGGTCCTGGGGTCCGGGGGATTCAGCGTCGTCCGCTCCGCCGTGCGCAAGGCGGACGGCGCCCGGTTCGCCGCGAAAGTGTTGCCGCTGCCGCCTGAAGAGGCGGATGAGGAGGAGGAGGAGGGTGAGCACGCCGCCCGCCGCCCGACCCACCTCGCCCGCCCCGCGCCCTCCCTGCTCCTACCCTCCGCCGCCTCCACGGGCGGAGAGCCCGGCGGGGACGATCCGCTGGCCGCCGCGGCCGCCGCCGCGGCCGCCGCCGCGGACCCGCCCGCGGGGTCGACCCGGGCGGAGGCCCTGAGGGAGGTCGCCCTCCAGGCCCGCCTCGGCCTCGGCCACCCGCACCTCCTGGGCCTCGTCGACTGGTTCGTCGCGCCCGACCACGCGGTCCTGGTGACGGAGCTGGCCCCCGGGGGCGCCCTTCTGGACGCCCTGCTCGCCCGGTCCGTGGACGGCGCCTGCTCCGGCTTTGACGAGGCGGGCGCGCGCGCCGTCGCGGCGGGCCTGCTGTCCGCGGTGGCCGCCCTGCACGCGGCGGGCATCGCGCACCGCGACATCAAGCTCGATAACATCCTGCTGGCCCGGCCGGGCGACCTGGCGTCCGTCAAGCTCGGGGACTTCGGGCTGGCCACGTCCCTGCTGGAGCGCGAGGGCGGAGAGGCGGCGCCCGCGCCCCGCCGAGAACGCGCCCGCCCCGCCGCGTGCGGTGCGGCTGGCACTGCCCCTCCTCCCCCCCCTCCCCCTCCTCCGCCCGCCCCCACGCACCATGCCCTCTCCACGTCCCTCAACACGCTGTGCGGCACGCCCGAGTACGTCGCGCCCGAGGTCCTGGGCGGGCGCGGGTACGGCCAGGCCGCGGACTGCTGGTCCGTGGGCGTCTGCCTCTTCATCCTGCTGTCCGGCTACGCCCCCTTTTCGGGCGCGGACGAGAAGGCCGTCCTGCGGGCGGTGCGGTCCGCGAAGGGGCCCGACTTTGATGACCCGGCCTGGGAGGCCGTCAGCGGCGGGGCGCGGGGGCTGGTGGCCCGCCTGCTGGACCCCAACCCGGCCACGCGCCTGACGGCCGCGGACGCGCTGCGCCACCCCTGGGTGGCGGGCGGGGTCGCGAAACAGGGCGCGCCGGCGCCGAACACAAAACGGGCCAGCTCGAGTTCGGGGCGGCCGCCCCTGCCGGCCACGGCCGCCTGGCGGCCGGCCGCCCTGGCGGCCGTCGCGCAGCGGCGCCTGGCCACGCTTGCGGCCGCGCGTGTCGCCGCCGTCGCGGCTGCGGTCGCCCAGGGCGAGGGCGCGGAGACCACGCTGCTGGCGACCCGGGCCAGCGCGCCGCTAGGGGACGGTGTGGATGGCGGCGGGGGCGCGCGCCTGGGCGACCGGGCGGCGACGGTGGGCGGGTGGTAGAGAGGGAGAGAGGAAGAGAGAGGGCGGAGGTGGTCAAGAAATGTGGAGCAGAGACCAGAACGGCCTTCGCCGGAAACGCGCACACACACACACGCACTCCCTCTCCCTCTCTCCCTCCCGTCCTTACACCATGGGCAAGAAGGCCGCCAAGAAGGACCGGGGCTACCAGACCGCGTCCGAATGGGCGGCCGAGGGCGGCGGCTTCAAGCGGGACGCGGCCGGGCGGCCCCTGAATGCGGGGGGGCCGCCGCCCTCCCACAAGACGCTGCCCTTCACGCACTGCGCGCTCACGTGCGAGCCGTTTGAGGATCCGGTGAGAGTGTTGGAGAGGAGTGGGTTTGGGCGTGCGGGGCGCGCGGGAGAGAGGGCGGCCTCTCGCCGCTCGCGCTCGTCCCTCGCTCGCTCGCTCAACCTCCCCCCTCTACTCTCCTCTCTCAGGTCTGCACGCCCGACGGCACCGTCTTCGACCTGGCCGCCGCCGTCCCCTACGTCCGGGACAAGGGCGTCCACCCCATCACCGGCGCGCCCTGCGCCCTGGCCGACCTGGTCCGCCTCAAGTTCGAGCGCGGAGGCGGCGGAGAGGGCGCGTCCTCCCACTCTTATACCTGCCCCGTCCTGGGGACCGCCTTCACGCCGTCCTCGCACATCGTGGCCGTCCGCCCCACAGGGCGGGCCTACTCATGGGAGGCGGTGGAGGCGCTGAACATCAAGGCCCGCAACTGGGCGGACCTGGTGGAGGGGACGGCCTTTTCTAGGAGCGACCTCATTATCATTCAGGACCCGACCGGGCGGGTCGCGGGCGCGCTGGGGGTGGTGAAAAAGGCTCCCGCGCCCGCGCCGGCACCAGCGCCCGCGCCGGCTGCTACTGCTGCTGACAAGACTGATACTGGTGCGCCCGTCGTGGGTGGCCGCGCCCTGGCAGCCGCCGCCGCCGCCGCCGCGCCGGCCCCCGCCGCCCAGAAGGACCCCCGCCTCCAGCCGCCCGCACCCCGCCCGCTCGGCGTCCCCGCCGCCGCCTTCAAGCCCGGGACGGCGACCTGGGACACGGACGGTCCAGCCGCGCCGGAGGCAGGGAGCGGACAGGGCGGCGGCGCTGGCGCCAAGCCAGGCGCGGCCAAGCCCGCGGCCTTTGACCCCAACGGTGGGCGGGCCGTGCCCCGCCCGTACGCCCTGATCCCTGCCAACCTGGCGTCCGGGCGGGTCGCCGTCTCGTCCATGCGGACCGCCGGCCTGGCAGCCCGGTCCCTGACCTCCACCGTCCCCACGGGCGTGAAAGGCGGCGCCCTGGACCGCGCGACGGAGCCAGTCTTCCACACCCCGCCGGCACCCGCCAAGGCCCACGCCCGCCTCCACACCAGCCTGGGCGAGCTCAACCTGGAGCTCCACGCCGGCCTGGCGCCCCGCACCGTCGAGAACTTCCTGGCGCTCGCGTCGTCCGGCTACTACGACGGCACACCCTTCCACCGGTCGGTGCGTCACCTGTGCGTCCAGGGCGGCGACCCGACGGGGACCGGGAAGGGCGGCGAATCCATTTATGGGCCGACCTTTCCGGATGAGGTGGACGACCGCCTGACGCACGCGGGGCGGGGCGTCCTGGGCATGGCGTCGGCTGGCAAGGACGGTGGCGGCTCCCAGTTTTACATCACCTACCGGTCCGCGCCCCACCTGGACCGGCGGCACACGGTCTTTGGGCGCGTGGTCGGCGGGTGGGGCGTGCTGGACGCGATGGAGGCAGCGCCCGTGGGTGCAGGCGACCGCCCCGACCCGCCGATCGTCTTGAAGTCGGTGACTGTGTTTTCGGACCCCTTTGCGGCTGCGGCGGAGGCGGCCAACCCGGAGACAGTGGCGGCGGCGGCGGCGGCCGCGGCGGCGGAGGGCGCCCAGCGGCGGGCCTGGTTTTCGGCGCCTGGGGGGGGGGGCGGGAGCGGTGGTGGGCAGCAGGGAGGCGGGGTCGGACGGTACCTTGGAGCCGCCACTGGCGCCGCCCCGCCGCCGCCGCCGCCGCCCGCCGGAGGCCCGCCGCCAGCCAAGAAGGCCAAGGCCGGGCCGCCGGGCGGCTTTGACGCGGCCTTTGACCGGTGGTAGAGAAGTGAGTGGTGAAAAGCATTTGTTTGTTTAGGTCAGAACGGTCAAAAAGGTCAATTGTTGTTTACGTCTAACACACCACCACCCGCCCTCTCTCTCTCCGCCCTCTCTCTCATCTCACCTACAGCCCACCACCCCCTCCTCCGCCTCCTCCGCCCGGCGCGGCCAGACCTGCCCAGTAGTCGGGCGACAGACCCCGCCCGTCCGGCAGCGGGGCCAGCAGGGCGTCCACGTCGGCGTCCGTCACTGTTTCCAGGGTCGAGCCAGGGCCAGGCCAGGCGGGGACGGCCTTTCGGTCCACCAGCGCGCACCGCACGCCCTCCGCGAAGTGGGGCGACCCGGCCAGGCGGGCCGCGGGCGGCAGTTCCGCCGCCAGGGCGTCGGCGAAGGAACGGCGGGTGCAGCGGGCGTCGGAGAAGAGGCGCAGGGTCAGGGCGAGGGAGAGCGGGCAGGCGGCCGCCAGGCCAGCCACCGCGGCCGCGGCCGCGGGGTTGGCCCCGCCACTGGCCGCGGCCGCCAGGCCCGCGCGCGCCGCCTGGAGGGCCTCGCCCAGGGAGTGGCCCCCTCCTCTTCCTCCGCTGCCCCCCCACTCCAGGGCGGGGCGCAGGGCCGGGAGCAGGGATGCCAGGGCGGCGGTGAAGACGGCGCCCTGGCCGCCCGCCTCCTCGCCAGGCACCGGCCCGGCCGCGGAGGCCACGCCCTCGACCGCGGCTGCGAGGGCGGCCGCAGCGGCCTGCCTCGCTGCGGCGACGGCAGCCGGGTCAGACAGGTCCAAAGGCCCGCTCCCTCCGAGGTCTGCCCTCTCCACCACCGCCTCTACAGCGGGCAGGGCCGACGAGGGCAGGCCGTGCGTCGCCAGGCGGGACGCGACGGCCGCGCCCGCCCCGACCACCCGCCCGCCCGTCAGGCCCATCCACAGGCCCAGGCCCTCCAACCCGCCGCCGCCGCCGCCGCCGCCCTCCTCCTCCTCCTCCAGCGCCGCCGCCAGGGCGCTGAAGCCGACGTCCGGGAACAGGCCGATGGCGGCCTCTGGCATGGCCGCCACTGTCCGCTCGGTTGCGACGCGCAGGCCCCAGCGCCCCCTGCCGCCGCTGCCGCCACCGCCCGCCGACAGGGCGAGGCCGACGCCTAGACCCATCCACACGCCGTCCACCAGGGACAGGGCGGGGAGGCGCGAGGACGCCAGCGCGCCTAGCAGGTTGTATTCCGCTTGGAACACGCGCTCGCACGCGTGGTAAGGGGGCGGGGGCGGGAAGGGAGAGGGTGGAGAGGGTGGAAAGGGCGCCGCCAGGGCCGCGGCCCGGATGGCCCGAACGTCCCCACCCGCACAGAAGGCGGGCCGCCCTCCCGGCCCCGGCCCGCCCGTGATGAGCAGGGCCCGGGCGGCCGGGTCCCGCTCCAAGGCGCGCACTGCCGCCAGGGCCGCCTCCACGGCCGGCGTGTCGAGCGCGTTCAGCTTGGCCGGCTGGCTAAGGTGGAGGCGGGCCAGGCCGGAGGGGAGGAGGATGGTCGTGATGGCGGCACCGCCGGTGGAGAAGGCGGGCTGTGCCATGGCGTGCGCGGCGCGGCGGGAAGGAGGAGGCAGAGGAGTGGAGGTTGAGGTTTGGAGGGGCGAGCGGTGGACGTGGGATGAAGACAGCCCCCTCCCTCGCCCGGACGCGCCCCTCCTCAGCGCGCCGCCCGTCTGGGTGAGGAGTAGAGGCGACGCCAGCAGGCGACAGGCCATATGCAGTGTGCGCGGGACGGTGCGCGCAGCGTGAGGCGGCCCCTCCGACAGTGTGAGAGTGAGAGAAAGAAAAATGGTGAGGGAGCGAGAGCGCGCGCCCGCGCTCGCCGCTCTCCTCTCTCGCCACTCTCGCGTCTTTCCCTCCGCCCCCCTCCGCACACGTACCCCTGCTCCTTCCTCTCCGTGGAAGGACACTCCCCGGCTGCGTCAGTCGCACCTAACCGCACCAACCCCTCTCCGCCCGCGTGTGGTCCTGCCCCTCTCCTCCGAGCCGCACTTCTGCCGTCGGAAGGAAAAAAAAACCGATCGCTCTCCCTGCCGCGCTCTCCCCCTCGTTTCTTTGCAACCATGGGCCTCACCTTCACCAAGCTGTTCGCCCGCCTGTTCTCCAAGAAGGAGATGCGCATCCTGATGGTGAGAGAGGGCGGAGTGGAGAGGGAAAGTGGTGGCTTGCAAGGGCGCGTGCGCCTTTTCCGCACGCGCCGGCGCGGACACCAGGAGAGGGAGAGCGCGCGCCTCTCCCCCCCCTTGTGTGTGTGACCACCCGACCCTCTCCCTGTCCGGGCCGCTCTCGGCTCAACGCGCCGCCCTGGGGGCACGCCCTGCCTGTCCGGCCGGCGGCGGGCGGCCAGGAGAAAGGGGGCGGTGGGGCGCGCCCGGTCGCCTGAGCGCCGCGGAAAGAAAGAGAAAACGGCGGCGCTCCATCGGCGCGCAATGGGGGTCGTGTGCTCTTTCTCTCACACCCGGGCCCACCCCGCTCTCCTCTCCCACAGGTCGGACTTGACGCCGCCGGTAAGACGACCATCCTGTACAAGCTGAAGCTGGGCGAGATCGTGACGACCATCCCCACCATCGGTACGAGGGGGCGGGGCGGGGAGAGGGCGCGCCCGCGGCCCCCTCCACTCGCGGTTCGCTGTCCGTTACACTCGCCGCCTTCACCCTCTCTCCCTCTCTCTCCCTCCCTCCCTCTCTCAGGCTTCAACGTGGAGACTGTGGAGTACAAGAACATCTCCTTCACCGTCTGGGACGTGGGCGGCCAGGACAAGGTGAGATGAGAGAGAGAGAGAGAGAGGGAAGGGGGAGGAGGGAGGCCCTCTCCTCTCGCCGCTCGCCCCTCTCCCAACCTCCTCTCGGCCCTCTCCACGCTCTCCCCATTCTCTCTCTCCCCATTTCCATCAGATCCGCCCCCTCTGGCGCCACTACTTCCAGAACACGCAGGGCCTGATCTTCGTGGTCGACTCCAACGACCGGGACCGCATCGGCGAGGCCCGGGACGAGCTGCACCGCATGCTGGGCGAGGACGAGCTGCGCGACGCTGTCCTGCTGGTCTTCGCCAACAAGCAGGACCTGCCCAACGCGATGAACGCGGCCGAGATCACGGACAAGCTGGGGCTGCACGCCCTGCGTCAGCGGCACTGGTACATCCAGTCCACCTGCGCGACGTCCGGGGAAGGGCTGTACGAGGGGCTGGACTGGCTGTCGAACAACATCGCGTCGCGCGGCTGAAACAAAAAAAATGGTGTCGTTTTCCTTCGAAAATGGGCACAAAAAGAGGGTGTGTTTGAGGTTTGTGTGTGTGTGTGGGGGGGGGGGGGGGGGGGGGGGGGCGGAAGGGGGGGGGGCGGGGGG
>Ga0114918_10003636_pt1 | contig 13547 bp, 21 predicted proteins | sample LantaG_FD_87015 | JGI IMG/M metagenome (GOLD analysis project Ga0114918, IMG submission 87015) | Deep subsurface microbial communities from Baltic Sea to uncover new lineages of life (NeLLi) - Landsort_02402 metaG | ecosystem: Environmental > Aquatic > Marine > Oceanic > Sediment | place...
AAAGTTTTTCATATTATATCTAATTTAATGTATAAATATTTTGAATTTAAAAATAAAGATTATCCAACTTATAAATGGTTACATGATCGGTGGGAAAAGATCTATTTGGATCAATTTGAAGGTTATGAAAATGTTTCTAAAAAAATTGATTATCTTTATGATGGTTATGATTTATTATTTAACTTTTTTAAATTAATAGAAGAGAAGGGCATGCTTAAAAAACCATGGGAAACAGAACAATATAGTTTTTTTAATTATAGAAGCTTTAAGGTAAGTTTTAAAATTGATTGTTCTTTTGGGTATGTTACCGATGATGAAGTAAATTTAGATATTGTTGATTGGAAATCAGGTAAGAGTAAATATCTTGATAAAGAAAGTATACAACTTCCATTATATTGTCTTGGTACAAGAACAAAGTTCAAAAATAAAAAGAAATATAATATTAGTGCCAGGTTGGTATTTCCGCAAGATGGAACAGTTTTTGATTATATTTTAAATAAAAATGATATAATAAAATTAAAAGAAGAATTCGATGATGTTATAGATTTATATGAAAAGTATGGTGATGATCAAACAAAATATATTAAAAATCCAGGAGAAAACGATGAAAACTGTCGGTTCTGTGATTTTAAAACAATTACTTGTGTAAATGGCTAAAGAAGAAAAAATAGATTGGTATAATTTTAATCCAACAAAAAATGGCCTTGTTGGGGATAATCGTTTAATATTCCTGTCTTTTAAGCCAAAGAACATAGATTTATTGGGTAGTTGTTTTGAAGATAATTATATTACTTATTTTTTTCCCTTGTTTATTCATTTTGTAAATAATGATTTTTATCTTTGCAAAAATAAAATGAGAAGCTATTTGAAGTCTGTTTTAAGCAAAGAAGACATCCCAATAAAAGGGAATTGTAAATTGTGTACAAGTGTTAATGAAGATATTTCCAGTGTTAAAAAGATTAACAAAAGTATAAAAGAATATTTATCAGATAAAAAGGAAAATTTGGTATTAAAGAAAAAATATGTTAGTAATATTAAAAATTTAGATACTCTTAAAGACAAAATTTATTCTAATATAGTTTATGAATATTATTTATTTTTAGTAATAAATTATGCAAAATTAGTAGAAAATAAAGATAACAGAGTTATAGAATTACAGTGGTGTATAGGTGAAAGAGATATATTGAATTCTCTTGCACATGCTTCTCGTTTAACATATCAATTTTGGTCCTTGTTGGATTCTAGAGTATTTTGGATTACAAAAAGTCTTGTTGATCCAAATGATCCAAAATTTCAAATTACTATTGAAAAAGATAGACCATATTTTACACAAGAAGAAAAGAAATTTATCATGAATGAACATCTAAGTATGGGATTATGCTTATCGAAGGAGATGAAATTTATCTAATGGATGAAAATAAAAAAAGAATATTTAGTGCAGTTGATGCCCAGAATTTATGGTTTGCTTCAAAAAAATTTAACAAATACGCAAAAGTGGATTACAGAAAATTGTATGAAATAATATATGGGAATCAGATAAAAAGACGGAAAGAGGATTTTAACGTTTACATCGCAAATTCAGCGAACTGTAAAGATCTTGCGGCATCCTTGGAGAAGATTGGTTACAATTCTATTATTGGCTACGTAGAAAAAGAAGTCAATAAAATAATCAATTTAGATGTTCTTATTACTATTGATGCGATCAAGAATATAGATAATTATGACGTGTTTGTTTTTTGTAGTGGAAGCGGTAGTTTCGTTTATTTATTAAAGGAATTAAAGTTGCGCAATAAAGTTGTAGAATTAATATCTTTTCAACATTCTGCAAGTAAATCTTTGTTTGAGTTTGTAGATGTCATAAAGTTTTTGAATAGGGATTGTTTGATAGTGAAAGACGTTAAAGACATAAATGAGGTAAAAGATGAAACAAGAGAATGAGGTAAAAGACTTTTTACTTAATGAACTTATTTCTAATAAAAAATTGTTTGATCAAAATGTTTATAACGTAATTTTTAAAAAAGCTTTTAGTGAATTTGATGGGAGAAAAATAATAGTTGATGCTATGTTTGGATGTCTAAAGAATGAATTCCCACAATTAAAAGACTATTTCTTTAAATTTTATGCAGAATATATCAATAGGATAGGAAAAATGCCTAAAGATTATTCGATTGATGAATTTGTATCTTATATTTATAAAATATATGTTGAATGGAGAGAAATTAAAATTGAAATACAGGATTTATCCGAAGGTGAAAAACAAGATTTATCTGAAGTTGAAAAGATAGCCAAAAAAAAGGGAATTATAATTAGAAATGAAATTGACGTTAGAAATGAAGTAGATCAACAAGTAGAATCTAGTAAAAAAATTCCAATGGATATAGATCAGTCGGTAAAATCTAGTAAAAAAATTCTGATTGAAAAAGATGATAAGAAGAAATATGGTAAATTAAATTTAAAAAGAATAAAAACTCATGGTGCAGGTAAAATATTTAATTTTGATGAGTTTAAAAATAGACAAGTTTCAGGTTTGGATTTTGAAGAATGAAACTCGATAGTTCAAATATAGAAAATTTATGTTATAAATTATCTCGTGATAAGACAATTTTCACGAAATATAGTATTTTTAGTTTTTTAACCATAAAAAGAAATAGTGAAAAGAAACAGCATGAGACCAGAAAAATATTTAAGATTATTGATGGTATAATAAAAAATGAAATAAGTGAAATAGATAGAATGGTTATCGAATTGTACTATCTCAAAAAACCAAAACGTACACAAAAGCAGTTGGCCAGTTTTTTGCAAGTAGAACAGTCCTATATTTCTAAGGTAATTGCAAGGATTAATAAGAGAATCAAATTTTATTATTATAGAAGAAATATTACTAAGGAGTATCTCCAAAAGATATTATATTTTTTAAGTGAAGATTATATTACTACATTATATCTTTATATTTATGAATTAAACCAAGAAAAAGTAGCGAAGAAGATAGGAAAAAAGCAACCGACGGTATCTGTAAGGATGAGTAAGATATCCCAAATAATTCGCAAAGAAATTGCTAGTAGAAGTAAGGATCCAAAAAGCAGGAAGAATAAACAAAAATTGAAAGATTTTTATAATTTTTATATATATATGACTGATTTAAATTTTTATCCATCATTTTGTGTAAAAACAAAAATAAAACATATTTATACATTAGAAGATGGTGAAAAACGAAGAAAGAAGTTAAAGGGTAAATTTTAACCTATTTATATTAAAAAGATGCGAAAAAATAATTAATTTTTTTGTAAACTTTTTACTAAGGAATGTATTATAATTATGACGTTAGAAGAAATTTGGATTAAAGAACCACAATGTAAATTATGTACTACGCCTTATTTATCAAATAAGATATTTAAGGCTAGAATTGAAAAAAATGAAAAGTTAGAAACTATTGTAAGGAAGTTTAAAGATCGGTATAGGAAGAAGACTGGTAACGCTTTAACAGTTGAAAAATTAAGTTATCATTTTAATCATCATTTTAATAAGGAGAAATTAAATTCTTATATTGATACATTAAAAGATGCTCAATCAACGGCTTTACAGATAATTAAAACATCTGGAAAGAATATTGAAATAACAGAAGCTAATAAACAATCATTTTCAAATATGTTGGATGAAGCTTTAACGTTTGACGATGCATATGCGATTGCTTTTAAAAAGTATATGGGCATTATTGATAGAATAGAAGAAATACAGAAACGTGTGGATAATGAGGAAATTTTTAAAGATGAAATTACAAAGCTTTCTTTTTACATAAAAATGGAAGAATTACTTTGTAAGTTTAAATCAAATATGATCGATGAAGAAATTAAGAAAAATCATTTGAAGAAATTAAAAGAGGAAAACAAAAGCGTGTATATTCCAGTTATAATAAATGCTATATTAAGTTGCGTTAAATCATCATTAAAAAACTTAAATTTTACTGATGAAAAAATTCATGAATTTTCATTCTTTTTAAGTAAGGAATTAAATGAAAATTGGTCAGACGCAATAAAGAATTTTTCAAAAATGAGAGATTTGAATATAATAGATATAGATGCTGTAAATTATAAATTCAAATAAATATAATAACCATATAAATAACCATATAATAACGAAGGAGGTCAGTATGAAGTATGAAGTAAGAATACCCAAAGATGGGATGAAAGTGAATGTTGAAGTACTTGAACCCGGTACTCACAATTGTGAAGAGACAATTCTTCATGTCTGTAATACGTTTGGTACTGTTTCAAGTGTTAAGAGTAAGGACGATGAACAACCACTTCATCAAGATGGTCATATAAATATTAACCCTGAATAGAATTTAGGAAACTTTTTGTAATCTGTTGTATTATAAATTTGAAGGAGGAAATGATATGAGTGCTAAAGTTGAATGTCTTGCTGAAGTTAGAAATATTACTATTCTAAAGGAAACCCTCAGAGAACAGAATATTAAGTTTAATGAGAATGACAATGTTGTTTCAATTTCTAGGAATTATAACAACATGATCTTTGATTTCAACGACAAGAAAAAGAATAATGTTTCTTATGATAGCGATGATAAAGAATTTGTTCATACTGTTATGAGAAATTATCAGAAGAATGTTGTTCTTGACAAAGCTGCTAAAGAAGGGCACACTATTGAGAGCTGTGAAGAGACTGAGAATGGCGAAATTATTATTCGTGCATTTATTCACTAATTTTTATTTTTTACCGTTTTTTATTTAAAAAGTATCTTATAATCTAAATGAAAATGAATATTATATGAACATAATCAAAGTAGGTGTTTAAATGGCAGATGAAATTTTAAAAGATTTTGAATTTCAGAATTTAGAGAAATCTAATCCTGAAATATTTGAAAAACTTCAAAGTGCTATTCCGTTACTTTATGTTGTTAGTGATGATGATCATAAATTTTTACGAGAACTTCAGGCCACTTATTATTCTGGAGATTCAAAAGAAAGAGAGATCGCAATTTTTCATCATTCAACAACATTTGGTATGGTTGAGCTCGATGAATATTTCAATAAATTTACAAACATGGATGCGTCTCCTAAGGATAAGAGTAAAATTGGTATTCATGATACAATGATAAAGATTTTTGAGGATAAAAAATCAATTGATTCGACATCCAAGAAAATCTTTCGTCATATTTATATTATCAGTGAAGCTGATCAGCATATGGAAAGAGATGCACAGTTTGTTAAAAGAACTTTAGATTTTTGTATGCAACATGTTGTTTCAGATTTTCAATATAAAACTAAGGAATTCAATAAACATTTAGCAAAAACGATAATATTTCTTTCTTCTAATATGCTTTTAAATTTGAAACTTCAACATCAATGTGATGTAGTTTATTATAATCTTCCGGATTATGGTGAAATTCAAGAAGTCGTAGAATTTTATGCTGGCATTTTTGCAGATAATTTTTATGCTGCAAAAGATGCTTTACTATCAAGGAAGAGTTCTTCTTTTAAAGATATTAAGAAAACAGATACAGCACAAGATATAAAAAAGAAATTTTTTGATTCTACAAAAGATGGTGATTTGGTTAGGGCAATGCAGGGTCTTACTTTATATCAGGCTGGTAAGATTTGTTGTGAAGTTTTTAGAAAAGCTAAAAATCTTAGGGGTGAAAATTATAAGATTGTTCTTGATTTTAAAAAGGAAGCTTTAAAGAAAACAAATCTAATTTCTACGTTGGATGTTCCAGAAAGTTTTGATGATGTTGGTGGTTTAAATAAACTAAAAAGTTGGTTTAAATCAATGTCAGGTGGTTGGACACAAAAAGGTATTGACTTTGGATTGCCAATACTAAAAGGCTGTTTATTGGTTGGAGTTCCTGGAACTGGAAAATCTTTAATATGTAAAGCACTAGGTGCTGAATATAATCTTCCAGTAATTAATTTTGATCCATCAAAGTTATTTTCTTCAAGAGTTGGAGAATCTGAAGCTAATGCTCATAAGACTTTTAAAATGATTGAGGCCCAATCTCCATGTATCTTGTTTATTGATGAAATTGAAAAAGGCTTTGCTGGATCACAAAGTTCTACATTTTCAGATGCTGGAACTACCGCAAGAGTTATTGGTTCATTTCTACAATGGATGCAGAATTGCGAAAAATTTGTTTTTACGATAGCTACTTCTAATATGATCGAGTATTTGCCTCCAGAACTTGTTTCAAGATTTGATGAAGTATTTTTTGTTAATTTACCAAATCAGCAAGAGAGAGAAACAATTTTTGAAATTCAGATAAGAAAAGTAAAAAGAGATGTAAACAAATTTGATTTGAAAGCTCTTTCAGAATCTAGTAAAAATTTGACTGGAAGAGAAATCGAACAAGTTGTAAGAGAAGGCATGTATTTAGCCTATTCAAGAAATATTGATTTAACTTCAAAAATTTTACTTGAAGCGGTAAACAATAAGATTCCGGTTATTAAAACAATGGAAAGAAGTCTTAAGTTTCTCATTGATTGGGTCGGTTGGGACGAACATAAAAAAGATGGTATTAGAGCAAGATTTGCGAGTGGCGGAAAAATGGAATTTAATGATCTTGAAAAGTTGATGGAAGAAATTCAAGATGTAGCCAATAAAGGAGAGGAAGAGAATGGCGGAAAAGAAAGTAGTCAACAAGGAAAAAATAAATGAGGAGAAAATAAATCAACCAGATATTCTTGATGCACCGTTGAAAATAAGAAATCTATTACCAATTCAAAAAGTCATGAGACAAGCATCTCATGATATTAAAGTTAATGCTTCTGTTATTGAAGTAATTTACGAAGCTCTTAGAACAAACAACGTTGTTACTGAAGAACAAATGACTGCTGCAAGAGAAGTTGTAAACGAAAGATATCGTCAAATGTCAATTGTTGCTAAACACATTAGGACAGAAAACTTATCGATTGATGAAAAAATAGCAAAAATGAAGGAAGATGGTGCTACTGATGATGTTTTAAATGCTGCTAAAGAACAAATGATTAAGATAGAAGAAATTAATCAGAGAAGAAAAGAAATAGAAGAAGAAAATAAGAAAAAGCAGAATGAGACAACAACAGAAAAGAAATCAGAATGACTAAAGAAGAATTTTTAGAACTTTTATTTAGGAACACTGATAAATTAAAAAAGCATCGTATAGAAATTTTTATGGATTCTACTACAAGGAAGATTTCTGGTTCATATGATAAACAACCTTTTATTTTAGAAATAAGAGAAGGTATATGTGCTTTTTTTGGAATAAAAACCGATATAAAAGATTATTTTATTCAGTTTATTGAAGCATTAAGCAAAATTTTAAACAGAAAACCTCTATGTATTTATAAAGATTCCAATGTTGGCTTAATGATATGCGAATGGATTTATAAAAATGAAGATAAAAGATTTGAAGATTTGCTGGCTTTAAATCATATATCGGATCTTACTCTATATGAAGATTTTATTAATTGATGGAAATCATCTTGCCCATAGAGCTTTCTATGCCTATCAAAAAAATGCTAATTTAACCAACGGTTGTATTTTTGGTTCATTTAGTATTATCAAAAATTTGTTTAATTTATTTGATATCGATAGCGCACACATTTTTTGGGATGTTGGTGGAATAACATTTAGACATAAGCTTGCTAGAAAATGCGTTAAAAGTGGGTTCATTACTTCACAATATAAAGTACGGCAGCATGGTGAGGATTGGGAAGAAGTAGTTCGTCAAATGATAATCTTGCAAGAAAACATGCACTTGATAAATATAAGATCACTGGGAGTTCCCGGTGTTGAAGCAGATGATCTTATTGGGTCTTATATAGGTAAATATGATAATGGACAAAATAAATTTGTGGTAGTTAGTGGAGATCGGGATTTCTTTCAGCTTATTAGTAAAACTGTTTCATTTTATTTTACTGGTAAAAAGAAATTATACACACATGAAGTTTTTAAGGATGAATTTAATATTGATCCAAGGTTTATGATAGATGTTGGGGCATTAACAGGAGATTCTGGCGATAGTATTCAGGGAATAAAAGGAATAGGACCTAAAACTGCAATAAAATTAATGAATAAATATAGTGATCTTAAAACAATTTTTAAAAATAAAGAAGAACTTAAATCTAACAAAGATTTAAAAAAGGTTTACGAAAATGAAAATAAAATTAAAATAGCCTATATACTTAAAAAGATTAAGAAGAATCTTGATTTTAATTTTATTTTGGATGAATATAAAGGTGTTAGCGATCCTGAAAAATTAAAACAATTCTTCAATGAATTCCAATTCAAATCTTTTTTAAAGAATTTTGATACTGAATGGTTATTGCTTAACAAGAAAGTTTAAGAAAGGTTTGGAGAGGATGGAAGGAATTGATTTAATAAGACGAGTTCATATTAATATAAGAGAAAAACTCAGTAGAGCAAAGAAGAATAAAAAATATGAATCATTTATTAGTAAAAGATTAAAAAAATGTGTGGTATGTAAAGTAGATTCTTTTAATAACAGCGGACTTTGTATAGATTGTCATAAAATAGTTCTGTTGGTAGAAGAAAAAAGTAGAAGTTGTACTATTTGTAAAAAAAGAAAACCAAAAATAAATTTTACTTATTGTTCAAGATGTAAAGATGCTATTCGTGCAAAGATAAAAAGAGAAATGAAAAAAAAATTAGATCCTATAAAAAAAAAATTAGATCCTGTTATTATTTCAAATTTAGTTAATAATAGATTAGCTGAAATTGTGGAGGAAAATAAATGAAAAGTGTGAGGGTAGTCCCTTTTCTTAAAACAAAAACGGACAAAGAAGGTTTTCATGTTGATATGGTTTTTCAGACACAAGTATATTGTGAATGTGGTAAATTTTTCCAAGTTCCGCCAATGGGCGATGGAGTAGAATGTGAAGGCTGTAAGAAAATGTTTTTCACTGTTAATACTGGAAAAACATTTTCAGTAAAAGAAGAACTACGACCATAGTAGGAGGGAATATGTCTAGAGGGAAAGTTAAGTGGTTTAATGAAAAAAAAGGTTATGGATTTATTTCTCCAGAATCTGGTAGTGATGTATTCGTGCATTATTCGTCAGTTAAAGATAAGTCATCTCTAAATGAAGGTCAAAGTGTAGAGTTTGATATCGAGAATAGTCCGAAAGGTCAGCAAGCAAAGAATGTTACAATATTGTAATTTGGGTTCTCCCGCTTGATTTCTGAGTGATTTAGATTAGACTTTAATAGGTTTATATAAGTGGAATAAGAAGATCTTTTAAAAGGATCTTTTTAATGAGTAGTTTAAATTATTTTGATGATGCGATAAAAGCTGTTGGTGAAATTTTTGATGATAATCCTAATATTTTGGATATCATTTCTTTTGCAGAATCCCCTCGTTTTTTAAATCTGAAATTATTCCCTGTCCAAAAATTTATTCTCAAATTATTTTATAATTTAGAACTAGATGACTACGATAAAAATATTGAATTTACGGATGTCCAAACAAAAGTAGAATTTTTTTTTACAGAAGCCGAATATCTTGAATATTTATCTACCCAAAAATATGATGGTCATGTAAGAACAAATCTGGATTTTTTAAATGAATATGATGGACAGCCAAATGAACTTCAATTAGTTTGTGGTAGAAAAGGTGGCAAGACATTTTTAACATCTGTAATTGCTGCTTATGAAACATATAAACTTATAGAAAAAGAAAATCCTCAAAAATATTATGGACTTGCAGAAGGTGATGAAATTAGAATTAATAATATAGCTAATTCTAAAACTCAAGCACAATTACTTTTTGCTGCTATTAAAGCTAGAATTTTAAATTGCCCTTATTTTCAAAAATATATTTTATTTGATCCATCAGCTGATACCATTAGAATATCAATTCCAAGAGATTTAATAGTAACGAAAGAACAAAAAATAAAAACATCTACGATTCTAATATCATCTTTGACATGTACAGCACGAGGGATTAGAGGTGGTAACTGTATCACCGTAATGTTTGATGAACTTGCCCATTTTATGGATGATGAACGTAATTCTTCTGGTAAAGAAATTTATGATACATTAACACCCTCTATCGCTTCATTTGGGAAAGATGGCAAAGTTATTTCTCTTTCTACTCCTTTAAATAAAAGCGGAATATTTTATCAAATCTACAAAGGTTCTGTAAATATCGTAGATATGGTCATGGTTCAAATTCCAACGTGGGAGATGAATCCAAGTGTATCCAAAGAATTTTTAAGAAGTGAATTTAATAAAAAACCAGAATCTTTTGATTGTGAATATGGTGCTCAATTTAGAAATACATTAACAAAATTTTTAAAATATCCAGAATTTTTAGATAGTTGTATTAATACTGGTACGTTAGAAGCAGAACGTGGAAATCCAAGATTAAGATATTACTTAGCGCTAGATCCTTCTCAAGGTCAAAATGGTTATGCAGCAGTTTTAGGGCATAAAGCAACTATTACAGATCAGTCAAATAACCCTGTAGATAAAGTAGTAATAGATAAAATTAATAAATGGCAGATTGGCAGAGGTGTTTTTACAAATGCACAAATTATAGATCCGGCTATAATAGAGGAATGGATTATAGGATTAAGAAAATTATTCAATATCGTTTTAGTAGTTTTTGATCAGTTTGATTCTAATTATATAGTAAATAATTTAATTAAAAGAGGGATAAACGCTGAACGCCATCATTTTACAGATAAATATAATCATTTAATATATACTAATTTAAGAGATTTGATTTATAACAGAAAATTTGAAATGTATGATGAGTCTGAGGCTATTGAAGAATTAAGACAATTGAATGAAAATATTTCTAACAGAGGATATTCAAGGGTTAGTGCACCTTCTGGATTAAATGATGATATGGCTGATGCTATTGCTCATGTTTCATATCATATTGTGAATAGAGAAATAGCAGAAGGAACGAAAATAGTTTCTGGTGTTCAAACTTCAAATGTTTCTAGTAGAGTTTCGATGAGTTCTAGAAGGTCTTCATTAATGTTAAAGAAAATTATTGTTCCATCCAAATCGCGTACAAACAGGATGAGGAGACCTATGTGAGTGATTTTGAAAAATTAATGCACGGTAATACAATTCCATGGAATCAAAATCCCAAAAAAATAAAAGATTGTAATATAAAGAGATTGCATAAAATTGATTTGACGAAGAAGAAAAAATCTAAATTTAAAAAAGGATATGTATTTAATGAACAAGGTTTAGTTGCATTTGATAGTGGTTGGGAGGAAATTTATTATAAAAAATTATCCATTGCTGGGGTTAAATGGCTAAGAAATAGTGGGGAATTAAAAATCCCGTATATAAAACCAACTGATATGCAATGGCATCATTATATTCCAGATCTTTTTTTATTAGATGAAAATGGAAATATATCTGAAATAAAAGAAATAAAGCCATCTTCACAAATAAGTGATCCTGTAGTTCAAGCAAAAGCTAAGGCCGCACAAAAATACTGTGAGCGTAGAGGGTGGAAATATGGTTTTATTACAGAAAAAGAGATTTTTTAATAAAAGTGGAATTCATTTGGTAAATAGAAAGGAGATTAAATTTGGCACCATTCAACGTAGAAGAATTTGCTTATTGGTTAGGAGATAGTCTCGGGGAAGATTATCTTGAAAAATATGATGATGATCAATTACGTGAACAAAAAAGAGTTTTTATGAAAGAACAAAAACAATCATTTAATAAATATAACGCTCCTGACTTATTTAAACAATTAAGCCAAATTTTTGAAAAACAAGAACTAACTGAATCATTATCTAATTTAAAAGAATTATCAAAAACATATAATCAAGAAAAAGAAGCAATGGAAAAAGAATTTGCTTTAGTTTCAAAAGCTGTAAGAAAAGTAAAAGGAGATTAATATGTTAAGATTACAAAATGAATTTAGAGAAACATCATGCGATTTTTATTATAGTAATGGTGTATTTTTAGATTATCATGAAAAGGGAAGAGATGCTGCAGTAAAATATCCACAAACTGTACCTAGTCAAGGTCAGTTGTGTGAGACAGAAAACATTTGGGATTCTGCTGATCCTCATTATATTACTGAAAATCTTCCGGGTGTTGGTTTGTTTTCGAATAGGAATATTTCAAAAATAGATTTTCCATAAGAGGTAAAATGAAATTTATTGATAGGTTTGAATTTGATATTGAAAATAGTAAAGAAGTAGAATTGCCCAAAAATATTGTAAAGATTGTTAATGATGATACTTTTGACAAACTTTATTTTTTAACTGGTAAAGACAACTCTATGTTGGTTATGGGCATTGATTTTAAAATTGTAGATTCTAAAATAGAATTTATGTTAACTAAAATAATTCCTCATACTTATACTTTAGAAATTTATGATACAACAGATTATTTAGAAAAGATCTATTATTTACAAAATCAATTTAATATTTCTCGTGGTATTGAATCAATAGAAATTTCAAAAATAGAAGATCAAGATTTTATAAATAGAGTTTTTCTTAGGCATTTATTTTATTTAAATAAAGTATCTTCAATGATTTTAGAAGAAGCTATGTTTAGTCAGAACATTAACAAAGAACAAATATCTAAAAATCTTACTATTATCTTAAGTGAATTGATTACTATTTATCAAATAAATGGAACGACATATGAAGAAATTATGAAAAACTATATGAATATGGTGAACGGTGATAATGATAAATAATTTCTGTATGTAAAAGGAGTTGGGCATGTCGGATAATGATAGGAATGGTAATGGTGGATTATGTCCTTATAGATTGAAAGAGAAGATTATTATGCCTTCTGATGATAATAAAAATGATCGTATTGGAGAAATAAAGCAAATTGTTTTTAGAGAATTCATGTCATGTCTAAAAGATAGATGTGGTATATGGAACGAAAATAAAAATATTTGTAGTTTAAAGAAAGACTAGTATGAAAGATTTAATTGAAAAAGTATTTTCTGATAACATCTTATCTGATGAGGAAAAGATTATTATCCATGAATTTTATGGATTTGATGGTAATGAAAAGTCATTAGATGAAATTAAGAAAATAGTAAAATGTAGTAAATCTAATGTTGAAAAGAAACTTAAGTCAGCTATAACGAAACTGAAAAGCTACGTGAAAGAAAAAGAAAAAGCCAAAAAGGAGAAAGCAAATGTCTGTACTTCCTAATGTTGTAAAAAAGTTTCAAAATACAGTTTCTTTTGTTTGGGAACCAGATGATACAAATACCTATAAAGGATATAATTTTTATTATGCTCAAACGCCAACAGGTGCTTATACAAAAGCAAATACCGTATTAATAATTAATCAACCAATTAGTCAAAATGTAACCCTTAGAAATGATATATGTAATTTTAGAGGGAAGATTCTTTATACTTTTGATTATACGTCTACCCCAATAGTTGACATTGATAAATTTTATATCAAGGTTACTAGAGTAGATCAAAGTGATGTTGAAGAAGTTCTTGCTTCTATCCCCGTATTAGCAATTTATCCTAAAGGTGTTCTTCCTGTAGAAGAGGATGATGAGAAATTAAGAAACATCCATCTTTA
>Ga0114918_10003637_pt1 | contig 13545 bp, 11 predicted proteins | sample LantaG_FD_87015 | JGI IMG/M metagenome (GOLD analysis project Ga0114918, IMG submission 87015) | Deep subsurface microbial communities from Baltic Sea to uncover new lineages of life (NeLLi) - Landsort_02402 metaG | ecosystem: Environmental > Aquatic > Marine > Oceanic > Sediment | place...
CCCCCCCTTTTTTCCCCTCGGGAGTCTTTTCCGCTGTCCCACTTTCTTTTTCCCTTTTGCTTTCTTCCCGCGCCCCCCCCCCCCCCCCCCCCCCTATCTATAAATCTATCATCACGAGGAGAGAGAGAGTCTTTTTCGTTGCATGTGTCTTGTTTTTGTTGTAAATGTAAAGGGGAAGATAAAAGCTGCTCTTCTATCAGCAACTCTCTCTCTCTCTCTCTCTCTCTCTCTCTCTCTCTCTCTCTCTCTCCACCCCTCCCTCTCTCCACCCCCTTTCTCTCTCCCCTCTCTTCTTAAGCCCCGGTCTTCCCCGTGATGACCACGAACTTGATAAGCCCCCTCTTGAACCCCTTGGCCATCAGAGGCATCGCCAAGGCACCCTTGATCGTTCCCCACCCTGCTTTTAACAAACCCACAACGCCCCTCGGGGTCAGAGCCGTTTTGATGACTTCCCCCCAGAAGGGAGCAACGTCGGGGCTCCAGTCCTCGACCTTGATGCCAGTGAGGCCGGCCCCTTCGAACAGGGACCTGTAGTCCGCGCCGGAGCACCAAGGGGGCAAGTAATAGGCTCGGTTGATCTTGCCCAGCAGCTTCAGCTCCTTCTTCGTGAGGTCCTCCTCCCCCTCTGCGAGATCCCTGTGGACCCAGGTCGCGACCACGACGGTGCCGTCGCCGTTGGGGGCCGCGACGCGGGCGAGCTCCTCCACGAAGGCCCTCTTGTCGGGCATGTGCTCCCCGGATTCGAGCGACCAAACCAGGTCGAAGGCACCGTCGGCAAAAGGCTGCTTGAGCGCGTCGGCGACCTTGAAGGTCGCTCTCTCGCCCAGACCTTGCGCCCTGGCGAGCTCGTTGGCCCTGGCGGCCTGCTTCGGGCTGAGCGTGATGCCCGTGGCCTTGGCCGAGGGGAACTTGCGCGCGACGTGGCGGGACGAGCCGCCGATGCCGCAGCCGACGTCGACCATCGCCTTGACGTCTGTGACTCCCGCAAACCCTAGCACGGCGTCGATGAGATCGATCTGGGCCTGCGCGTTGGTCTTGGCCTTGCGGTCGGTGCCGCGCGGGTAAAAGCCGTGGTGCATGTGCTCTCCCCTGGGATTTTTTTGGATTTTTTTTTTGGAAGAGGTCGGGGTTGAGGTCGAAAGAGGTTGAGTTTTCTTTTTTTCCCGTTTTTTTTCGGGCCCTCGATTCCAATTGGCGATCAATCACCTCTCTCTTTCCTCTTTCCTCTCCACCTTCTTCTTCTCTTCCTCTTCTCGTACCAGACGTCCTCCCACAGCTTTGACGACTCGTCGTAAAAGGTAGCGATCCCGGCGCGGAGCTCGTCGGCGTCGGCGCCCTCGAGCGAGGGGATGGGGCGCGAGGAAGGAGGCTCGACGCCGGTCGTCGGGGCATTGACGGCGCGGGGGGCCCTCATCGCCGGTCGCGCGGGACCGGAGGCCGCGCCGGGCGTTCTGGTGATCGACGCCGCCCTGCAAGCAGCGGTAAAGGACGTAACTGCCATCTGACGCGGTGGGAAAGGGGGTGACGAGAAGGAGGGGAAGTGGAAAGGTGGAGGTGTGGAAAGGTGGTTTCTTTTTTTGTTCGTTTTTTTCTTCGTCGAAAGTGAAAACTCAAAGAATGAATCGATTCATCATTTTTTTTCTTCCTTTACCATCAGTCTGCGCCTTGCTTCGTCGTACTAGAAACCGGGCACGTTTGGCACCTATTTTTATACTAGCGCGTAGCACACGTCGAGCAGATAGCAGCCCTTCCTTGAGAACGGAAGCAAAACAAAAACCAAACTCGAGAAAGAGGACAGCGAAAATTCGAAAACGGAAAGCCAAAAGACAGATCGAAACTCTCTCGCTCTCTCTCGCTCTCGACCGAAGGAAAAAGAAAATGACTCCTCCACCTCTACCCCCGCCGCAGCCCGCCGTCCTCCCCCCCTCCCGCGTCCTCGTCGCGGGCTCCACGGGCTGGCTCGGGCAAGCCGTCGTCGCGGAGCTGCTCGGGCGAGGGTATCACGTGACGGCCCTGGCCCGAGATCCGGATTCGACCGCGGCGCAAGAGCTGCGGTCGCTGGGAGCGTCGGTCGCAGGGGGGGACGTCACCTGCCCCCCGAGCCTCCAGCGAGCGATGGAAGGAGAAAAAGACGTCGCGGCGACGGAAACGATAGGGAGCGTCTCTGCGATCATCTCCTGCGTGGGGTTGCGGGACCTGGCGGTGCCCGACTCTGAGATCTCGAGAGTGCTGAGGCAGGGCACGCTCAACCTCGCCGATGCGGCCGAGGCCGCGGGCGCCTCGGTGCTCGTGGCCGTGGCAGGAGGGATCCATCGATTGCGAAACGGGGAGGTCAACAGGGAGATGGTGCACAACAGGATGCGTGAGGAGGCCCTGGAGGAGATCGCCCGGAGGCGCTCCGAGAAGGAGAAGGAGAGCGCAGAGGCGGTGCGACGAACGAGCACCGGCGGCGAAGAAACCTCAACCTCTTCTCTTTCTGCTCCTCCCCTCCCTCCAGCCCTCGTCGCCATCGACCCCTCAGTCTTCTTCAAGGACGCGGAGACGATCTTCGACATGATCGCGAGGTCGGTGAAGAAGAAGAAAGGAAAAGACGGGAAGAAAGAAAAAGGGAAGCTTACTCTGGTAGAAGGGTCGTGGGCAGTCTCCTCGAACCCGATCTCGGCCCGGGGCCTCGCCTCTCGCCTCGCTGACGCCCTGAAAGACCAGAGGCAGAGCCCATCATCTTCGACCTCTTCGTCGTCGTCGTCCCTCGTTCGGAGGTTCCGCGTGGGGGGACCGCAGGTCGTGACTTTCGCGGAGCTCGCGGAGGAAGCAGGGAGGGCCCTCGGCGTTGGAGTCGAGAAGGGCTCGATCCCTCGGCCGGTGGCCCGCGCCCTGCTCGGCGCCGCCTCTCTCTTTTCTCTCTTCGGCATAAAAAAGGCGCTGGCAGCGAAGCGGTTCCTGTCCTTCTTGTGGGTCGTCGGGACGGACGAGAGCCCCGGGTCGCTGGTCGGGGAGGAGAGGTGCGGCGGCGAGAGCCTGAGCGGGTTTTTCGAGGAGCTCGGGAGGAGGAAGAAGGAGAAGAGGTCGGAAGAAGGGGAAAAATGAAAAAATCACAACGGAAAAAAAGAAAGAAAAAAAAAGAGGAAGAAGACAAGAGCACCGAGAGCTCGCGTTCGCCTCTCTCTCTCTCTCTCACTCTCTCTCTGCGTCTCTCTCTCTCACTCTCTCTCTGCGTCTCTCTCTCTCTCTTTCCAGCAGCGCTGCTGCTGCCGAGAGAATGGCGCCTCCGTCTCCCGCTGGCGGCGGCGAAGGCGGGGAAGCGGGCCCCGGCAAGGGCCCCGGCAACGGCAACGACGATGCTCCTCCTCCGCCTCCGAAGATTGGCTTTTCGCTCTCCCTCGCCTCGAGCAAGAAGCCCGCGACCGCTGCCGCAGCCCTGAGGCCGGCCGCGCTCAGAGAGGCCCCTCTCGAAGCGGGGCCGCACAGGGAGCTCATCAGCGGGGTGGCAGGTAAGGCAGAGGGAGAGAGAAAGAGAGAAATCGATTCGGCAAAAAAAGCAAAGCGTCAAGAAAAAAAAACGGCAAACGCCGAAAACTCTCTAAACCTCGACCTCCCCCCCCCTCTCTCTCTTTTCCCTCCCTCACAACAACCGAAAACAGGCGGCAAGATCGCCTCCGCGGACCCTTCTTCTTTGTACAGAGGCGTCGGTCACGGCGGAGCTGCTTCCAGAAGGCCCCTGGTGATCCCGGCCCTCGAGAACACCTTCAAGGTTGGAGGAGGAGGGGGAGGAGTAAAAAAGGCGGCGGCAACAACAGCAGAAGAAGGAGGAAACGAGAAAGAAAAAGGAAAGGAAGAAGGGGCGAAACCCCCGCAGCGTTACATACCGGAGGCGATCAACGCCGAAGCGTCCAGGACGAACGAGGAGCGGTTCGAGAGCGCCGGGCCCGAGGAGGCGCAGCGCAAAGGGGTCTGCTACGGCTTGCAGGAGATGAAGAAGAAGAGGAGCGACGGCGACGACGACAAGGCTAAAGACGAAGCAGCAGCAGCAACGGCAACGGCAACAGCAGCAGCTGCTGCAGACCCCCTCGCGGGACTCTCCGTGACCTCCCGCGAGTGGGAGGCCGCCCGCTATAAGCAGGACCTGTCGCGGCTTCCCGACGAGGGCGGCGAGGAGGACTACGAGCGGGTTCCCGTCGAGTCGTTCGCCCGAGCTTTACTTCGCGGCATGGGGTGGCAAGAGGACGGCGACAAAGGCGACGGCGAAGGCAAGAACGACGCCGCCACCGCCACCGCCACCGCCACCGCCGTGACGCGCGACGGGAGGAAGATCGACGTGGGCGTCGTCGAGTTCCTGCCGAGGCCAGCGGGGCTGGGCCTGGGGGCCTCGCTGGGGCCGAGCTCCTCAGCCGCCGCCGCTCCGAGGAAGAAAGACAAGAGGTGGGAGCTCGATTCTTCCGCTGCTGCCAACGCTGCTAACGCCTCCTCGTCTCTCGCTCCCCGTGGGACGACGATGGTCGACGCCTCTGGGCGGGTCAGGCACAACAGGCGCCTGGGCGAGGAGCTCCGCCCGGCCTCCGAGTTCGGGAGCGCCTCTGTCTTGAAACCGGGGACGAGGGTCGTCGTCTCCGGCGGGCCTCACTCGGGGGTCTCTGCCTCCGTCGTCGTCGGGGTCGAAGGAGAAGGAGAAGGGGACGGAGGAGGGGAAGCTGCTGCTGCTGCTCCCCCTACCCTGGTCCGCGTCAGGCTGCTCCCTTCGGACGAGGAGGTGGTGGTGCGGAGGGAGCATCTGGAGCTGCTCGAGGCCTCTTCGAGCAAGGGAGGGAGCGGCGGAAGCGGCAGCGGCGGAATCGACGGCGGAGACCGAAAGAGGAGCCACGACGAGAAAGAGGAAAGAGACCGCCGCAGCCACCGCTCTCCTCCTCCTCCTCCTCCTCCTCTGTCTGCGAGCAAACGCCAGCGCAAGCGCTCTCCCTCTCCTCCAGAGAGCTCGAGGTGGCTGCTCCCGGGCATTGTCGTGAAGATCGTCGACAAGCGGCTCGAAGGGGGGCGCTTCTACCTCAAGAGGGCTCGAGTTGTCGACGTCCCTGCCCCTGGAATCGCAACTCTCTCCGTCATCTCGAACACCTCTTCTGCGTCTGCTGCCTCTCTGTCGGGAGTCCGCGCCTCGAGCCTGGAGACGGCGGTGCCCCGGGACCCGGGCGCCGCGGTCGTCGTCGTCGAGGGGCCACACCAGGGGCGGCGCGGGAAGCTGCTCGCTCGGATGGAGAGCGGCGGCTCTTCTTCTTCGAAACAACACAGGGGGCCGACGGGTGCGGTGCAGCTGAGAGGGGACCTGGAGGTGGTGCAGCTTCCGTTCGACTGGTTTGCGGAGGCCGCGGGAGGCGGGGGCGGCGGGGAGGAGTGGGGGAGAGGCGGAGGCGGAGGAGGAGGGGGTGGAGACGACGAAGACGACGACGAATGAGAGTTCTCTCTCTTCTGCTGCATTTTTTGTTTTGTTTTTGCTTCTGTGTAACACTAGCTTGTAAAAACACACGAGCCGCGCAACTGGCACTTGAAAGGGAGAAAGAGGTCGAGAGGGGTCGTGGAATGGTCGGGGTTGAGAGAACCGAGAGAGGAAAAGCCGTCTCGAGGCAAAAAAGCCTCGTCGCCGTTTCTCTTCACTTTTTTTCCCTTCAATTTCACTCAAGAGAAAAGCCTTTCTCTTCTTTCTTCTTCTTCCTAACGCGATGCAGGCCGCCGTTTGCTCGTCCTCGTCGACGAGACTTGTTGCTGCCTCTTCGTCGTCGTCTAGCAGGAGCAGGAACCTCTCGGCGCGGCGGCTGCAGCGGAAGCAAGGCTCGTTCGGAAGGTATGTCTTTCACAAAGTCGATCGGCGACTTCGACGATGATGCACCCTCCTTCCATTCCGCCTCTCTCCCTCCCTCCCTCCCTCTTTCCACTCCACGTCTCGTCACCACGCCAACTGGACAAGACGATGTCGCTGACACGCCTGCTATGACAATTCAAAACAACGAAAAACAACAAAAACAGGGGCCTCCCGAGCTCGTCGCAGCCATCGACGTCGTCGTCGCCGTCGTCGTCGACCGCGTGCCCCGCCTGGCGCATTGGAGGCAGCGGCAGCGGCTCCTCCTCGCAGGGCCCGCCCACGCGCCTGGTCTCGCCCGCGCAGGCGCCGCCGTCGCGAGCGCCCCTGTCGCTGACGTCGGAGCAGACGACGTGGCTGGTGCTGGCTCAGGTGAGGAGGAGGAGGAGTTGAGGAAAGAGAAGAGAAAAGGAATCGTCGCCCGACCCTTTCTTTTTTTTCTTTTTTTCTTTTCGCCCTCGACCTTTTTCTTTCTTCTCAACCCCAACCTCTCTCTTTTCCCGCCCCCCCACCTCCACACCAACACCAAAAAACTCAGACCATCGCCCTCCTGGGAGCGGCCGTCACGGGTGTCCTCGCCCACCGCCGCAGGCGCGAGGCCGAGCGGCTCAACGCGAAGCTGCGGGCGATCGCGGGAGAGCTCCGGGACAGGGCCGCCGATTCGGCCGAGCCGTCGGCATGCCAGGCGGACGAGGACGGGGAGTCGATGAGGGCCTACAGGATGGGGCTGGAGCAGGTAAGACGAGAAGAAAGGAAGGGAGAAAGAGAGAGAGAGAGAGAGAGAGAGAGAGAGAGAGAGAGAGAGAGAGAGAGAAACGGAGGCGGAGAGCGGAAGAAGAGAAGGAAAAAAAACTCACTTCCTCCACCCCAAAAATGAAAAAATCTTTATCTCATCTCTCATCATCATCACCAGTCCCTCGACGCCCCCGCCGCCGCCCATCCGGTCGAGACCTACGGCGAGGCCGACCTCTCCCTCGCCGAGGCCCGCAGGGCCATCTCCCGGTCGCTGGGGGAGGCGAAGCAGGCCCTGAAGGCCGGCTGCACGGGCGACGCGCTCGCGAGGACCGCCGAGGCGCTCGCGCTCGCGCGCGAGCTCCGCGACGCCGGGGCCGAGCGCGCGGTGGTCAGGCTGTCTGCGCGCGCGCTGCGGGCAGCCGGGGACCTCCGCGGCGCCCTCCGCGAGCTGCTGCGGTCCGCGGACCTGTCCGAGGCGCTGGGCGAGGGGTCCGGGGACGCCGACGTGTACGGAGCGATCGCAGACTGCTATGCTGATTTGGGCGACTTCGAGAGAGCGGGCGAATGGTACGACAGGTGCATCAAGGCGATCCAGGCCGATGGGGGCACGGCGCCGATCGCTCTGTCTTCGATGTGGGATTGCTAATGATAAGGGGAAGAGAGGAAAGAAAAGAGGGGGAGAGAGAGAAGAAAACAAACACGGAGAGAGAGAGTTGCAAAAGAAAAAAAACGTTTTTTCCGTTTATTTTTTTTTACAGTTTTTTTTTCATTCCATGCCCGAGTCCCCTTCCGAGTCGCTGCCGCTCTCACCGTCGTCGCTGTTGTTGTTGTCAAACCGCATCCTCTCGAGGTCGGCGCGCACCTGCGAGCCGAGAGCCGAGGAAGAAGAAGAAGGAGGAGGAGGAAGAGGGGGCGCTGCCGTCGCTGCTGCTGTTGCCGCTCTCTGCGCGCTTCTCTTTCCTCCGTTCTCTTTGTCCGCTTCTTCTTCCTCCGCCTTCTCCTTCTTCGCAGGAGCAAAAGCAGGCGGAGCAGCAGGAGCAGGAGCGGCGGCCTCTTTGACCTGTCCCCCTCCTCCTCCTCCAAGAGCGGAGCGCAGCAGCTCGTCGACGTCGCCGCTGCTCCCGGCCGCGCCGGCCGCCGCCGCCCTCGCCAGCAGAGCGGCCAGCTCCTCGCGCGAGAGGGCAACACCGGAAGCGTTGCTCTCTCCCGCAGGCGCAACAACGGCACCGCCACCACCAGCACCAGCGGGGCACAGGAAAGGGTGCGCCAGCAGCTCCCGCAGCGTCGCCCTGCGCCTGGGGTCCCTGCACAGGCACTTTCGGGCAACGTCGATCAACAGGGCATCCTGGTGTTTCGGAAAAGGGATCTCGTGGGCAGGGTCGGTGATCGCGTGCAGCTTCTGCACGAAAGGGAGCGCCGCGAAGGGGGTGTGGCCGTAGGCCATCTGGTAGAGGATGCAGCCGAGGGACCAGACGTCAGAGGGCCTCCCGACTTTCAGGCAGGGCGCGGCGGCGGACTTTCTTGACTTTTTCTTCTTGGCCGTCTTGGCGTCTTTCGCCGCCGCCAGAGCCGGGTTTTTGGAACCTTCTTCCTCCTCCTCCATTTCCTCTTTTCCGCCTTCCTCTCCATCTTCTTCCTCTCCCCACCCTTCCAGCGCCGCGGCCATCCTCGGGCAGGGGGCCCCTCCCAGCACCGCCTCCGGGCTCATGTAGTTCAAGGTCCCGACCTGCTGCTCCCGGGCAATGCTGGTCGTGTCGGCCGAGATCGCGCGCGCGATGCCGAAATCGATCAGCTTGAGGGAACCTCGCACCACCAAGAAGTTGGCCGGTTTCAGGTCGGAGTGGACGATGCGGTGGTCGTGGATGGTCTCTACCGCGCGGAGCATCTGCTGCCAGTACAGGCGGATGAAGTTGCCGTCGGGGCCCGAGTAAGAAGAAGAGGAAGAGGAAGAGGAGGTTTTGTTGTTGCCGCCGGCAGCACTCGCGTTGGCGTTTGAACTCCTGCTTCCACCTTTCCCTCCGTTTCCGTTTCCTCTCTTCTCGGCCTTGGCCAGCAGGTGCGCCAGATCAATGTCCCCGTACTCCAGCACCACGTAGATCAGCTTCTCCGCCGGGAGCACCTCCGCGTCGATCAATTCCACGATGCCGGGGCAACCCTTCAACCTCGACAGCAGCCCGATCTCGTCGACAAAGCCCTTCGCGGCCTCCCTGTCCCTCCCCGCCAGCTTGATCCTCTTCAGGGCGTAGATCTTGCGGGTTGGGGCCATGACCTTAAAGACCTTGGAGGAGCCTCCCCGGCCGACGCACTCGAGCTTGGCGTAGCGCGTTCCGCGGACGCAGACGGAGTTTTCGTCCTCCCGAGGCTTTTGAGGTTGAGGCTGAGGAAGAGGCTTCCCTGCTGCCTCTGCCTGTTCCTTTTTCTCCCCGCTGCCGCCTGGAGGGGAGCGGCGCTTCTGGGCTTCTGCGGCGGGGCGGGAGGAGGACACAGCAGCAGCAGCGGAGGGTTTTTGCGGGCCGAGGAGGGAAGAAGGCTGTCGTGGTTGCTGAGAAGCAGAAGCAGCTGCTGCGGCAGAGGCGGCGGCGGCGGTAAGCGCGGCGGCGGCGGGCGCCGGAGAGACCCCGGCGTCCCCCACCACCGCGGCCTTCCTCTTCCTCGCAGCATCGTCGATGGGCGTCGACGGAGGCTGCTGCTCGGGAGCTCTCGGCGGCCTCGAAGCAGCAGTGGCAGTGGCAGCGGCGGCGGCAGTCGCCGGCTCCGAGAACTTGACGGCGGCCGCGGCGGCAACGGCGGCGGCGAGCGACTCTGTCGTCTCCCTCTGCAGCTGCTGCCGCGGCTTCGCGGAGCTGCTGCCGCCGCTGTCTTTGTTCCCGATGCGGCGCGGGGCGCTGAGCACGGAGGTTGTGTTGTTGTTGCCTCCTCCTCCTCCTCCGAGGCTGCGGAGCGTCGCCGTCGGCGTGGGGGCCACAACGGGGGCAGGGGGAGGCAGAGCCGAGGCAGCAGCAGCGACGGCGGCAACAGGAGGAGGCAGAGTGAACGCCACTGCGGGCCTGCTGCTGTTGCTGCTGCTAGACGCGACAGCAGCAACAGGGACGCTGCTCCTGGTCAGCGCCGGGAGGTCCGGATTGGCCATCGGAGGGTCGAGCCAGCAGCAAGAGCCCGAAGGAGAAGAGGCAGAACCCGAAGAGATCGCCGCCGCAGCCTCGTCTAGCGCCTCGACCGGCAGAGCGCCGGCACCCCTCCCCTTCTCCACCACGCTCATCCCCTTTCCTCGCCCCCCTCCACCGCACCAGAAGGCCTCCAGCAGCGCCCACTGCGCCCACAGGTGCGCGTCCCGCGCGCCCAGTCTCGAAGACGACCTCAGCGCCTTGAACGCGTCGCGGCCGTCGTCGACGCACCTGGCTGCCCACGTCCTCCTGGCCAGCCCCAGCCAGAGGCGGGAGAGCGCGTGGATCTGGGCGTTGCCTCGAGGGACGGTGCGCGTGGCCGTCTCGTAGAGGCGGAGCAGGGCGAGGGAGGAGGCGCGCTCGAGCGAGGAGGAGGAGGAAGAAGACGGGGCGGAGGGGGTCGCTGCTGCTGTTGAGGTCGAACTTTTCGTCGTCGTCATCAGCGGCGGGGGAGGCGGGACGTGCCTACCACCGGCAGCTCCCACCGCGGCCCTCTCCTCGGCGGCCAGGAACCGCCACCACGCCTCTGCCGAGTCCGGGTTGGCGCGGAGGCGGTCGCAGTCGGCGGCGGAGGCCCCCGAAGAAGAGGAGGAGGTCGAAGAAGTCGAAGGAGAAGAATTTCGGCCTCCGACGAGACGGAGGTAGGCTTCGAGCTCCGGCAGCTGCTGCTGCTGCTGCCCGTCTTCTTCGCTTGTTCTGTTCTGCTTCATCGCGGACGCGGACGCTGTTCCTGCTGCTTTGCCTCCCGTGGCGCGGTACCTCGCGGAGGCGGGGGTCTGTTGTTGTTTTTTAGTGGGGGGGGGGGAGAAGAGAGAGAAAGAAGAAGAGGTTGAGTTTTTTTCTCTCTCTTTCTCCGCCGCCAAGGTAGCTGTTTGTTTGCTTCGGAAGAAAAAAAGCAATTCCTCCTTCCCTTCTCTCTCCAGATTCCCGCGCTTCCTCCGTCGCAATTCGTGATTTCTCGCTCACTACGGGCACTATACGACGTGTTCTCACTGTCCACGTGCTTGGAACGACTCGAAACCCCCTGGAAGGGCGCTCACGAGAGAGGCGACATGCGAGAGAGAGGGAGGCATGAAGGAAAAAAACTGTTTGCCGCGCTTGCTCGTCGCTTCCATTCCCTTTTTCTCATCCTTTTCTCCCTTACCGAGCTCGCGTCGCCCGCCGTCCGCTGTCCCAGCGGCGTGGCCGCAAAGTGAGCGACGCGGGCTCCGCCGATGGAGCGCGGCGTGGCGGCCACGGTGGCGGTGGCCGCAGCTGCGGGGGCAAGGTCGGGCTTTTTCAGAGCGCTGCTCAACGGCAACATTTCCCCATGCGTCGTCGCCGCCGTCTTGAGGACCCCGCCGGCACTACTGCTGCGCTGCTGCTGGTGGTGCCTGTCCACCTTCGTGACATCGACAGCGTTCTCCTTGTCCTCCATGGATTGAATTGAGCGCGATTTATTGAATAAAGAAAGTAAAACGAGCTTTGCTTCTTCTCGAGTTTTTTCCGTCGTCGCCGAGGAAGAGACGAAGAGTGAAGAAAAATGAAAGGAGAGAGAGAGTTGGAAGAAAATTTTCTGCTTGCAATTCACTTCTCCTTCTCCTTCTCCCTCTCTTTGGGCACGCCTCCACGACTCTGTCCCCCCCTTCTCCGTCTCCTCCAGCATCTAGAGCACATCAAGCTCGCACTCTCGGCAGGCACCGCTGATCGGAATCGCTGCTGCTGCCGCTGCTGCTGCTCCTTCCTTCCTTCCTTTCTTTCCTTCAAAAAAGGTCGCCGATCGATCAATTTCAATGTCTTCCTCTCGCCGCCCCTTCCGCGTCCTCGCCCCGGCCGGCGGCGGAGGAGGCAAGCAGCTCGCTTCCGCCGTTGCCGAAGAGAGCGCGATCGACCCGTCCGGATTCAGCGCGGCCCTGGCGGTGAGCTCGGAGTGGCAGAGAACGGGAGAGAGAAGAGAGAAAGAAGAGAGAAAGAGAGAAAGTTCAATCGAAGCGATCGCCATCTCACCTTCGACCTCTTCGACCTCCTCCTCCTCAACAGGCCTCTTCCTCCTCCTCCTCCTCCCGCTCCGCCTCCGCGGCAGCGACCGACCCCAACGCCCCGCGCCGGGCCACCACGGCCGAGAAGCAGGCAGCGATCCAGGCCAGGGCGACGGGGCAGGTCAAGTCCGTCGGTTTCCTCTGCTTCATGATGTGGATGGCCGGTTCCCAGATCCACCTGTTCTCGATCATGACCACGGCCAGCGGGATCTACCAGCCCCTGGCCGCGATCGCCAACAGCGGGAAAGTCTTCCCCAAGGAGGAACAAGACGACGACCCGGGGCTGGACCTGCTGACGCCGCGCTTACTGTTCTGTGTCGTCCAGATCTTGGGGCTGGCCTTTGCTCTTCACAAGTTGAATGGGATGGGCCTGCTCCCGACGACGCCGAGCGATTATGCCGGGCTGCTGGAGGCGCCCCGGGCGAGGGAGTGGGTCGGGAGCGGGGTGGCGCTGGGGTGAAGAAAGGGAGAGAGGAAAGTGTAAAACGAATTAAAAGTTTCGGGGTTTTTTTCCCCCCCGTTTTCTCTTTTTTTTTTTTTTTACAGGCGACTTCTCTCCTCCTCCTCCTCCTCCTCCTCTCTTCAGCCTCCCAGCAGCGCCCCCGACGCCCGCACCAGGTCCAGCACCGTCAGCCTGGGCAGCGGCGTGCTGATTCTGCCCAGGGCGTCGGGGCGGAGCTTCTTTGCTGCTGCTGTTCTCTCCTCTGTCGGTTCTCCTTCTCCGTCGTCGTTCCCGTTCTCGTTCCCGTTCTCGTTCCCAAACTCCTTCCCTAGTGCCCGCGGCCCCACGCGCAAAAAGGGCCACCCCACGGCCTCCGCGGCCAGTTCGTCGCCGCAGCTGTCCCCTACGGCGAGGAAGAAAACTCGATTTTCTTTTTTTTCTTCTTCTTCGCTTGCTTCTTCTTCTTCTACCTGTCTCTTCAGGGCCTCAAACGCCGCCGCCTTTCGACAGCAGCGATCTCCTCCGTCTCCGTCTCCGTTTCTGCTCTTCTTCTTCTCCTTCCAGCAGCACCTCACCGAGCCCGAGGGGAAAAACTCCGAAAGCCCGCAGACGACCAGCTTTGCGAGCGTGGGGGCGAGCGGGGCCGCGGTGACGAGGAAGTGGCGGAAGGCGAAGGAAGAGCAACTCGAAGATTTTGAAGAGGTCGTCTCCGAGAACAGCCTCGACGCCGCGCGCAGCCACCCTCCCGAGGCGGCGTCGACCGCCGAGCGCGCCCCCGCTGCCTCGACGGCGGCCTCCGCGGACAGGCAGGAGCGCGGGCCCGAGTCGTAAAGGGAGGCGGCCTCGGCGGCGAGCCGAGCGACGACGGCTCGCTCTTCTTTTTCTTCTTCTTCTTCTTCTTCTTCTTCTTCTTCTTCTTCTTCACTGCCGCTTTCGCCGCCGCCGCCTCCTCCTCCGAGCCGAGACAGTTGGAACCTCCTCGCAGCCAGGTCGAGCACGCAGCGCCGGAGCTCGGCGCCTGCCTCCCTCGCCCGCGGGTCCGTCTGGGACCTCTCGAGCGAGGCGAGAGGGACCAGGGTCTCGTCGAGGTCCCACGCGAGGCAGAGCGTTGTCTTCCTCGGGGGCGGCGGGGCGGTCGTTTGTTGCAGAAGCGGAGGGAGCAGCGACGGCGAAGATGATGGCGGCGGCGGCGGCATTCGAATCTCCTCGTCGATTGCGAGCTTTGAACTCTTCCCCTTCTTCCGCGTTACTATGGCGCAATTCGTTCCCACTTTAGCTTAGAAAAACATGGTGGATCGCTGGGGGGGGGAGGGGGGATTATATTACAAGTGGTGGTTTGAG
>Ga0114918_10003638_pt1 | contig 13544 bp, 33 predicted proteins | sample LantaG_FD_87015 | JGI IMG/M metagenome (GOLD analysis project Ga0114918, IMG submission 87015) | Deep subsurface microbial communities from Baltic Sea to uncover new lineages of life (NeLLi) - Landsort_02402 metaG | ecosystem: Environmental > Aquatic > Marine > Oceanic > Sediment | place...
AGATTCATTTATATTACCGAGAATTTTATCATCATCAAATATCCAAAGATTTTCCTGAGTACCATCTTTAGAAACCCAATGAGCAAGACCATTATCTATATAACATTCCCAATAACCATTCCCATCTTTTATTTTTATAGATTTTTTATCTTTAATTAAATCTTTAAAAAAATAAGATATTCTTTTATCATTAACAAGATATAATTCTTCGTTTGATTTATTAAATAATTTGGTTAATTTATCATATACTTTACTATCATACCCTACCTCATGTAAACTATATTTTTTACCATTCAGCACCTTTAATACATATGGCTTCATGGAATTTAGAATATCATCTTCTGTTTTTCCAACCATTTTATCTCTTAAAGATTCATTATAGGATTTAATATATTTCATAAATTTTATATATAAAAATATGAATTCTTGTTGTGGAAATAACAGAAGAAAAGCGGTCGTTAAGAAAGCAAAACATATCGTTGAAGGATGGTCTAATCTGATTTCCAAAAAATTCAAACAAACATGGTGGGTAAAACAAAGAGCTCAAATTTGTTACCGTTGTGTTAATCTAAATAAAAAGAATAAATTTTGTAAGTTGTGTGGATGTTATATCCCTGCGAAAATTACTGTTAAGAAAGAAAAATGTCCTTTTTCTTATTGGGGAGAAGTTAATTAAGATTTTGTATTTTTATCTTTAAATGATTGTATCATATCAGATAATATAGAAGTACCATTTATTTTAGCAAGATATTTAGCCTGACCGTAATTAGTAGCACCGTTTTCTAAACACCATCTTACAACATAATAAAATTGATGACCCACACAGAATGTCAATGCTTGGTTTATATCCATCCCCATATCAATTGATAATTCAAGTAAATTAATATCACCTTTATTATATGCTTGAGATAATATTTCGGAGGGTGTTGCTGTAATTTCTTCTGGAGTTTTCCCTGTCATCTTATCTCTAAGACTTTCGTTATATGATTGTAGATATTTCATTATACTTTCTGTACTTCTTTTCCTTTATACCATTGCTCTTCGATTTCAGGTAGCAAATAGTTTTTGCGACATATACCAGGTGTATGACCTATTTGTTCCGCCACATCTCTTAAAACCTCATTAAACTTCTTTTTAATGTCACCTATGGACTCAGGTTTCTTTAGTTTCCTTAATCTCTCTGACATGAGTTTATTTACAAGATAACCACGTAAGTCTTTTGAAGTAATATCAAAATCACCTAAATATTTGTTTACTTGTGTTGATTTAATACTTAACCCATCAGTAGTTACAAAGATTTCTCCAGGAATTTTTATTAACTTCTTTACATTACGAGCCACCTTTGAATCCTTAACTGAAACTTTGTGTTTTACACCTGATTTACCCGTATAAGAAAATGTTACTGTTCCATCATTAACTTTGGCGTGTTTTTTTAAAAAATTGGTTACACCGTGATGACCTTCACCTGCACTTGAATCATTACCTACTCTTTCACCTGTTAAGTCCATAATACGGACTATTGTAGCGATGATCATAGTCTTTTCATCCTCACTATCCATGTCCTTAGACACCTTTGTTCTTAGTCTTTTGATGTCACTACCCAATTTAAGAATAGCTTTCCTTTTCTTATCCCAACGCTTCTTTAATTGTTTATCAGAAACCTCTTGACCTTCAAATAATTTATATGATAATAGGTACTTCATTATAGTATATATTAATTATCCATTATTTAGCTCATCAGCTAACTTTTGGGCATCTTCTTCCGTGTAATAATAATTTTTACAAAATCCTTCTTGGTTATATACACCCCACATTCCGTCAAAACCTTCTCCATCTTGTTCTTCTGACATTTCATCAACAAACCATTCTTCTGTTTTTTCTTCAACAGATTCTTTAATTGGTTCAAATGATTCAAATGGTTTAATATGTTTCATAGTATTAGTTTTATTTTTTTGTATATATAAAAAAACCTCTAACAAATTAATGTTAGAGGTTTCCCCTGTTAACCAAAACATACATATGAAAATTCTTATAGTCCTAATCTTCCAAGATTGGTATTTAAAATCTCACCACCGTCAGCGATAATATCATCAATCCTTTTCTTAATCAGATTGAGTTTACCTGCATCCTTAATTTTTTGTAGTGTGTAACGATATGTTACCTGCATAATCTTATCATCTTTGTCAAGGAAGATAATGCTCCTTGATTGTTTCTTCATCAGATTTTGTAGATAAATTTTTACTTCAATCAAATCTGAAATAATATATTCAGTATTTATTCTAAATGTGATTTCTTCTTTGTTGTGATATTGTGCAACATCCAACGACTTAATGAAGTCTTTTCCACCATCTACATAATCAATCATTGTCATTCCACCCCTACCTTCATTCTCTACGTGAGCAATTTTTTGATTATCAAAATACAAATTACAGGAATAAGATACTCCATTGCGAGCTTCCCTTGATTGGAGATTTCTAAATTTAAACCTATTAAAAAACGGTAATGATTCTCTTGTAATCCAAAACATAATTTATAATCTTTTTTTGTTAATATCTTAAACAAAGATACAAAAATTTTATTAATATTCCAAATCTTCTTGGTATTGTTTTCTGATTTTTTTATTTTCTTTTCTAATTTGTCTATCTTCCCATTTTGTACTAATTTCAAGAACCGAATCTTGAACAGGGATATAATAACCATCTACCAACTCTATCCTATCATAATAAATAATTTCTGTGGTAACTTCGGGTGGAAACAATTCAAAATTATCCCAATTCGAATTCTTCACAGTAACATCAGCTGCGAACAAAAACCCGAAGGACAATACTATCATTATTGTTTGTGGCCAAGGTATCATATCTAATCGTAATTTTCTTCAGCAAAACAATGATGTGCAAATGAATCTATATGTTCATCATCTTCATCATATATATCACCGACTAATGAATTCTCCTTTTCTTCAAATTTAAAAGAATAGTAGTTACCATTTTTTAGATATACATCAACATACATATCTTCTTGCTCTATTTTAATGATTGGTTCGGGAAGTTCATATGTTCGTGTTTCATTGTCTTTAAAAACATCAATAGATGATGGGTTTAAACTAACCCACAATTCCCAACCTTTATATTCGTATTTTGCTTTCATAATTTATTTTACATCAAATGTTAATACATCTATTAATTCCAAATCCCATTTATAATTTTCTTCTTGACATTGTTTATAGAACACATCGGTTGAAAAGACTTTAGACATCTTAGCATTCCATCTCCAACTATCTGTATCTCCCCAAAATATTACGTGGTAACTAGTCCCTCTTTGAGTAATAGTTATGTCTTTATAATACATGAGATCAGGTGTTTGTAATCTATAACCAGTATTTTCAAAATTAAAATCACCTGATCGAACAATATCATCTTTATGTTCAACAATATATTTAATACATTGTTTCTCGGTCATTAATGGAGTAGTAATAACCCAAATTGCAATAATACAAGCAACAATTATCGAATATAATACAACATTTCCAATTTTTTCTCTTTTATCCATAATAGTATATTTTATAGTTAATATACAAAGATAATCGAAAAAAGTTTAATATCAAAATTATTCGTAAATGTATCTGTTTTCTAATCCATATTTCCTAACGATAATTGCAGCCTTGGAGTTTGCTTCATCTTCATTGAATTCTTCTTTAGATAATAATTGTTTAGTGTGTACTAATTCGTGGGCTACTGTTCTTAATATATCAGCTAAGTTCCTATTTACACCAACCACAACAATATTTCCATTGTCGGGATCAAGGTATCCGAATGATCCTATTTCGGCTGATAATTTTGGATCATATGATATTTCTACATTTGGTTTCTCAATAGAAAGATATTCACATGCATTATCTACAAATGCATCAATAACTTCCTCTTTCCTATTTTGTTCTAAAACGGATTCAGCTAAATATCTATTAAATGAACTTAATTTTTTCATACACGTATATATAAATATTTGGTATTGTCAAAACTTTTCCCTACATTTGTCTATAAATATAATTATATAGTTATGACAAACGCAAATAACAAATCGTCAAAAGAATTAAAAAACATGACAACAAAAAGGTTGTTATCTTACTATAAGGCTGAACGTAAAAGAATGATTAGATTCAAAAATAGTCATACTTGTGAATGTTGCGGTCAAACTGATTGGGAACTTACTTGTCTTGATAAGAATTGGAAAGATACTGTAAATAAAGATTATGTGAGGATGTTAAGTAAACAATATTACGAAAAGCTTTCTTACTTAGATGCCATTAAAACTATTTTAGATACAAGAGAACACGTAAAATATAAATAATATGTACGATTTTATATTATCAGCTTTAATAATTATAGTTGGATTCATATTAATATGTATGTTAGTTGTTTTATATTATCAACATATAAAGAAAGAATTTAATATAGATTTACCATTAACACCCAATAAGGGAATAATAATAAACTTTGACGGAGAAAAGACAATACATATAGGAATGTATGGTATAAAATAATAAATTAAATTATGAAAGATTTCAGAGATGAATGGTTCTTTAACGAATGGTACACCAAAGATGAATTAAATCAACTTTGGGAATGGTGTGAAAAATCTGGAGGTATTGTTGATATTAAATTAAACAATGAGAAGTGGTCAGGTTTTCATATCGAAGATAAAGATTTCACAATTGATATTGCTGGACAATCAACAGAAAACGATTGTAGGAATTGGATGACAAGACTTGGATTTGAAGTAAGAAACAAAATAGATTAATTATGGAAAATTTATGTAAATGTATGTGTCACAAAAAAGGTTTTAGTGTTATGCACATAAGAGCATGTTGTCAATATTCGGGATTACAATATATTAATTCAGATGGAACAATAGATCAAAATGTAATAGATAATTATGGAAAAGAAAAAACTTGAATTAGAAATATTTGATGAAAAAGGAAATGGTACTTATAGACACCACTTCTTTTTCGAAGTAGATGAAGATTACTCATTAAGATTAACCATAGGTAAAAATGTTTATTTAATGGACAAAAATGGAAGAATAACAAATGACTAAAGCAAAAATGAATCATAAGATTGGTTTGATCAATCTTTATATTGAACAGGTAAAAGAAGAAGAATCACCATTTATGGTAATTGTACTCAGAGAAGCAATTCGTAAATTAGGTGATGGTGTAGACCCACACAAGGTAGAAAATTGGGTTGTTAAATTAGAGAAAACTTGGAGGTCATTTCCTTAAAATATGAAAAAAGAAAAATATCCATATAGATTCAAAACCAAAAAAGAATTCACCGAAGAATATGGTGATGAATGGTGGACTGAGATTGATTGGAATAATCCTTTTATGAATCCACTTATGGGAACTGTTCTCAAAAAAACTGGTACCGTTCAAAATATGGGTAATAGTTCGGCTACTGTTTGTAGACTTTATAGTGGTGGTAGAGAATGGAACATTTATGAATGTATGTTAACTGAAAATAAACCAAAAGTACCAACTTACGAACCCAAAAAATTTGTATATTAATGAAGAAAAAACATTATCCATATCGTTTTAAAACTAAAGCCGAATTCATTAAAGAATATGGTAGTAGTTGGCGTGATAGTAATCCAATATATTGGCCCGAAGATATGGATTACCTTTTCGGGCAACCTTATACTTATGGTAAATTTGTTAAAGGTACAAAGGATATACCAAGAAGAAGCGAAAATAGACGATATGGTAATTATTGGACTATATCATTCATGGGACACCTTAAAGAAAATGAACCACAAAAACCTTCTTATGAACCTAAAAAATTTGTATATTAATAAATAAAACTTAAAATTATGAAAATTTATCAAGTATCGTTTGACACAGTATTTATGACTGTATTGGCGGAAAGTAAAAAAGAATTATTCAATATTCTCATGCTTGAAGATGATGGTTTCGATCTAAAGGATGGTGAACTGTTTTATGATTTCGGTGGTCCTATCGTAGAATGTTTCATATCAGAAGTCGAAATGCAACAAGGTATTATTCATTCAGAATCACACTAATATGGATGACTATCAAATATCAATTAAAGACCGATACAGAATGTCACTTTATTTTTCGTTAATAATTATACCTGCGTTTTTAGGTTTACTTATTAATAATATAGATAAAATAACACCGAAGTTAGATCATGTAGATGGAACATTTAGTGGATATACACAAGATTCAATATTTGTTGATGTTAAATGGGAATTATCATATAATTATGATGAACGACATACTGATCAAAGTCAAGAAGATTTAGAAAATTCCATTACATATATGATGGAAGAAAGAATAGAAATGTTATTAATGGATATGCGATATAATGAATATCTTGTTGTGAATGGTAAACCATTAATAACAAACGATAATGGAATTAAAATAAAAATGTTTAAATAACTAAAAATTAGAAATTATGGAAGTATTATGGATGGTAGCAATCTTTTTATCAATCATCGTGGCCGGTGTCAGTATTCTTGTTACAGTTGTTAATAAGAACGAAAAGAAAAGGAAGAAATGGTTCACAGATGCCAAAATTGGTGATATGTGTAGAGCATCAACACTCGATAACGCAGACACACTAAACGATGTAGAAATCATTGATATGGACGATGATACGGTTACAGTTAAAGTAGTAATTAAAAAACGGTGGATATATCCACCAAAAAACTAAAAAATTATGAATATATGGTGGATGTTATTAGCATTTGTACTAGGTGTAGGTGCTGGTTTTTTAGACAGACATATTAAGAAAAAAAGAATGAAAGCTCACGAAGAAATTTGTGAAGGTGTCATTACTGAAGTTAACAAAACAATCGAAATACTTAATAAACTTGATAAAGAAAAAAAAGATGGATGATTTAGGAAAACAATTATTAGAATGGTATGTCAAGGGATTCAATGATGAAACTCGTGGTTCTACTTCTGTTGATCCCGAAGATAGATTACTCTTGAAATCTTATATGTTAGGTGCTAATGATGTAATTGGTGATGATATACCGAATCTTGGTATGGTCGCACCTAATCTTAGTGGTGTGTGGGATGAAGCTCATAAAATGCACCAAGAAGGTGAAATATCTGAAATGCAACTCCGCAAAATATTTAGAGTTCTATCAGGACTTAGAAATCAAGGTGAAATTAAATTATAGACTATTGTAATTTATTTGTATATAAGTGAATGTTAAATAAATGTTAAATTAAAAAAGAAAAAATTATGAAAAATTTATTAATTACATTATTGTTATTTATCCCATTTCTAGTATTTGGGCAATTATCGAGATCAGAAAAAGTTGAAGTAGAAAAATATACGTTACATGTATGTGAATGCACTGATTCTATATTCGCTACTACCGATCCACTAGTAGTAGATTTTATGATTAGGTTGGGTGACAATCAAGAAGAAGGCTTAATTTGGCTGGAAGATTTGATGTTAAATATGACTGACCAAGAAACAGAAACCTTCATGGCTAATATGAACTTACTTCAAGAACCTGAATTTATAGAGTCTATGGATAACTGTATTTCAAATTATAATATATCAGATAAAGTAAAAAACGGATTAGAAATAGGAGAGGGAGAATACTATTCTTTCTTTAAAGAGGCAGCAAAAGTATATGAGTGTAAGTTAATTTTGTCATTATTAAATATTGCAGAATCAACAAAATAAATTAATATAAACTTAAAAAAGAGAAATTATGAAAAAAATTCTTTTAGTATTAGGTGTGATGATTATGTCATTAGGAATATCATCATGTGAATTAATTGACGACATGACATGTGCAGATAACAGGGACCCAATTTCTGTAACAATTGTCCCTCATGTCATTATTTTCGATGCTGATGGGAATCGAGTTAGAAATTACCCATTCCATTACAAAATCTATAAAGAGTATTGTGACGGTAGAACTAACGGGGAATTCATTGGTGATTATTTCACAGATGGTGCAGGTACAAAAGTTATTCCTTATCAGTCAACCTATAATATGAAAAATTCAGAAGATAGAGTGGTGATCCATTTTCTCGGTGGATATAATGCCGTTTATGATGAATGGCAATTAGATGAATTACATAGTCTTTATTATGCGGATTTAGCACAATACGATAAACAAACACTTCAACTAAATAGTTATCTCACTTTAAAAGAATGGTAAAAAATAAACAACAAAATTATGAAAAGAGTATTTATCATTTGCACTGTAAGAGGTGCATCAGCAGAGTATCAGAAAGAACTTGAAGATTATGTTGATAGTTTGGAAGCAGAAGGAGTACAAGTCCACCTTCCTCACCGCGATACAAATCAAAAAGGAAAAGGAATTGAAATATGTAATCAAAACGCAGGTGCTATTAAAGCGTCTGATGAAATTCACATATTCTATAATCCCGATTCACAAGGAACTCACTTTGATATGGGTGTAGCATTTTCACTTGGAAAGAAAATTGTTATTGTTAAATCACCAGTACCAGGTGAAGGAAAAAGTTTCGCTAGGATGTTAGCTGAATGGGAAGAAGCATCTAGATAATATAAACATTAAACATTAAACATTATGAAAAAAATAGGATTAATATTACTTACAATATTCATATCATTGAATATATCAGCACAGAAGTATAACGAAACAGCAGAATATTTAATGGAAACATTTCCAGATGAATTTTGTGAAAATATCTATGAACCCGCTGTTGAAGAAACTGGTAAAGATAAGGGAAAGAAGTTGAGGAATGAAATCAATGTGCAATGTTTAGGGATGGAAGCCTTCAAGGTTTTCCTAACAGACCTGTTGTTGGAGGAAGAAATAGATGAAGATTTATTGAGATACGTGATGATTAGATTATCGGTAGATGGAACGTGTAAATATTGGTGGGCGAATGGCGAACCTTGGTACACACCTGAACAGGTTGTCGAAAGGAATGAGGGGGTGAGGGACCTTGACATTGAGGGGCATCAAGATGTTATGTTGATGGAAAATTTGATGGGATTTTCTGCTATCTTAGATATGACCGATGAATTTGATGAATCTTTTATAAAAGAACATCTATATAAATCTCTTATCAATATAGAATGTGATTGGTTGGTGTTGTTTGAAGATGTAACTCAATTTAATTGAGTTCCTGCATTTTATTAAAATAACTAACCTATTATATAAAAACCCCGTTAAATCAATTTTAACGGGGTTTTCTGTTATATGATGTCTATATACACTTTATATTAATAGTGTCATCTATGAGGATATAATCACCCTTAGTTGTAATCTTTTGAATCTTCATCAGCACCCATATGGACACATATATCTAAAAACTCTTCACCATTAATATTAGCTAGACCTGACCCATGTACATTAATCCATTCCATGAGTCTAATCCTAATTTTTTTTAATTCTTCTAATGGAACATCATTCCACCAAATACCAAAAGACGAATCATCAATAGAAAATATCTGTGCTTTCATTTCATATAAATCTTCACCTTCTTCATTTTGCCTAAACCTAAGACCTGTTGGTGGCATTATCCATATACAAATCGGGTTTATATTTCTACGATATAACATATCAGCGGTTTCTTTGTCTACTTTTTTAACAGTCCACATTTCATCCCTTAATAGTATATCCTTTTTGTATATGACTTTACCAACAAACCAAGTATTTAAAAATTTACCTAATTCATTTTTACTCATATCATAGATATCATACATCCTTTCAGGGAATTTTCTAACCTTAGAAAGATTAAGAATTTTATCCAATCCCTGTAAACCTTCTCCTAAAAATTCGTTATACGTTTTCATAATTTTAACTTTATTTTATCTAAATGTTACTTCAACAGAAAACCCTGATCCCGTTCCACTCTTTCTTTCAGTTCGTTCTTCCAGACCTAAACGGTTTAATAATTTTTCATATGTATGAGTTCCATCATCATTTTTATCAACATGAACTTGTAATGTAATCACACCGTTTTCATCTAAACTATTTGGGATTACTTTTACACAGTTATCATAATTAGTTGAATTGACACGAACAGTAGATTGCCCCTTTTTATTTATTATTGGTTCAATACTTTCGTTATATGATTTTAAATGTTTCATTTTATCTTTTCGTTCTTTTTCCATTCCTTAATATACTTTTAACCGTATATCTTGGATTAGTCTTTGTTCTCTTTAAACTAACTTCTTTTACTTCGTGGTGACTTCTTGCAAATTCATATCCCATCGCCCACCATTGTAACATTTCATTTTTATCAAAGATAATAGAATTTTTCGTTAATGCAACAGGAGTTCGATAAATATTTAATTTTACTTCTGTTTCTTTCCCTGCTAATTCACCAAGTATAATATCATCTTTATTGATTTCTTTATTCATAAAATCAATTGTTCTCATAACTACATCGAACATATTATCCATTGGTGGATAATCTTTTGTGACTGGAGCCGAAAGAATAATAACATCAATTTCAGTTGCCCCTAAATCAATAGCATGTTGAATTGGAATAGAATTTAAAACTCCACCATCTAAATATTCACAACCATCATTATTTTGTACTTCAAATAAAAGTGGTACAGATGATGAACATAACATCCACTCACAAAAACTATCATATGTTTCTGTTTTGGTTGATTTATATTCAGATTGGAATTTAGTCATATTACTAACAACTGCTACAACTTCTTTTCCTTCTTTTTGAATCTTTTTATAATCTTCTTCGGTAATGATTTCTTTGATCTTCTTTTTAAGGTTGTTAGCTTGTCCCAAAGCTGTTTTTTTATTCATCACTCTCCATAAAGCATTAAATAGTCTTACCTTACCTTTCTTATTAAAAGGTTCAATATTAAATATTGATTTATTGGTTACGGTTGTGTAGGCTTCTTTTAATCTTTCGATTTCTCCGATTGATGATAATGGTGATAATAAACTACCTGTTGATATTCCAACTACTATATCCCATTCTAATTTGAGTTCTTTATTAAGATATTCGATAACGCCTCCGCTCCAGGAACCCTTCGCCCCACCACCAGATAAAACTAATGCTCTTTTCATATATACTGTGATTTATTTACAAGTATATATTCATTTTTATTTTTTGGATTTTACAAAGACATCATAAGGTGTTGTACCTTTTTTATTATTACATTTTGAACATGATTCAACCATGTTAGATGTATCTAAAGGATCACAATCAGGATCAGATTTAGGAATCACATGGTCAACTGTTATACACCAAGGTTGTTGCCATTTGGTGTTCCTTTTTTGCATCTTTTTAATTACCTTCCCACAATAATGACACACCCAAACTCCACCGTTTTCCTTTTTCTTCTTTCTAAGAAAATGTCGTCTTACAATAAAATAATAACGCCAATCATTCTCTTCTTGATATGTTATATCATGATCTTGATAATAACTTACCAATAACCGATAAGAAGATAACGTCTTAGGGTGTTCAGGTTTATCATTGAATATTATATGATTTATCCTTTGATTAGTTGATATTTTTTCCTTTACTATCATCCAATAAGTTGTTTAATCTTTTTACTTCTTAACCAAACTTTATGTCTTTCTACAAATTCGGGATATGTTTTCGCATACATGTCATACATATTAACTTCTTTATCATCATATAATGTATGTGTAAACTGAGAAAAATAAAACATTTCTTGATACATCACATCTTCGATATTAATGTGTTTTATAGAATTGAGTAAATCTGTAATATAATCACGATTTTTATCAAAATTATATTTATCATCTTCTTTAACTTCAATATCATAATTAACAAACCCTTGTCTTTCTGATGAAGTTATATCTAAATATGTACCACTTTTTGTAACATCCCAAAATTTAATAAATTCTTTAACATCAGGGTTGTGTTTTATTTCTCGCATTACTGTATCACCATAAACAAACACTTTTATTTCATCATTAATTAAAGCATAAGATAAATGTCTATTAATCCAATTCATTCCACCAAAACCAGCTCTGAAACTCATATGCAAGCGGTTTCCCTTTAGATCATTTATATTCGGTAAGAACCTAACTTCATAATGACCAGGGTTCTCTAATGTTAGTTTAAATATCTTATCTACCATTTTATAGATTTTGAAGTTCATTATTAAGTCTTGCAATTTCGTTCACAAGATTATCAGCCTTACGGTTCTTCATCCGTTCTTTCTTTTCAGAATCAGGAAGATCAGTAATATGTCTTATAATCTCTTGACTATCAAGATTATACACATAAGCTCTTTCAATACCATAACATTGAACAACCGAAGATTCATAAAATCTTTTAATCACTTGATCAATACTTAAACTTTCGATGATCACCTTGTTATCATTTCTGATAATAATACAATCATGTACATCTAATCTGATCGCAGTACTCACATAAGCACTTTCAATTCGTAAAATGTTTCTTGATTCTTCGGTTTCTTTTAAATCTTTTATCATAATCGTGTTTTTTATTATAATATACAAAGATATAAAAAGTTTTTACAATACCAAAATTAAATATATAAAACCATGAAACATTTAACACCCTTTTCTGAATTTGAAATGGTTACTGAAAGTTATAAGTATGCTCATATAAATTTCATTCCACCTAAAACGGTGTCAAATCAATCAAAGAAAGGGTTAAAATATAGAAGTAAGTATAAACCTACTAAGGGTGAGTTATCTGTTAAAATGGCTAAGAAATTATTTAAAAGGGATAAAATGACACCAGCTAAAGTCAAACAGATGGCAGCTTTCTTTTCAAGACATAAAAGTAGAGAAATATTAGATAAATATAAATCAGAACCTTGGAGAGATAAAAAGTATGTAACCTATTTACTTTGGGGTGGGGATTCTGGTAGAGCATGGGCAGAAAAAGTGAAAACCCAAATAGCAAGAGCAGATAAAAAATAAACAATATATCAATGATAATTAAAAAATTAAAAGAATTCATAAACGAAGGAACATTAAAATTTAGTGATGGTGAAGAATTTGACACATCAGGAGAACTCCGCACAGAAAAAAGACGAGATGGGTGGTATGTTATTGGAAACGGGCATCTTATTCCTGTTGATTCTGAAGAAGAAGGTAAAGAAGTCATTGATGATATGTTACCAGATAATGATATATCACCTGCTGTTGTAAACGAAGCATTTGTACGTGGTGGTTCACCAGACGAAAGATCAATTGATCTAAGAGGACCAGGTGGAAACGCTTATGCTATTTTAGGAACAGCAAGTAACCTATGTAATCAATTAAAAGATGCTGATCCACAAAGATATAATTGGGAAAGAATAAATACAGAAATGACATCAGGTGATTATAAAAACTTGGTTAATAAGTTTGAAGAATACTTTGGTGATTATGTAACTATTTATAATGCTGATGTTTTAGATGAATCTTTAAATGAAGAATTTAAAAACCCATTTAAAAGAAAAGAAGTTCAAATTGAACCTAATTTTCCTATTGAAGAATTTACTAGTCCAGAAATGAAAATTAAACCAAAAGAAGGTCATGAT
>Ga0114918_10003639_pt1 | contig 13544 bp, 26 predicted proteins | sample LantaG_FD_87015 | JGI IMG/M metagenome (GOLD analysis project Ga0114918, IMG submission 87015) | Deep subsurface microbial communities from Baltic Sea to uncover new lineages of life (NeLLi) - Landsort_02402 metaG | ecosystem: Environmental > Aquatic > Marine > Oceanic > Sediment | place...
AATATGATACTACGATATGGGGATCATATCCGATTTATTTTTCACGACAAAATTCTCCAGCTACATATTCATTATGGTCAGATATTTTTGATACTACTGTATCTGGATCATTGCTTGATGGAATATATATTCCGAATGAAACTGTTTGTACTGAGATAGAATTAATTGCAAGTAATAATGCTGCGACTGGCACATCTGAGAATGAAGGAAAGATATGCGGGAATGGGCAAATATTCTGGGATGATAACTATATACAATTTACAATAGAAACTCAAAGAGCTGGCGGCGGAGCTAATAGTTGGGGATGTACTACATTTACCGGAAGTCTTGGAGCATCTGGAGGCTCATGGGCAATAATGAGTGGTGGAGTAAATGTAGTATTTGAAATACGGGCATATAGATCATTGATCACGAATGAAAAAATTATCACAAGATTGCCACTTGGGCGAATTAGTGGATATGACGCATCATGGAAATGTAAAATGCCATTCTATATAATTAAAAATTATCTAACTGAAAGAGAATAATAGATGAGCAATTTTACATTAGGATCTTCATTTGTCGAGACTTTTTGTCTAGTTGGATCTGTTGATGTTTCAGTACAAGAAGCTGGAGGGATAGAAGGGTGGGTTCAGCATGATACTACTGTATATGCTGCAGCATCAGGATTTGCTTATAATCGGTATGGGTATGCTGCCCCAACTATATGGAGTGATATCCTTTCCGATGAAAATGGAATTCCTATGGGGAATGAAGTAACTTTAACAGAGATTACTTTGAGAATGTTTCATCTTGGAGGTGGAACATATCCGGCATCTCCAGTTGGCGGAAACTCGATCAATGAAAATTGTTGCTATGGATCCATATTCATTGATTGGATAAATGATAAAGTTTCTGGGACCATAAACATGGTTGCTGATAATAATATGGCATATAATCAACTAGCTCATTTTGATGGAAATCTTGATGCCGATATTACAGCAACATTTACTGCCGGACTTTCTTTGGTTGGTACTGCAACAATTCATGCGAGCACAGGAGCATCTGGAATAAAACGATTGATTACTAAGTTACCGCATCCCCATTCGGATAATGCTGCGAGAGGAAGAATGCAGTTCTATAAACCAATGTGGTACTTTAGAAATTTCAATTGGAGCAGTTAAGAACAAATTATAAAGGATGATTATCATGGAAAAAAATAAATCTAAAAATGATCCGAAAAAGAAAAAGAATCAAGTTACCATATGTAACGAAAATTCGTTCATCACTGAGGACGGAAAAATAAAGCCTGGAATTGGCGTCAGTAAAAATGCCAAAATTTTGATGGATTAAAATATGAAAACTATCCGGCGATTTTTGATTGAGAATGGAGAGAAAATTGAAACTAACTATAATAAACCATCAATTAAATGTCTTATTAAATATGATGGAAAAATTTTAGTTCTAAGACGATCCGCCGGAACTCCTGGGGCAGGGAATTGGGATCTTCCTGGTGGAATGATTGAAAAGGGAGAGAATGAAATTGATGCATTGAGACGTGAGGTTCGAGAAGAAACAAATCTTAAAATTACTCCTCCGAAATTTGTTGCTACTATTGATATGGGTCATGGCCGCGGAAAAAGTAAAGCCAAAACTAAAATTTATGTTGCAAAGCCATACGGAAGAAATGATGTTGCATTGTTGCCCTCACCGAACTTTCAAAATTTTCAAGATAAACCAAAACCAGAACATTCAGAATTCAAATGGGTACAATATCAAGATGAATTAGAACGAATGCCTTTGATTAAAGATTTACTCGAACTATTATTGAAACATGTAGAAAAAAGAGATAATCCATGAAATACGAATATAGAACTGAAATTATTTCAAAGTATGATTCAAGCACATATCAAGTTTTACATCTCGATCATGCTATGACTAAGTTGGGGTCTGAAGGGTGGGAATTAGTTTCGACTGCAGCGATGGGACAAGTAATTTATGGATACTTTAAACGAGAAATTAAATCCTAACCCTCCGTTTATAGTAGTATAGACTGCGTTACTAGATTTACTTTTGAATAAATTATAATCTTCTAACGTAAAGCCTAATCGGAAGGATTATTTGCTATGGCAAGCGAAGCAATGGATTCACATTGGTACAATTGGACTCAGAGAGCAAATTATGTCGAAGACTGGAACACAGTCAGGCACTATTATCCAGTTCATTACAATTCTAGATCATTCTATGATTATGCTCGGTTATCTGAGCAAATGAGACAGAGAATGTATCATAAGGGTGTCAAGGTTCTTGTATATCAACAAGGACAATATGGTGATCCCGGATATGTTGCTCCTGATGTTACTGTCGGAATTATTGATCCTATTATTGTCTATCCAGATCTCAGAACTGGTCTTGATGTGCCAGGCCGGACTGGTGGACCAGAGATTGATCATGATAATTCTCTTACCATTCCTGGACATAGTAATATGGCAGCTCCTGTTACCCCAGAAGCAACCATTCCTGCTCATACTGTAGATAGTTGGATTGAGAATCTAGTTGAGTATATTAACTTGACTGATGATATGCTTGGCGATACTGCTACAGTTACAGTAACTACAATGTCTAGAAACGTTACTAGCGTTCCCCCATCAGTTCCATCTTTGGAAGTTGGAGATGTAGATTTCCAATATTATAATGGATCTGCTTGGGTTAGTGTTACTCCAACAGAAACATGGGAAGGGGCTCTTCAGATAGAGTTCAGTCATGTGTTCCCTGCTGCGGCATATGATGGCGAGATCAGATTCAGAGCCAGATTCAATAGTGGCGTAGTAGAAACTGAGTATGAATATACAATTAAATTAGATCTTGATGATGCCAAATTGTTTGAAGTGTATGAACAATTTGACGTATCGTCATAAGAATTTAGTCAAAGGGCCTATCCAATGCGGGTAGGCCCTTTTTACATCATAAGGAGATTTATATAATATGTCTAACGAAGATTCGAATGTAGAAAAAGAAATAACTAATCTATTTTTCGGCGAAGATGATGGTATAGTATTTAATAGCGGAAATGGAAGATTAAATACTCAAGGGGAAAAGAAAAAACGAGAGATAGAACAAAAAGAAAAAGATATATCTGAAGATGATATAGATCCAGAATTGGCTCAAGCTCTTGTTAAGGAATTTAAATTTCTTAAAACTAAAGAAGCTCAACTTCGAGAAGTTAAAAGAAGAGAAACTGATCAAAAATTAACTAGATCTGAAACTATTGAATTGCGACGAAAACTTGTTCGGGAGAAAAAGAAAAAAGATAAGGTAGAAGGAGAATCATTTCTTTCTAAATATTCATCACGAAGTCGCCAATCTATAAATGCCTTATATGCTTATGCTGGGGAAATACAAGCAACAGAATGTGTTCATGATGATACATTTTTTAATTTTGATGGAGCAACTGTTGTTACAAAATGCAAAAAATGTTCAAGAATAAAACAATGGACAATTCCTGAATTTAAAGCATATTGGGATGCTAAAGTTGGAAAAGCTCCAACTATGCCATTTTTCAATCCAACCGAATTTGGACTTATTTAATGCGAAATCTAAAAGTATTTGTTAGCGTAAGAGATCGATGGCAGTCTACAAAAATATGTATAGAATCATTATTGAATCATAGCAATGATCTTATAGATATTTACATATTTGATAATGGATCACTTCCAGAATTAAATCAGTTAATGCAATTATACTGCAAATGGATTAGAACTGGAAGAGTAAATGTTATTTGCAATAATGCTAAAACTTTAGAAAATGTATATTGGGGAAAAGCATTTTCTTGGTGTCAATTTCTTAATATGATGAAAACTTTTCCAAATAGAGATGATCTTTATTTGGTAATGATGGATAATGATGTTCGAGTTCAGCAAGGATGGATTGATCCATTGATGAAATGTTTCTCATCAAAAATATTACAAGATAAAAATGTAAAAGTCATATCATGTTGGAATGGATGTCCGAGATATGATGACATCGAAGTTTTACCTGGAAGTACGCGAATTGCGATAAGGGATGCCGTTGGGAGCCCGTTCTTGTGTGCCCCATATACTTATTGGGTTCAGTTACAAACTCCTCCCTTCGGGTTAAATGACGCAGTACCAGATGATGTATTTTATTGGAATCAATTAAAATCTAGAGGAGAATTTTTTGGGGTCTTATTAAATAGAAAATGCACAGATATCACACCAGCTACAGGCGGTAGTAACTATTCCGCGAGACTAAAATATAACGGAGATTCATATCCCAATGACTAAAATTGAAATTATAATTCCCGATGATTTAATTGAAAAAATCAAATCAACTGGTCGAGAAGAATCCGAAGTAGTATGTGAAGCATTAAGAAAATTATTTGCCGTTGGCGGAATGGTAGATATGTCTCTTCGACTCACTCTTCTTGAAACTAAAGTATCTGATATTCAATCCCAATTAGATGAGCATCGACTAAGTAGCAAAGATGATAAAATAGTAGATTTTGATGGGGAATTAAAATCTAGACATTCTGGGAAAAAACCATTACTTGATTGTGTATCATATCATTCATTAGAAGATGTATCTGCAGTTCCCCCGCCCAAAAAAGAAAAGACAATTAAACCATCTAAATCAGTTACTGCTCTTAGTGAAGGTTTTGATATTAAGATCTAAAAAATTCTAATTTTGCCTCAAGCTCTGAACAAATAAAAATAAACTGTGGAGGCAAATATGGAACAGCAACTAAGTACCAGGCAATGGTTATTCGAAAATATTCATAAATTTAATGATGATAAAGAATTAATTAAGAAATGCTGTGTTGATTGTGATGTAACAAGAAAAACAGTATTAAAACGATTAAATGAAGTTAGAGTAACTTCTAAATCACAATTATTACAATGTGATGATATACGAAAAAGATTATGCCTTGCTATAGATTTTCTCGGAGATAATATAATAACCGATAATGCGTTTAGGCTAGAATTAGAAATTGGAAATAAAGAATGGACTGATCTGAGAAATCTTAAAGAGTTTTCTGATTTTCACATAACTATTAAAGGCAAACTAGTGTGGGGAAAACCGAAAACTTTGAAACTAATATGTGGCGGGGTAGAAAAATTTTACATCGGAGACCAATAATGTCAGATTCTAATGGGTTTGAATCATCAATTACTCCAGCCGAACTAGCCAATGAAATAGATCCATCGCCAATTGTTAGAAAATTAAAATCTGACAATAGACAACTGTTGAATAGAATCAATGAATTAAAACTCCAAATAGGAGACCAACAGGATTTATTTTTTGAACTTGCTCAAGTAACTCCAACTATAGTTCAGCCAAAGATTAGTTACTCGGAGCCAGACATTCCAAAGATATCTTCAAAAATGTCATTAGCTGTGGTTCTTTCTGATTGGCATATTGGTGAATATATTGAACCTGATGAGATTGAAGGAATCAATCAATTTAGTTGGGATATTGCAACTCGACGAGTAAAATACTTATCAGGTAAAATTTTAGATTGGATTCAATTAAATAGAACTATTAGTATAATTGATGAAGTTGTAATAATTTGTGTTGGAGATTTTATTAGTGGGGATATTCATGAGGAGTTAAGTTTTACAAATGAATTTCCAGTCCCGGAACAGATAATCAGAGCCGGAAGTTTGATCGCAGAATTTGTATCTGTATTATCTGGTCATTTTCCAACAGTTCGTGTAGAATTTATCACAGCAGATAATCACAGCAGAATAACAAAGAAATATCAATTCAAAGAAGGTGGATTGAATTCCTTTGATTATATTGTGGGATGGATTGCACAAGAGAAATTAAAATCTCATTCCAATGTGGAATTTAAACTCCATAATACATTTAAGACAATAGTTCCTGTTCGAGGATATAATTATCTTTGTCAACATGGGCACACTATTAAAGGATGGTCCGGATTTCCTTATTACGGAATTGATCGACAAGCATCAAAGGAAGCAAAATCCAGAATGTTCCAGCTTGATAGACAATTCCATAAAATGGTATTGGGTCATTTTCATGCCCCATTAAATGCTCCATATTGGATGATCAATGGAAGTCTTCCTGGGACATCCGAATTAGATCATGCGTGTGGAAGATTCTCAAACCCGTGCCAAATTGCATGGCTAGTACATCCAAAATTTGGAGAATGGTCATGGAATACATTTTGGCTTCAACTGGCAGACAAAAAATGAATAAGTTTCAATTTTTAAGTGAAGCAATAAACGCCTCATCTAAGCTTTCGTTTGGTCCATTATGTATTTCTGTTTTAAAGATGCTTGCAGAAAATCCAGAGCTATCTAGAAAAGATATTAAGCAATGGGCAACTACTTCGGGATTTGATATTGAAGAAGTTGAGACTAGAATTTATAAAATCGCTGCAGCCTTTGCAAGATTTTGGTTTGGTGGATTATCCAATAAGAAATCATTTACTGAACGTGATGCAGATGCGGAACAGTTAAGAATGGGTATTGAAGTAGAATACGAACATACTCCAGATTTTATCGCTTCGAAGAAAATTGCGCTTGATCATTTAGCTGAAATTCCAGATTATTACACTCGATTAGATAAGATGGAAAAAGAAGCTGGTGTCGATAAGCACTAATCAGTATTGATTTCATTTCCTTGTTCATCAACAAATACTAAACGGCATGGTCTTTTCAATTTTCCGTTATAAGCGTCCCTGGACAGTTTTGCCTTTACCCCATATACCCGGGCGGGGACGTTAACATTCTCAACCCACACCCTACCTACATACTCGTACGCCTCGTTGTAGGTCTCCCAAACACTCCCACCTTGTGATTTATATGCAAGTCCGGCTTTAACTAAATCGTTATAAATTTGTATAGCCCCAACTGTATAAATCAATTGATTATTTCGATCTATAGATTCCGAAATGAATTTTAAAAATTCATGGTCAGTTTGATTTCCATAATCTCTATCAAGCTCCTTACCGTTCTTGAGAATGATTGTGGTGGGAAGGAAATTCACACAATATTTGTTTTCAAGATCCGGTCTATTATCTACATCAACTATTGCTATTGAAATTTTCGGTTCTAATTTTTTACTAAGTTTGATTACTCTCGGTTTCATATCCAAACATGCTATACAATGACTGGATACAAAATATAAAAGCACTAATCCTTTATTGAGTTTATCATCAAATGCTTGATCAGAATCCTCGATCATTTGTGTGTTTTATCCTATATAATACAGATTCATTAGATTCATTATATAGCACTGCATCTCTTCCATAGACATCAATCCATGATGTTAATAATTTTTGTAACTTCTCTAATTCAATACAATTCATAGATGTTTTTTCTGGTGGAGTATTTATTGTTATTTGCTTAGTTTTTATAGGGAATTGCATAGAATCTTTATCATCTACCCATTGTTGTAATATTTTAACAATTACTTTATTAAGAGTAGTTTTATGTTTCGCCGCTTCTTTTTCTAATACATGAACGATGTCAGAATTTAACTCTAGTTGATGTCTCATCTTTTAATTTCCTGGGATTGATTCTGGGAAATATTCAACTACTGTATTTTTCAAAATCTTAGCTAACTGAGGAGATAAATTAAATCTTTTTGTATTATGTTCAATGCTCTTAAAAATATTTCCATCAGAATGTTTTTTAGTCGCAGAAGTCCAATCACTAATCATTTCCAATAAATCAACAAGAGTCATATCATCTACACCCCCAGAAAAATGTTCTGGGTGATGCCTATTTGCTTCATAATGATGCTGAGAAAATGGTTTTAAACTTTCCAATTGAGCCATGTATTCAGGACTTCCATAAGTTAGTCCCTTTAAAGTTCCAGTGACCCTGGCCAATATTCCAATTTCAGGTTGTTGCAATTTAGAATCATCATGGTTAATTGCTCTAGATTTTAAATCCTGACAGAGTTTTAAAATATTACATGCAACATCTGATTTATGACTTATCGTTTCTTGTTTGCATCTTTCCAATTCATTATCTTCGTATGACATAATTGACCTTTTGATAAATAATTACTAACCACAACCCAATTTGAATAGTATTGATTATTACTGTAAAATAAAATCTAAGAGATATACAAGTAATAATCCCTACTAACAAACCCAATATACTAATTCCACATAACTGCCACGAGATCCCTCTAGCATCATGTTCTTTATAATTTTTAAGAACCTGAGGAATTAAAGAATAGCCAAATAAAATCGAGCATAGAGTGAATGAATAATCATGCCACATCAGGTTTCCTGGGTTCAGTATATGGTTTAATATCTTCCACAATAACTGAGTAATGATCACTAAACCAAAAATATACAGGTCGCATGACTTGACGAATTTGTGGATGGGCAGCTTGACTAGTTCTAAGATTGAGAATATGTCTCCACTCCCTAAAATTCGCAGTTACAACGATTTCGGTCTTTAAAGAATTAGGAAGAACTGATCTAGCAATTTGGGGCTGAACTCCACCCTTTAGCATATCCAAATATGCTGCTTCACAATCGACCATTGTTTTAGCCCAAATATCTCTTTGGCATCCGGTTAATCCAGGAGGCTCAATAACTGTAATTTCCTGTCCAAATTTTTCTTTCCCGTAATTGCAATAACGAGTACTTTCCTGGGCGAATGCACAAATTCTATGTCGAACTATTTCGTGACTGACTCCCCTATCGCAAATAAATCTAAACGAGGCAGAAGCATGCTCAATCATTGCTTCGTGTCCGCGCTTAATCAAAAGCCGGACAAATTCCTTAGCAGATTCATTTGTAATTTTATCTTCACTTTTATAACAAGTTCTTCCAGCTCGCTCAATAGTCTGTAATGCATCTGGAGTTGCCCATAATAAAGAAGCAGTTGGTTCTACAATTTTCATTTGAATATCCAATTTTTCAATTTTCTAATTACATTTTCAGGAAAGTATAAAATCTTAAGAGACAATACTAAGATGATTTCTCCAATCAAAGTCATCTTCTTGGGAGTGGAGGGCCCGTGCGAACTGGAAGGGGAGAAAACCCCTCCGGATTTATGTTCGTTGGAGAACCCTCTTGCCAGTTTCCCTGGTCGAGCCCACTTACTCCCGTACCCGGATGACTTTGACCACTTACCATTCCCGGATACATTGCAGCTGCTTGGGCTGGCACTTGTTGTGATTTTACTTGATTACTTGGTCCTCCACCTTTATGCAAAGTAGAAAGCATTTTTCCAAGTATTTGATTTTGGTTTTGTAACGCTATTATAATTTGATGTAATTGTTGATTCTGTGCAGTCAATAACTGGTTAGTTTGATTTTGAAATGCTTGAAGATTTTGCAATTCTGAAATCAATGCAGAACCAGAAACAGTTTTCGGTTGATCATTCTCGGGCATTTTGATCACTATCTCCTCTTCCGTTTTCAATTCTTATACAATCAGAGCAAAGAGCCTGTTGGCCATCTTTGATCCATACTCCTTTTGTTTGGCATTTTGGACAAATAACTTCTGGTTCAAATCTCCCAAATTCATCAGAGATGGGATGACTTGAATCATCATTTTCTGTATCTGCCCAATTTTCAAGAAATCCTGGTCTTGCCAAATACAAAGGCATAGGATGTTGAATGCCTAAACTATTCATAGCATGAATAGTATCTTTCTCTCCATTTGATCTAGTAACTAAAAGTTTTAATGGAAGATCTTGATTCGGAAATGCTTGAATTATAGGTTTAATATCTATATTATAATGCCCAATAAGATCAAAGTGCATCTGACTTTCTGGGCCAATAACTATATGCAATACATTTACATCCCCATTACTTCCAGGAAAAATTAGCATCAAAAATCTCCTTATAGAAGTTTCCCTGGGGCTGCATGATTAGATCTATGACCATGTCTCACATGCTTATGCTGTTCTTGTTGCTTTTTTCTAATTTGTACTAATGCATTTCGAACTTCATCCGGAAGCTGTTTCTCGTCGACTTGCTCTAACATATTAGTTACGAGAGCTTTGCCTTGAGAATTATGAACGTTCATAACTTGAGGCGGCAATTGAACGGGAGAAGATTGAGGGCTAGATCCTTCCGTATGAATAATCATCGAATCAGATGCTATAGCTTGTCTGGTTTTTTCCGCTAATTCATCTTCATCAATTTTTAGATCTGCAATAACTTCCTTAATCAAATCCAAATCAGTATTAAGATCTACAATCTTTAATGCAGTTTGTTTTAACAAATCTTTTAAAGCATCAAGATTTGATCTGCGTTCGTTATTGTCGTTCAAAATATCATTTACCAATTTTGGAATATCTGCTTCTATTCCATATAGATCCTTTAATTGACTAATAATTTCATTAGAAATTTCAACAGATACATTTTCGACTTTGATCTCGTCTGACATAAGAAACCTTCTTATTTTGATTAGGGTGTTGTGTAAAAACTGGTTTATTTGTTCATACTTTTTAATTGACCATCTATATATTGGACTCATTATGATATCATAATCCTACTTGCTAATTATAATTGATATCATAATCCACCATCCGTTTATGATAAAAGTTGTTTTGAGATCTCATCAGGCAATTTTCCAGTTTCTGCTTGTTTTTTCAAATAGTTTCGTAATGCCATTAATAATTTCTGACATAATTTTCCTTGTGGAGAACTTGGTTGGTATTGTCTATATGTAGATAGTATAGATTTCATTTGATTAAATGATAAGTTGATCGGTATCAATTCCCGATCTTCCCATTTCTTTTTCATCGGCTTGCCTCAATTGGTATCTATTAGAACAAAAAATAGGAGGATTTATATGAAAATCATATCTAAATTTTTACTGGAAAATTCCAGAATCACATCAGTTCCGTTCATTGTCCATCAGCACGATCCAAGATCAGGTTCTATTCATTACGATTTAAGAATCTTAGATCCAAAAGATGATAAGCTTCTTCATTCATTTGCGGCTGGAACAGACTTCGAAGAAAAAATTAAATCCAAAGTAGTTCTTGTGAAAACAAGAGATCATGATCCACGCTGGTTAAATCTAAAAAGCTATAGATTAACTACGTTCGATAGTGGAGAATGCATTATTCATAAAGCATTTCCAAAATACTGGGAGATTGAATTCAAAGGAAAGAAAATTAAAGGGATATATAGATTATTCAAAATCAAATCTAAGCGTGGAGATAATTGGCTTCTTATTAAAAAGCCCTAACTGCATGATCAGCAATTCCAGTTGCGCACCAGGAATCTGGTTTCCATTTGCATGGATATCCTTGAGCTATTACAAATCCGCTAAGCATTTGTTGATGTTTCGATGATTCAAATTTTAAATTCGGAGCTGAAACATCTAAATGAATTTCGATATATGCAGTAGTCGGAACCATGTCAGAAACTATATTTGCAACTTCGATAGAAAATAATGCTTCCTGTAATAATCTTTGTCTCGTACTTGGCATTCTTGGATTTATTGACCGATGAGATAAACAAAATACTCCACCGCGACCAGAAGTATAAATTACGACTGCAGTAGTAAATTTTGTTTTGCTCACAGTATTTTTCGAATCGGTTCCAATATAAATATGTTTACCAGTTTCGAATTTCTGAGATATGAAATCATTTAACTGAATTTGATTTCCTCGTGAATCAATAAAATCCATTTCAATATTGTCTCCTTACAATTGTGCAATATAGAAATTTATTCTATGGTACAATAAAAAGATGCTTAGGTTTACAAAAATTGAAATATTGTTTAACAAGCATTATGAACAAAAATTAAATCTTCTCAAATGAAAGAATTGAAATGAGACCGATTTCACACAAAATGTTAAATGTACACGAAACCGCACAATGGATTCATCGTCAAAAGATGATTGGAAAATCAGTAGTACTCACAAATGGTTGCTTTGACATATTGCATAGAGGACATCTTGAATATTTATCAACTGCAAGATCCCTTGGTGATGTTTTAGTTATAGTAGTGAATGGTGACAATGGCGTTAAAGAATTAAAAGGCCCATCTCGGCCAATATTTAAAGCAGAAGATCGAGCATTCATGCTTGCAAGTTTAGAATGTGTAGATATGGTAACTGTAGTGGATAAAGCAAGACTTGATAAAGAATTTGGATTTCTTAAGCCATCTATATATGTCAAAGGTTCAGATTATTCTGAAGATACTCTGCACAAAGGAGAGTATTCGGCCTTGAAACAAAATGGATGTCAATTTAGATTTGTTAAATTGACTTCGGGTTATTCTTCTACTTCCATACTCGAAAGGCTTAAATCAACATGGTGAGACCAGATGATATAGTATCTTTAACTGAATTGTTAAAGGCTTATGGACCATGGGCACTAGTAGTTATTCTTCTTATTGCTATAGCTTTCTTATTTCTATACCTTAACAAAAAAATAGATTGTAAGGATGAAGCTTGGCAAATTAGATATGACAAACAAGGACAAGAATTAGGGATTTTATTAGAGAAACGAAACGACCAGTTTATCCAAGTATTGCAATCAACAACCTCTGTATTAGAGCGATGTGAAAGTGAACTCCAAGACTGCAAGAAAGCATTACAAGAATGTAAATCAGTGAGCAAAGAGGCTCATGATGCAATAATACAATTTGAGATTTTATCTCAATCCTGCCGTCAAAGAAATTAAGGATGTGGGATCTATGAATTCGTTACAAATAAAGAAATTGATTCGCGACAGTAATGATGCAATTGAATCATTTATGAGACGATCTGCAAAATTCTGTGCATCATCCAATAAGAAAAAAATCTTAATTGTGATAGACCCAGAATGTAAATTAGGATTTGATATTAGAATTTCTTTAAATGGGTATAGTAGCGTATTATCAGTTGTGAATTTTAAATCCTTAGATGAAGCTAAGAAATTTGAACATGATAATAAAGACGATATTGCTGCATTAGTATCATTGGAGGAAGATACTATACAAAGAGCAAGTCCCAGTTCAGTACCCGTAGTGAAAGTATCTGGAAATATTGAAACGATGCAGAATGAGATAGTAAACGCAATCGGATTAATCCATGCATAACCGAGGAGCTAATAGATGAAAACATTATCATTATTGTTTGTATTATTTCCAATTCTATTCACATGCGGATGTAAATCATTTAGAATTGGTAACACAATATTAACTCCGTATGATGTAGGGCGAGATATTACAGTAGTATATTTGTTATCAGAAGATCATCTCCCAAAAGATAAAGTTATTGCAGTCAAAGCTCTATATATATCATTTTCTGAAATTATGGATGAAGCTGAAAAATATGAATCAACTGGGGAATTTCCATTCGATTCAATTTTAGAAAAATCTTTAGAATCTAAAATCAAAGATACTACCGTATTAATATTTGCTTCTAAAATTGCTAATCGATACTGGGAGAATTTAAATAGTCGATTTAATTTTACATCTTCTGTCATTAAAGATCAGATTGAGATACTAAAAGAATTTAGACGCGGGATCGAAGACGCATTAGAAGATTATAGACCAGAACCAAGTGACTAAATCATGCAGACTAAATTCATTATATTGACAACAT
>Ga0114918_10003640_pt1 | contig 13540 bp, 15 predicted proteins | sample LantaG_FD_87015 | JGI IMG/M metagenome (GOLD analysis project Ga0114918, IMG submission 87015) | Deep subsurface microbial communities from Baltic Sea to uncover new lineages of life (NeLLi) - Landsort_02402 metaG | ecosystem: Environmental > Aquatic > Marine > Oceanic > Sediment | place...
CGGCCCCGCGGGGGGGGGGGGGGGGGGGGGGGGGGGGGGGGGGGGGGGGTGGGCGGGGGCCTGTTTTTTTTTTTTTTTGAAAGGGAGGTGACGAAGAAGTGAGGAGGAGGTTGAGAGAAGGGCGAACGAGAAAATTCTTGCAAACGATGAGGTAATCGTTTTGAAAAAAAAGTTTCAGAGCAGCTTCTCGCGGCGCATTTTGGGCGTCATCCCGACGTCTCTTCTTCTTCTCTTCATGCTTTCAGGTATCTCGAGAAAATTCAAGAACGATTCCATGGCTTGAAAAAGGCGAAAGAGGGGCGGAAGTGGGCTCGCGAGAGTGCTTAGCCAAGGTATTAGCAAACCCCGTCGACGATGGCATCTCCATCGATGCATCGAGCCGCAAAAAACAAAAAGGCCTTTCGCTTTCTCGTCCTCACCTGAGCAGTTACTGCCGCGGCGATGCAGACGGGACAGACCATCAAATATATGCCTCTTTTCTTCTGGAGGAGCGGAAAGGAGAGGAGACAGGTGTGTGTGTGTGCGTGTGTGTGTGTGTGTGTGTGAGAGAGAGAGAGAGAGAGAGCGGAAAAGCGAGGTTGAGGGCAACGTCGAAAAAAAAAATCAAAGTGAGTGACGTCTTGCGAAAAAAAAACATAAAACGACGAAGGAAAAAAAGAAAGGAAAGCTCAAAACCATACGTCGCTCACTTTTCGTTGAAACGAAATTTTCGAAATTTTTTCTTCGAAAGCATGCTACCGCAAAGTGACGCTCCCCGCCTTCTCTCTTACCTCTCTCCCTCTCGCTAACGCCAGTGGTAGAACACCACATGCGATCCCTGGCCCCTGGCAGCTCTCGATTTGCGATCAGAACTTTAAGGAGAGAGCAGACGCGACCAGCGATGCCGACGACGACGCTCCGCTCTTCTTCTTCTTCTTCGACCTCGACCCCGCAACGGCGGCGACGGCTAGCAGCACCACCACCTCCGCCATCCGCCTCTTCCGCCACCGCTTCCCCTTCCGGCCGCCATCACCACCACTCCACCGCTCTCGACGCCGTCAACAACGCCACCAAGTGGACCGTCTCCGCGACCACCGCCCTCGTCCTCCTCCGCAACAGCGCCGACGCCTCTACGCGTTTCGCCGTCGTCGGCTCCGTCGTCGCCGCTTTCTTGACAAAAGTATTAAAGAGGCTCGTCAACGAGGCCAGGCCCCCCGACGCCCGGAAGGGGGACCCGGGCATGCCCAGCTCGCACGCGCAGAGCCTGGCTTTCCTGTCCGTCTCGGCGGCGAGGGCGATTCTGGTTTCCGGCGGGAAGGAGAAAGGAGGAGAAGGAACACTGGCAGCAGCAAGTCGTTTCTTCATCTCTCCTCCTTCCACTGCGACAGCAGCAAGTGCAGCAGCTGTCGCCGTCCTGTCCACAGCAGTGCTCCTGGCGATGCTCCGCGTCACCCTGGGCTACCACACCTGGCCTCAGGTCGTCGCCGGCGGCGTCCTCGGTTGCGCCTTGGCGCTGGGTTGGGCCGAGCTCGGGGCCAGAGTCGTCCTGCCCCTCTGTTCGAAAGAAAGCGCCGCCGCGACCTGCCTGGTGTGCGCCACGGGCCTGGCCGTCGCTGTGTTTGCTTTCGTGACCGTGAGGAGCTGGTGGAAGGAAGATGAGAAATCGAGGAGAAAGAGTTGACGGCGCGGCGGCGTTGAGGTGTAAACGAAGAAAAAAAACGAGTTTTGCTTTGCCTCTCTCTTTTCATTCAAACTTCGTCGAAGAGCAGGCAGAGTCGACGAACCATTCACAACCGCTCTGCTGCGCACCAAGCCTCTCTCTCCTCTTGCTCCTCCTTGCCCCCCCTTGCTCTCTTCTCTTCTCCCGTCCATCGCGATCCGGAGACGCCTCTGCTTCGTCGCGCCACCGAACGAGGCGAGAAAGCCAAGCATGAGCGACGCCTCCAACGGCTCGCATTCGTCGGCGAGGCCGACGCTCTCGTCTTCGTCGAGCGACGACGATGTCGAGAACGATGCTGCTGCCGATGTCGTGGCCCCCTCGCCTCCTCCTGAGGCCTCTTCCCAGGGCGACGACGAGGCAGTGGTCGCGCCCACGCAGCAGAATGAAGACGAGGGAGAAGAAGCGTCGATGGAGGAGGACGAGAACGACGGCAAGGACGGTAAGAAGAAGAGCAATTGAGCAGAGCTTTTTTTCTATTTTTTCGATCGAGAGAAACCTCGCTCACGACGAAAACTTTTCAAACGCTTCAAACCCACAACAGACTCGTCCTTCGCCGCCTCGGACGACGATGACGACGACTCGGAGTCCTCTGCAGAAGATTCGATGTCCGAGGAGGAGGAGAAGCCGAAGAGGAAGAAGAACGCTGCTCCGAAGGCCGCCGCCGCTGCCGCCGCCGCCGCTGTCGCCGCCGCCGCTGCTGCCGCTCCTTCCTCTCGCCGCCGTGCCGCCCCGGCTCCTCCTCCTGCCGCTGCCTCGGCCTCGGCCAAGACGGCCCCCGCGCTCCTCTTCCAGAGAGTCGCAAGAGTCACCGTCGCTGCCTCGGCCGCCATCGCCGCTGAGAGAGAGAAAGGCGACGAGGGGGAGGTCAAAAAAGAAGAAGAAGGGGAGGAGGAGGAAGAGAGAAACGAAGACGAAGAACCGGAAGACTCTGCCGAGCCGGTGCTCTCGCAGCAGGACGCGGCCCGCCGCGCCGCCAACGTCGCCGCCCTGCTCGGCGGCTCCCTGGCCGTCTCCCGCAGGCCCATCGCGCAGTCGCTGTCCGTCGCCGGCGCGGAGGCGGTCCTGCGCTCGGCCTTCTGCTCGCCGATGCCCGGAGCGCCGGCCGCGAGCGAGACGCTCCGGCGCAAGCTGGCCAAGCGACGCGCCTTTGTTCCCTGGGGCTCCAACCAGCCGCTGCCGGCCTTCAGATCGACGACGGCGGCGACGGCGCCTCCTCTGGAGATGACCTTGCCGACTGTGGGAGACAAGGGTGACGAGGGCCCGCCACCGGGGGAGCCCCTGTGCCTGTGGGAGGAGCCCGAGAGGAAGGAAGGAGAAGAGGTCGCGACAGCAGCAGCGCCGGTCGAAAGCGACGCCGACGCCGTCGCCGCCGCAGCGGCTCTTCCTTCTTCGACCTCCTCCGCTGCTCCGCGCCACCGCATCATGGTCGACCCGATGCTGACGCGCTGGCTGCGCCCCCACCAGCGCGAAGGGGTGGCGTTCATGTTCGAGTGCGTGACAGGGATCAAGGGGTTCGAGGGGCGCGGGTGCCTGCTGGCGGACGACGTGAGTTTTTTTTTCAAACTTTTTTTTCTTTTCGATTTCGGGTTTTTTTTCCTTTCGAAATTTACTCAAAACTCACCTCGAAAAACTTTTCCTCCACTCTCTCTTCCCCCCCCCCCCTTACTTCCAGATGGGCCTGGGCAAGACCCTCCAGGCCCTCACCCTGCTCTGGACCATGCTCAACTCCGGGCACGCTCTCCTGGGAAAGAGCCCCTTAGCGCGCCGAGCCGTCATCTGCTGCCCGACCTCGCTCGTCGGCAACTGGGAGGCCGAGGCGCGAAAGTTCCTGCGCGGCCGCCTCAGGGTACTCGCGCTATGCGAGTGCTCCCGCGAGGAGGCGGCGCAGTCGCTGTCTCGCTTCCTGTCTCCGCAGGGGGAGCAGGTGCTGGTCGTGTCCTACGAGACATTCAGGATCCACGCGCCGAAATTCAACAAGTCCGGGGCGTGCGACCTGTTGATTTGCGACGAGGTGAGAAGAAGAAGTTTTTTTTTTCGTTTTTTTTTCTGTCGAGTTTTCTTTTTTCTCGAAAACGAAAACTCACTCTTCCTCTCTTTCTCCTTCTCCTTTTAACAAAAACCCCAACCCCTCCCCTATCTCCCCCAGGCCCATCGCCTCAAGAACGCGGAGACGCTCACCTCCCGCGCCATCGGCGCCCTCCCCTGCCGCGCCCGCGTCCTGCTCTCGGGCACGCCCTTGCAGAACCGCCTCGACGAGTTCTTCGCGATGGTCGACTTCGCCAACCCGGGCGTGCTGGGCTCGCTGCCGGAGTTCCGCAGGAGGTACGAGGCGCCGATCCTGGCGGGGCGCGAGCCCGGGGCCGCGGCCGAGGACGCCGCCCTGGGCGCGGAGCGAGCCTCCGCCTTGTCCAACGTCGTCAACGACTTCATCCTCCGAAGGACCAACGCGCTGCTTTCCGCCCATTTACCTCCCAAGATCGTCGAGGTCATCTGCTGCAGGCTCACGCCACTGCAGAGGACGCTCTACGACCACTTTTTGGGATCCGTGGCCGGCGCGAAGGCGCTGGTCAAGGAGCCCGGAGCGGCCGGAGGAGGAGGCTCCAGCAGCAGGGGCACGGCCAGGGTCCTGTCGGCGATCACGTCCCTGCGCAAGCTCTGCAACCACCCGAAGCTGATATGGGACGCGCTCGCGGCCAGGAAGGCTGCGGGGTCCGCCTCGAGCTCCTCGGGCGTGCCCGACGCCTTCGCCGGGTGCGAGGAGCTCTTCCCGCCCGAGTTCTTCGGCGGCGGCGGCGCTGGCGGCGCTGGAGGCGGAGGGAGAAGGGGCAATGGCGGCGGCGGGCTGGCGAGGATCCTGGGCCGCGGAGGCGCCGGGGGGCCTCCCCCCGGGTGGGAGATGCTTTCGGGCAAGTTCGCCCTCGCCGCCGCGTTATTGGCGGCGCTGCACGCCCGCAGCGGAGGTGGAGCTGGAGGTAGAGCTGGAGGAAACGGAGGAGGAAACGCTGGATCAACCTCCCGCTTCTCTGCCCCGGCCGCGCTCGGCGGCCTCAACTCGGAGCGCATCGTCATCGTCTCCAACGCCACGCAGACCCTCGACCTCTTCGTCGCCCTCTGCCGCCAGCGCAACTACCCCTTCCTCAGGCTCGACGGCTCCACCTCCATCTCCAAGCGCACCAAGCTCGTCGCGCAGTTCAACGACCCGACGCGCCGAGAGTTTGTGTTTCTGTTGTCGAGCAAGGCCGGAGGCTGCGGCCTGAACCTGGTCGGGGCGAACCGGCTGGTGCTGTTCGACCCGGCGTGGAACCCTGCCGACGACAAGCAGGCCGCGGCCCGCGTGTGGCGCGACGGGCAGAGGAGGCGGGTGTACGTGTACAGGCTGCTGGCGACGGGGACGCTGGACGAGAAGATCTGGCAGAGGCAGTGCTCCAAGGAGGGGCTCAAGTGCGTCGTCGACGGCGCGGCCGGCGCTGGCGGCGACCCGGACGGAAACGCGAATGCCGACGCCGACGCCGCTGTTCCGAACAACAACAACACCAACCTCGACGACGACGAAGGGCTGGCCGCTCCCGAGAACGCTGCCCTGATGACGACCGAGGAGCTCCGGGACCTGTTCACCCTGCGCGCCGACGTGGCTTCCGACACGCTGGAGGCGATCGAGGCGTCGGAGGGGCGCGGGAAAGGTGGCGGAAATGGAAATGGAAATGGAGGAGGAGGAGACGAAGAAGAAGATGAGCTCGCGCGCGCCACCGCCGCCACCGCCGCTGCTGCAGCTGCTACAGCTTCGACCTCTTCCTCCTCCTCCGACCGCCCGCAGGACGGCAAGCCCTCCGAGGAGGACATCTCCAGGTACGCCCGCCACTCCAGAGTCTTCGACGTCGACGACGACGCGATGAAGGAGGCCGCGGCGACGTGCCCGGGCGTGATCTCGTTCGTTTTTTCTTTAAAGGTCGACGGCAAGAAGCTCGACGGTGACGAAGAAAACAGAAGTGGAGGAGTTGGTGGAGTCGCCAAGGCTGTTCCCCCCGCTTCCGCTCTGGCCTCTGCTCCCGCGTCCGCTGCTGTCTCGGCGCCTCCTCCTTCCTCTGGGATTGTCGCGCCCTTGCAGCGCGGCTCGGCTCTGGGGATGCGCTCGCGCCTCGGGCTCGGAGGAGGAGGAGGCGGCTCTTCGCGCCCGCCTCTCGGCGACGCCACCAACAACAACGCCGCGGCGACGGCAGCCTCCCGCGCCTTCACCGCGCCGGCGAGGGGGCTCTCCGCGGCGGGACTGCTCCCCGCCGCGAAGCGCGCCAAGGCCAAGGGCGGGGCTGCTCTCGCTGTCGCTGGCGGCCTCGGCCGTGGCCGCGGCGGCCGCGGCGGGCGCGGCGGCGGCGCTTCTGCTTCTGCCGCTTCTGTCGGAGGGAGAGGAGGCAGGGGCCGCGGCCGCGGGGGCGCTGCTGCTGCCTCTGCTTCCAAGCCCAAGGGTGGCCGTGGGCGCAAGGCGGCCTCGAGCGACGAGGAGGAGGAGATGTCTGACGACGACGAAGACGAGTCGGAGGAGGAGGAAGAAGAGGAGTCGGAGTCGGAGGAGGAAGAAGAGAGCGAGAGCGAGGGCGAGGGCGAGGGAGAGGAGAAGGAAAACGGGGAAGCCCCAGATGCTCCCGCTTCTTCTGTTCCCAAGCAGCCCCGCGCGGCCTCTGCCGCTGGTCCTGCTGCCGCTGCGACGGCAAAGACCCCCGCTGCGACGGCGAAGACCCCCGCTGCTGCTGCTGCTGTTCCTGCCGCAGCGGCAACCGCTGCCGTCGCCGGAGGCCCCTCTCGCCAGTCGCTGTCGTCGAAGTCGAGATCGCCGCTGTACGCCGACGACGACGACGACTTTATGTGAAAGAGAAGGAGCAGGAACAGAAGAGAAGGAAGAGGAGGAAGTGGCGCCTTTTTGCATTCCGTTTTTGACATTTTTTTAGGAAAAACTCCCTCCCCTAAAAAAAAACTGTTTTGCAATTCTTTCTTTTCTTCTCCTGCCTTATCTTTTTATATACACACACGCCATCCACATCCAAGCCCTCCCCCCCCCGCAGTCCAAAGTAGAAACACATTGAATAAACGCCCAATTCTCTCTTGTGAAAAAAGAAAGAAAGAAAAGTGTGCCTTTTTTCCCAAGAGGAAGAAAGAAAAAAAAGAAAAACTCGAGCTCTCACTCTCCTTCTCCCTCTCCTCCTCCTCCTCCTCCTCCTCCTCCTCCTCCTCCTCCGCCGCCGCCGCCGCCGCCGTCCCTCCCCACCTCGGGTCCCAGCGCGTTTGCCACGGCCAGCAGCTCCCGCACGTCCGCCAGGGCCGGCGGGTACCGCTGCAGCAGCTTCAGGTTGGCGGCGAAGTCCCCGCGCAGCAGCGGTTCCCTGGCGCGGAGCAAGAGAGCGACGCAGAGGCGAGCGAGCGCCTCTGGCCGCGTCAAGGCAGGAGGGGAAGAAGAATCATTTTCGTTGTCGTTCTCTCCTCCTCCTCCGCTCACCGCCAGGAGATAGTCCCACAGCCTCGCCACGTCCGGAAGCTCGAACTCCTGCGTCAGCAGCAAGCTCACCCACCGGAACGCGAAGAAGTGCGGAGAAACTCCGTTGCGGTCGAGCACATGAGAGGCGAGCTCGCCGTCGGCGGCCCGGAACGCCTGCTCGACGCGCGCGAATAAGCCCGCGACGCCCGCGGCGCTCCTGTCTAATTCGGCGCAGAAGTTGTCTCGGAAGTCCGCCATGAGCGCGACCAGGCACCAGAAGGCGTCCGCCTCGGCGTGGGAAGGGGGGAAGAGGGAGGGCTGGGTGGGCAAGGAGGAGAGGTGGTTTGGGTCTTCGTCCTCTTCTTCTTCTGTTGTTGCTGCTTTCGTCGCCGTCGTCGTCGTTGTCGTCGTCGCTTCTTCTTCTTCTTCTTCTTCTTCTTCTTCTTCTTCTTCTTCTTCTTCTTCTTCCTTTCCTTCTTCGTCTTCCTCTTCTTCTTCAAGCGCGCAGTGATAGTACAAGGGAGCGAGCACCTCGTTCATGCCCTGCACGTAGGCAAGACCCGGGTTGAGCTTGGCAAACACCAGCAGGGCGCGCGCCATCTCCGCGCGCCGCGAGGCCCGAGGAGAAGGTGAAGAACTGTTTTTTCTTTTTCTCGCGCCTGGGCCGCCGCCGCTGCTCCTCTCGCCGCCGCCGAAAAAATGCATCCCAGGGTGGGTCCTCGCCACGTCCCGCGCGATCTGGGCGATGAGGTCCGCGTCCTTGAAGTAGGAGCCCCACTGCGAGTCCGGGGCCTGCGACAGCGGGTGATCGTTGTTGGTCGAGGGTGGCGGTTGTTCTCCTTCCGCTTCTTCTCCGGGCGCGGCGACGACGAACGAGGAGCAGAAATCCGCGTACCGTCGCCGCTTTTCCTCGAGCGTGCGCGCCCACTCGCCGCGTCTGGAGGGTAGGTAGCCCAGCAGGAGCTTCCACCCGACGGCCCTGGTGCTCTCGGGCAGTCCCGCCGAGGCCAGCGCGCGGAGGTTAGGCATGGAGATGGAGTCGAAAGAAGGGGTCGAGGAGGTTGAGGTTGAGGTTGAGGTTGAGGCCGAGGTCGACGAGATTTGTCGCTCGAAGAGCTCGCGGCGCTCTCGGTAAGAGGACGCCGTCGCGGGGCGGCCTCCCTGGGCGGCTTCTTCCTGTGGAGATGCCGCTTCGCTGAGCGGATCGGCCAGGGACGAGAGGTCGTCCATGAGGAAAAAAGAAGAGTGCGGAAAACGAATCAATCGATCGATGGCTGCGTTGCCATCGATGGCTGCGATTTCAAAAACTGAACCGAGAGTGTTTTCTTTCGCTTTTTCAAAAATTGAAATTTTCCGTTTTCAAAAAAGAGAAAAGCGCGAGACTTTCTCTCCTTCAAAGGGTGCCCTTTCTCAATCAACAAGCACGCGGCGATGCTCTCGTCTCAACTCTCCACTCCGCGGGTGCAGGGTCAGGCGAGCCGAAGAGAAGGAGGAAGCAGAAGCAGAAACAACGGAGGCTGCAATCTTCGATCGACGGCCAGATCGACGGCTTCTTCTTCTGTCGTCGTCGCATCGTCGTCGACCTCTGGTGCGTCGCGTGGTCATTTTTGCGCTGATCCGCTAACCGCTGGAGATATATGTATGTCCTTTCGATGCCTACGAATTAAAGTCGCGAAGAATTATCAGCTCAATCGAGCTGACAATGCCGTTTCTTTTCTTTGTCGATTGAGCAACGATTTTTTTTTACTAGGACGAGAAGAGCTCTCGCTCGCTCTTTGCAACCCCCCCTCCGTCTCCCTTCGCTTCCCCCGCTCCCACCCGCTCTCCGGTCCCTCCCCGCAACCCACGCTCACTCTAAAAACATTGATCCAAACGACGAATCCTCGAAAAAAAAAAAAAACAAGCAGCCGATACTGCCTCCTACCTCTCTTCGGTCGCGCTCTCGCAGCCGCCGGCGAGGCTGCAGGCGCTCTGCGCCGCGCTCTCGGCCTGCGGCGCCTCGGCGCTGGCCCCGGGGGACAGGCGGGGGCTGCACCCGCTTGTCGTGCCTCTGGGATGCGTCTCGAGGATGGAAGGAGGAAACGGAGGAGAGGACCAGCGGCGGCGGCGGCTCTTGGCTTCGCTGATGCCGCTCCCTTCGACCTCGGCCGCCTTCGCTCCTTCGAATTCTTCGAATTCAAAAACACAAGAGGTCGTCATCGGCCTCCTCCGCGTCCCCTCCGAGCAGCGCGGCCTGCAGGTGGTCTCCTGCACGCGAGGCGCGCCTGCCATGGAGCTGCTGGCGAGGTCGGCCGACGAACTATTGATCCGCCTGCTCGCCGAGGAAGAGGCGTTTGCGTCTGCGTTGAGTGGAGGTGGAGGCGGCGAAAGAAATCGCCCCCTCGCCGCCGCCGCGGGCCCCTCCGCCGACGGCCTCCTCTCGGCCTCCCTGCTCGCAGCGGCGGCGAAGGCGGCAGCGACGGACGGGGAATCAAGCAGCAGCGACGGAGAAGGAGGAGAGACGGGGAAAGTCTCGACCTCTTCACTCGACAGAGCGCTCGTCGCCGCGGGGGCGCTCTCCCCCGCGCTCTGCGAGCGCCTCCTGGCTTCTCACTTGCGGAAATCCGACGAGATGTCCGCGCTCATCACGGGCGAGTGGTACATGCGCCGCAACCACTTCCCCGGCTGGGCCCGGCCCTACGAGCACGTTTCCAAGATTTATGCTTCTCTGAATCGCAAAGAAGAGGCGAGGGACTGCTCGAGGGTGGCGCTGTCTTTGCCCTGGTGGACCCTGGGATCCGGTTTCAGAGAAGCCGCGAAGCTGGCGGGTCTGCCCGAGGACGGGAAAGGGGCCAGAGCGGCGCTGGAGGCCGCGGAGAGAGGGGCAGGGGGCTTGCCTCCGGTGACCAATAGGGACGAGCGGCAGAGGGTGCTCGACGCTTTCGCCGCAGTGCTGGACGATGGAGCTTGCTCCTCCTCTTCTTCTTCTGGAAGTGAAGTAGTTGATTGGCCGAGCTTCGCCGAGAGGGGGGCTGGCGTGCTGGAGGAGGGAGGGGAGGGGTTGAGGGGCCTGGCGGCGTTTGTGCGCGGGGCTGTGTAAGGAAGAGGAAGAAGAAAACAAAAAAACGAAGAAGAAAGAAAAATCTCGAAATCAAAAAATCGACGAAAGGCGGCGAAAGACTGAAAAAACGAGATCGAATCCCCGTCTCTCGCTCTCTCTCGTCTCCGCGTCGTTCCTCTCTTTCCGTTTCAACTACCGTGGCTGCTACCGCAAGCGTGTGATCTCTGACCCCCTGAGTTTGCTACCGCGCTGAAAATGGACGGAGGTGAGTGGATTCGCGCGCGAAAGAAGGATGGGGAGCAGCGACGATTCCTTTCTCGATCGACGGCGACGACCTCGACCTCGACCTCGACCTCCTCTTCTCACCTTTTTCTTTCGTCTCTTCCCTCTTTTTCCAATCCCCTACTCCCCAAGACGGCACCCGCCGCTCGGGCCGCGCCAGGGTCATCTCCAGCAAGGTCGCGGTCGTCTCCGAGGCGGAGCTGGCCGCCGCGGCAGCGGCGCGCCTCGACGCCCTGGAGGCGGACGACGATGCCGCCGCCGCTCGCGGTCGAGGAGGAGCTGGAGGAACAGGAGGCGAAGGGAGCGACGCGGAGGACTTTATCCCCGACGACGAGGACTGGGACGTGTCCTCGGAGGACATCAGCGACGAAGACGAAGACGACGACGACGAGGAGGACGGAGGCGCGAGGGGAGGCAAGGCGGGGACTTCAGCTCGAGCTTCCAAGCAGCAGAAGAAGAAGAAAAAGGCGGGAGCAGGCAAGCAGCAGCAGTCGTCGAAAAAGCGCCCTCACACGCCCAAGTTCGGCGCTCCAAAGGGCGGAGCAGCAGCGGCAGCGGCAGCGGCAGCAGCGGGTTTCTCGCCCAAGAAGAAGACGCGGGCTGCCGCGGCGGCGGAGGCGGCGGGAGTCGTCGGAGGGGGTGGAATTGGAGGAGGAGCAGGTGGATTTGGAGGAGGCCGCCTCGCCGCCAAGCCCTTCGCGCAGCTCCTCGAGGAGGCAAACCTCCCCTCTCTGCCTTCCTCTTCTTCCTCTTCTTCTGCTTCTGCTAGTAAATCGAAAGTTGCCGCAGCCAACTGGCTCTCGGCTGCGATGCCCCCTCCCAAGGCAGCGGCTCGAAGGCACTGGTGCTCGATCTGCGGGTTCCGGGCCCCCTACTCGTGCCCGCGCTGTAAGGCCAGGTTCTGCTGCAGGAGGTGCGGCGGGGTGCACGCCGAGACGAGGTGCCTGAAGATGGTCGGGTGAGAGATTGGGGCGGCGGTGGTTTGTGAAAAAAAGTGCAAAAACGGAATGAAAAAGCAAAATTGTCGAAGTTTTTTTTTCTTTTTACAAAGACGAAGAGCCTGCTGCTGTTGCTGCTGCCGTTGAGGTCGTCGCCGAGGACGACGACGGCGGCGACGCGGTCGTTTCCGATGAAGCTTCTGCTCCTGCTGGTGCTGTTGCTGCTGCCGTTGAGGTCGTCGCCGAGGACGACGACGGCGGTGACGCGGTCGTTTCCGATGAAGCTCCTGCTCCTGCTGCTGCTGCTGCTGAAGAAGATGGAGGATGACAAGCCCGCCGAGGACGACGACGGCGGTGACGCGGTCGTTTCCGATGAAGCTCCTGCTCCTGCTGCTGCTGCTGCTGCAGAAGATGGAGGATGACAAGCCCGCCGCCGACGAAGAAGTCAAGAAGGACGCCGTCGCTGGCGGCGAGGAGATGAAGGAGGAGGAGGGGAGGAGATGCCCCTGGCCCCGGCCTCGACCGAGGACGAGGAGCTCAAGGAGGTGGAAGCGGAAGCGCCGAAGGCCGCTGAGGAAGGAGAGAAGAAAGAAGAAGAACTTGTTGTTGCTTGTCTCTCTCTCTCTCTTTTCTCTCTCTTTCTTTTCTCTCTCTTTCTTTTCGTTCTCTCTCTCTCTCTCCCCTTCTTTTCACCTCCCGACCGAGGCGTGCATCGTGAAATCGTACTCGATCGTCGGGATCACCGAGGAGATGAACTTCAAAAAAAGAACGAGGTAGGACTCGGGGTCGAGCTCCGCCGTTTTCGTTTTCGCTTCTTCTCCTCCTCCTCCCTCTTTCGTCGTCGCTGAGGCTTCTCCTCCGCCCGCCCCCATGCTCACCAGCTTCTTCATCACAGCCGCGTGCTTGCAAGGGTGGATCGACGCCACCTTGGGGGAGGAGCTCGAAGCCAGCGAGGACAGGTGCGGGTGCGGCTCCATCGTCACAGTTTTCCTCGCGTGCTCGGCGGCGACGTCCTCGAGCAGCGCCTCCGAGCTCAAGGGCCGTTTGCTTTCGTCGAAGCCCGCTAGCCAGAAGCGAGGGACCTGGTAGTACTTGTCGTAGGAGATCGAGAGGTCGTAGATGCGCACGGGGACGACGTTGGAGTTGGTGGCGTTTTTGGAATTCCGAGGTTTCGAGGTTTCGGAGAGCGCCGCGGTGGCCCTTAGCTCCTTCGCGGCGCGCGCCGCGGCAGAGGCGGCGACGGAGGCCGCGGGCAGGGCCGCCTCGTCGATGTCGTCCTCGTCGACGATCTCGAGGTCCTCGAGGTCGGGGATGTCTTCGTCGTCGTCTTCGTCGTCGTCGTCGTCGCCTTCGGGGTCGGCGGGTTCTGCTGCCGTTGTTGTCGCGGCAGCGGGCTCTTTTTCTTCTCCTCCTTTCGCCTCTTCTCCGTCGAGGTCGAGGTCGAGGGCAGAAGCTTCCTCCGCTGGAGGCGGCGCCACCCACCCTTCCTCGTCCCCCTCCATCCCCCCGGCCTCGATGGTCGTGATTTTCCCGTGTTCTCCCTCTTCGTCGTCGCTGCCGTAGCCCTCGACCGCGGACGCGCGCCTCCGCGACGGCACGCCCCGGGTCACCAGATATTGTTTGTTCTTGGGCAGGAAGCTCCTCGCCTTGGACGGGTCGCCGCCCTCCCAGGACCAGGTAGGGCAGGCGCGGACGAGGAAGTCGCCGGCTCTGACGAACTCGTCCGGGGTGAGGACCTGTTTGTGGATGAGAAGAGGAGGATTCGTTGTTGAGGTTGGGAAGAGAAAAAAAGAGGTCGAGAAGCGAGCGACACAGAGCGAGGAGGGGGGCGCATGGAAAGAAAAAACCAGGGCTTTTTCCTTTCCGAATCTCTCACCCCGCGCTCGGCGAAGCCGCTCTCCTTGAGCACCGGCATGAGCCTCTCGGCCGCGCCCTTGTAGGCCGAGTGGATGGCAGAGCGCATGGCGTGCCGGGTGAGAGAGAGAGAGAGAGAGAGAGAGAGAGCGGAGAAAGGTTTTTTCGAATGAAGAATGATGACTGAAGAAACGACGACGGGAAAGAACAAAAAATGAAGAAGAAGAAAAAAAACTCGACTTCCTTTTCTTTTCTTTCTTTTA
>Ga0114918_10003641_pt1 | contig 13538 bp, 12 predicted proteins | sample LantaG_FD_87015 | JGI IMG/M metagenome (GOLD analysis project Ga0114918, IMG submission 87015) | Deep subsurface microbial communities from Baltic Sea to uncover new lineages of life (NeLLi) - Landsort_02402 metaG | ecosystem: Environmental > Aquatic > Marine > Oceanic > Sediment | place...
ACGTCTGGTACGCCCACGGCGTGCACATCAACGAGCGGGAGGTCGCGCTGTTGGCCCAGACGGGCACAGGAGTCTGCCATTGCCCCAGTTCGAATATGCGGTTGGCCTCCGGCATCGCCCCGGTGCGGGCCTACCTGGACGCAGGGGTGCGGGTGGGGCTGGGGGTGGATGGCTCCGCCAGCAACGACTCCTCCCACCTGCTGGCTGAGGCACGGATGGCGCTCCTCTTACAGCGGGTGTCCGGCGACCCGGCGGGTCTCTCGGCCGAGGAGGCGCTGTGGCTGGCGACGGTGGGCGGCGCGCAGGTGCTGGGTCGCGACGACATCGGCCAATTGGCCCCGGGCAAGGCCGCCGACTTCATCGGCTTCCGCCTCGACAGGTTGGACTACGCCGGAGCGCTCCACGACCCGCTGGCGGCCTTGGTCTTCTGCACTCCGCAGCGGGTGGACCTCTCCGTCATCAACGGTCGCGTCGTCATTGAGGACGGCCATCTCCTGACAGTGGACCTGGGGCCGGTGATTGAGCGGCACAATCGGATCGCGCGGGAGTTGGTGGATGCGGTGTGAAGCAGGAGACAGGAAGCAAGAGGCAGGAGGCAGGAACTCATGTTGTGGTGGCGACGGTCCGGTCCAGGGATGCCATAGGCAGGACGTTGGCCTGGGGGCCAGAAAGGTAGGAATACACTTTCAGGACAGCGTTGACGGGCGGGGAGGTGATGATTTGAACCACGATCCGGCGTAGGTCATCGGGCAGGCTGGCCACGCCATCCAATTCCAGTAGAGGGGGGCCATAGACCTGCTCGTGCATGAGGGGGGTTGCACAAAGAAAGGCCAGGCTCAGTGGACGGGCATGCTCCACGTCTAGGCGGAGCAGCACCCCGTCGGCCAGTTCGACTGTGCCGGTCGCCGCGCCTTCCGCGAAAAAGACCTCCAGCATATCCCCTTCGGTGTCATAGCTCAGAAGGGCGGTGGTACCGTCGGGTAGTTTGATTTCCCTCTCGATAAGCCAGTCAGGTTTTACACTCATCGTCTTAATCCCTGGTGGGCAGGTACTTGCCCCATGCGCTTACTACGAAGTTGTTGGGGACTGTTCTGCCATCGGGCAGTTTCTGGAAGCGAAAAGCAACTATCACAAGGATATGATTGAAAGGGGCCGGAAGGTCGTCGTAGCGCCGATAGTACTTGTAGGTTCGTAGGTCTCGTTGCTCCTGTCGCCGCCTGCCCAACCGGATTGTGTCCAGTACATCGTTAAGGTGGTCAGCCAACTCACAGTGCTTGGACACAATATGCTCCCAACGTTCCTCTGTGAGGTAGATTTCACGACCACCGCGGTCATGGACGCTCCATCGCTTCATAGGGATACCGCCAGTCTTTTTCAATTATACCGTATATCATCCAAGTAGGGAAATAGGCCAAATTCGTCTCGCCGGTTGGGTCGGCAGTGCGCAGTTCCCTGGCCTCTGGCGTCATCGCCGAGATTGTTGTCTTAGCCATCTCTGTTTGTTTGAACTTCCTGTTTGACTCTTGCGCCGAGATGGCTATACTGAGCTACAATGGGAGGTGAAGCTCAGATGAACATCTCTGGCATAAAACATAGCAAGATCGTGCGTGCTGTGGCTGCGGGAGTAATCATGTTCTTCGTTACGCTGGTGATCTTTCCCTTTCTCGTCTATCTCTTCGGTGGAGAGGACTGGTACCCTCCGTGGTCCTGGCTGGTCCTTGCCACCGTCGGTGGCGTGGCAACCTCCATAGCGGCTTTGGCAAGCAGGCCAACCAAAACCCGAACCAGGACCTGCCCGTACTGCCGGGAAGAGATAGATGCCCGCGCAGTCGTCTGTAAGCACTGTGGGCGGGATCTTCCCTGACCCGTTGTGAACTCCGCCAAGTGTTCCACTTGTTCGCCAATTGTGGTATCATGCTGGCGACAAGGATACACTATGGCAGGGCGCAAGGGACCCGTTTCCAAGAAACTGCTTGAGAGTATGTACCATGACGAGCAGCTTTCTCTCCGAGAGATCGGCGGCCGAATTGGAAGAACCCCAACCAACGTTCTCTACTGGATGCGTCAGCACGGCATACCGTCCAGGACGCTCGCTGTTGCAAATCATCTGTCCGGCCCGAAGTGGAGCCACGACCGTAACAGGGCCTTCTTCCGCACCTGGTCGCCCGAGATGGCGTGGGTGCTTGGATTGATGCTCTCGGATGGCTGCGTTAGACGGAACAGCGCCTATGGATAGTCCTGCGAGTTGTACTCCGTGGACGAGGACCTGCTTGAGCAGGTGGCCCGGCTCATCGGGGCAGAGCCCCGTATTCACAGATTCAAAGGACACTCTGCCTACACCCTCCACGTCGGGGGCACGGACATGGGCGAGGACCTGATCGCCCTCGGCTGCGTCCCTGCCAAGTCCCGCATCCTCGAATGGCCAGAAGTTCCCGACAAGTGCATCTCCCACTTCGTCCGAGGGCTGTGGGATGGTGATGGCTGCATCTCCGTTAGGGACAGCACGCTCGCTCGGCACGGCCATACCTACACCTATAGGGTGATCAGGATGACCTACGCCTGCGCCGCCGCTGGGCTGGTGGGGGGATTGCGCGACGCGATCCTTGCGCACACAGGTGCGAATGCCAGCGTGAAGGAAAGACAGCACCGGCAAGGCCTACGGCGGGGCCTACATCGTCATGAGTTCCAAGCACCTGCGCGGCGACGTCTGGCTGGACTACGCCGGGGTGCTCCACGACCCGCTGGCAGCGCTGGTTTTCTGCATCCCGCACTTGTGCCTGGTTCAGGGGTCCGTTTTGCTCTCTCCGCATTGCTCATCCGGCCTGATGACCGCCAGTACCTCTCCCTGGCCGACCTCTGTCCCCGGGGTTATGTGGAGCGCCTGCACCACCCCGTCCCCCGGCGCGCGGAGTTCCAGGTTCATCTTCATGGATTCCAGCACCGCCACCACCTCTCCCTGCGCTACTCGCTGCCCCACCACCACGGGCACCGCCACCAGCAGGCCGGGCAAGGGAGCTAGTACTTCCCCCGTCGCAGGAAGGCAGGAGCGCGTCACGTCCTTTTCCAGGTGGTCCCGTGTCTGTCGCAGGCAGGCCCGATAAGACTGCCCAGCCACTACCATCTGGTAGCCTTCCTCGTCGGCCTGCTCGACGTGCGCTTCGTAGGAGCGGTGGTCCACCAATAGCGAATACTGGGGCAGACCGTCCACGCCCTGGAGGTCCACGTTGAGCGGGCGGCGATTGACCCACACCCGTCCCCCACGGCTTACCTCGACCTCGAAGGTTTCTCCCTCAACGGTGATGGTGTACTTCATTGGCTTCGCTCTCTACTCAGTATCCCAGAGCGGCGGTATGTGTCATCCCGCCGGAGCCCAGGAGAGAAAGCTGGATGCCTATCTTCACCGGCCCCACCCTCGCATCAGTTCCCACCGGCCCAGCATCTTCCAGCGGCTGACGCAGGATGTCTCTGCCGTGTGTTCTCCCCCGCGCCGCCGGTAGTCGAGAAGTGCTGCCGTCAACGCTGCTGCCAGGTGATCTTCGCCACTCGTCTCTGGCGGCAGAAACTGCTCCTCCAGGAAACAGGTGTGGAACTGTCCACCGAAGAAGCGGTGACTGTCCAGGAGTGCCCGGTGCAGGTCCAGATTGGTCGTGACGCCGATGATGCGGTACTCCTCCAACGCCCGCCGCATGCGCACGATGGCTACCGCCCGCGTCTCCCCCCAGGCGACCAGTTTGGCCAGCAGCGAATCATAGTAGGGAGTGATGGTGAGCCCTTCGCAGATGCCACTGTCCACGCGGATGCCTGGGCCGCCTGGTTCGATCAGGCGGGTGATGCGGCCGGCGGCGGGGGTGAAGCCCTGGGTGGGGTCTTCGGCCAGGATGCGACATTCCAGCGCCCAGCCCCGGGGGCGCACGTCCTCCTGAGTATGGTGCAGTTCCCGGCCGGAAGCGATGCGTAACTGTTCCTTGACGATGTCCACACCCGTGACCGCCTCGGTGACGGTATGCTCCACCTGCAAGCGGGGGTTAACCTCTAAAAAATAGAATTTACCTTCGGAATCGAGGAGAAATTCGATCGTGCCTGCGCTGGCATAACCCACGGCCTGCCCGATACGCACGGCGGCACGACAGATGCGCCGCCGCTGGTCGTCGTCCACCGCCCGCGAGGGGGACTCCTCGATCAGTTTCTGATGCCGGCGCTGGATGGAGCACTCCCGCTCGCCCAGGTGGATGACGTGGCCGTGGGCGTCGCCCAACAGTTGCACCTCGATGTGGCGGGCGTCCTCCACCAGCCGTTCCAGGTAGACCCCATCATCGCCGAAGGCCGCTTTGGCCTCCCGCCGGGCGATGGGGACGGCAGCCTCCAACTCCGCCCGCGAATTTGCCACGCGGATGCCCATCCCACCACCACCGGCCGCCGCCTTGAGCACCACCGGGTAGCCGATGCGGTCGGCGGCATCCAGCAATTCTTCGTCGTTCAGGGTGTATGCGGAACCCTCGATGACCGGGATGGACAGGTCGCAGGCCACGCGGCGGGCGGCGGTCTTGTCGCCCAAAAGTTCCATTGCCTCTGGGCTTGGCCCGACGAAGATCAACCCAGCCTCGGCACAGGCCCGGGCGAAGGCTGGCGACTCGGCCAGGAAGCCGTAGCCGGGATGGACGGCGCGTGCGCCAGCCTCCAGTGCCACCTGGATGATGCGCTCCCCCCGCAGGTAACTCTCCTGCGCCGGCGGTGGGCCGATGCAGTAGGCCTCATCAGCGTAGCGCACGTGGGGGGCCTCCCGGTCGGTCTCCGAGAAGACGGCCACCGTCTCCAGCCCCAGTTCCCGGCAGGTGCGCAGCACCCGCACCGCGATTTCCCCTCGGTTGGCGACCAAGACTTTGCTAATCATCCATCATCCCACAGGTCAAAGTGCAGGGGAGCAGAGGTGACCTCTGTCCCGCTGCCTCTACTTGCGGAGCATCGGCCAAGGTGAAGGATTGCGGATCATATTCACCAACTTTCCCAGAATGTGATCGTAAGTCTGGTAGAGCGCCCGACCTGTCTCGGCGTCCAGATAATCGCACTTGACGACGAACTCCAGCCACGTTTGGGTCTCGGCGGTTTCAGCCTCGGAGTCGTTCAAATTGTTCACGAACACTCCTGCTTCAGCGGGAAACCTCTTCGTCACCTCGAAAATCAGCATCCCCGCCTCAAACGCCAACTGATACACCTCTAACTCCCGATGACTCTGTATTGGCTTTCGTCCCATCTCTTCTGCTCCTCTGCCCCCCTGCCCCCATGCCCCTTTGCTCACACTGGCATATTGCCGTGCTTGCGCGACGGCCGCTGAACCCGCTTGTTGCGCAGCATCTCCAGAGCGCGGATAACGCGGGGGCGGGTCTCGTGAGGGGCGATTACCCCGTCCAGATAGCCCCGCGCCGCTGCAACGTAAGGATTGGCGAACTTCTCCCGGTAGTCACGCACTAACTCCTCCCGCAGGTCGTCCGGGTGCTCTGTTGCTTTCAATTCCCGGCGGAAGATGACGTTCACCGCGCCCTGCGGTCCCATCACAGCGATCTCCGCCCCCGGCCAGGCCAGGCAGACGTCGCCGCGCAGGTGCTTGGAACTCATGACGATGTAAGCCCCGCCGTAGGCCTTGCGGGTGATGATCGAGACCTTGGGCACGCTGGCCTCGGCGTAGGCGTAGATCATCTTCGCCCCGTGGCGGATGATGCCACCGTGCTCCTGCGTCACCCCGGGCAGGAAGCCGGGCGTGTCGGTCAGCGTGAGGAGCGGGACGTTGAAACAGTCGCAGAAGCGGATGAAGCGCGCCCCCTTGTCGGAACTGTCGCTGTCGAGCACGCCGGCCAGCACCGGCGGCTGCTGGGCCACGATACCCACCACGTGCCCCCCCATACGGGCAAGGCCCACGATCAGGTTGGGGGCGAACCGTTCCTGCACTTCCAGGAAATCCCGGTCGTCCACGATGGACTGGATGACCTCTCGCATATCGTACCCCTGAGCGGGGTCCTCTGGCACCAGGCTGTCCAGCGTCTCGTCAACGCGGTCGGGCGGGTCGGTCGGCGGGACGTAGGGCGGGTCGTCGGCGTTGTTGGAGGGCAGGTAGGAAAGCAACAGCCGCACCAGGTCGAGAGTCTCCGCCTCAGTGGGGGCGGCGAAGTGGGCCACGCCGCTGAGCCTGTTGTGGACGTCGGCGCCGCCCAGTTCCTCGGCGTTGACCTCCTCGCGGGTCACGGCCTTGATCACGTCGGGGCCGGTGATGAACATGCGTCCTGTACCCTCGACCATAAAGATGAAGTCGGTGAGAGCGGGGGAATAGACCGCGCCACCAGCGCAGGGACCCATGATGACCGAAATCTGGGGGATGACGCCGGAGGCCAGGACGTTGCGGTAGAAGATCTCGCCGTAGGCGGCCAGCGCATCCACTCCCTCCTGGATGCGCGCCCCGCCGGAGTCGTTGATCCCGATGACAGGTGCGCCGTTCTCCAGCGCCAGGTCGAGCAGTTTGCAGATTTTCTGGCCGTGGGCCTCCCCCACCGACCCACCCAGCACGGTGAAGTCCTGAGCGAAGACGTAGACCAGCCGGCCATCTATCTCGCCCCAGCCAGTAACGACGCTGTCGCCGGGATTGCGGCGCTCGGCCAGGCCGAATTCGGTCGCCCGGTGGGTGACGAACTCGTCCAGTTCGTAGAAAGTGCCGGGGTCGAGCAGGTAGTCCAGCCGTTCGCGGGCGGTCAGTTTGCCCCGCACGTGCTGGCGCTCGATGCGCTCGGGACCGCCGCCCAGGCAGGCCTGGGCGCGCATGCTCTCTAGTCGTTCAATGCCAACCGTTGTCATTGTTGCCTCACTCCCGGTGGGGGCGCGGTAACCGCGCCCCTACTCCTTTACCCCCAGGGCGAACAGCCAGCGCAGGAAGCGGCGCACCAACGAGCACAGACCAGCGTAACGATAGCGCAATTGGTACCAGGCCTTCTCCCAGTGTGAGGGTGGCACGGGTGGCAGAGGCGCACTCCAGCGAATGGCTGCCGCCCCCCAGGTCAGCCCCGCGCCAAAGCCGACGCACACCACCAGGTCATCCCGCTGGATGCGTCCCTCCTCCACTGCCTCGCAGAGGGCGATGGGGATGGACGCCGCCGACGTGTTGCCGTATCGTTCCAGGTTGCTGAAGACCGCTTCCGGTGGCAGTTTCAGCGCCCGGGCCGAGGCCGCGATGATGCGCTGGTTGGCCTGGTGGGGGATGAGGAGGTTCAGGTCGGAGACCTCCAGCCCGGCCTGCTCGAGCACCTGGCGGGTGGCGGCGGGCATGGTGCGCACGGCAAAGCGGAAGACTTCCCGTCCTCTCATCTTCAGGTAGTGCAACCCCTCGGCCACGGTGCGATGAGAGGCGGGCTGCTTGCTCCCCCCGGCCGGGAGGTACAGCAGGTCGCCCCCGGAGCCGTCGGCGCCGAGGACGGTGGAGAGGACGCCGCCGTCGGCTCCGTTGGCCTGGAGGACGACCGCGCCGGCCCCGTCGCCGAAGAGGACGCAGGTGGCGCGGTCGCTCCAGTCGGTGATGCGGGAGAGCGTCTCGGCCCCGATGACCAGTGCGTTCTCGTAGACGCCGGCTGAGATAAGGTTGGCGGCCACGCTGAGCCCGTAGACGAAGCCGGTGCAGCCGGCCGAGAGGTCGAAGGCGGCGGCGTGGGTGGCCCCCAGCGCGTCTTGCAGCAGGCAGGCCGTGGCCGGGAATGCGTAGTCGGGCGTGACGGTGGCGACGATGATCAGGTCCAGTTGCGACGGCTTGAGGCCGGCCACCTCCAGCGCCTGCTGGGCGGCCTGGAGCGCCATACTGAACGTCGTCTCGCCATCAGCGACGATGCGCCGCTCGGCGACGCCCGTGCGGGTGCGGATCCAGCCATCGGAGGTGTCCACCATCCGTGCCAGGTCATCGTTGGTCAGCACGCGCTGTGGCACGGACTTGCCCCAGCCGACGATGTGGGTGTGGGTCTTCATCCTGCTTCCTCCCAGCGGCGGAGGACGAGGCAGCCGTTGTGCCCGCCGAAGCCGAAGGAGTTGGAGAGAACCACACGCGGCCAGGTCTGGCGGGCCTGGTTGGGCACGTAATCCAGATCGCACCCCGGGTCGGGGTATTCGTAGTTGATGGTGGGGTGCACCCAGCCGGTCTCCAGGCTCTTGACGCAGGCGATGGCCTCGACTGCACCGGCCGCGCCCATCAGGTGGCCCAGCATGGACTTGGTGGAACTGATGGCCAGGCGGTCGGCGTGGGGGCCGAAGACAGTGCGGATGGCCATGGTCTCGATGCGGTCGTTGAGGATGGTACTGGTGCCGTGGGCGTTGATGTAGTCGATCTCCTCAGGCGCCAGGCCGGCGTCGTGGATCGCACATTTCATCGCCAGCGCCGCGCCGTCTCCTGTCTCGTCAGGGGCAGCGACGTGGAAGGCATCGGCGCTGGCACCGTAGCCCACCAGTTCGGCGTAGATGCGAACCCCGCGCCGCCGGGCGTGCTCCAGGCCCTCCAGCACCAGCACGCCGGCCCCCTCTCCCATGACGAAGCCGTCTCGCCCGGCGTCGAAGGGACGGCAGGCGCGCTGCGGCTCGTCGTTGCGGGTGGAAAGCGCGCCCATGTTCCTGAAGGCGGCCACGGAGAGCGGTATGATGGCCGCCTCACTCCCCCCGCAGACCATCACCTCGGCCTGGCCTCGCCGGATGATCTGGGCGGCCTCGCCGAGGGCGTGGGAGCCGGTGGCGCAGGCGGAGGAGAGGGAGAAGTTTGGCCCCCGCAGGCCGCAGGCGATGGCGATGGCCGCGGCGGCGGCGTTGGGCATCATCATCGGTATCATAAAGGGGCTGACGCGGCGGGGGCCGCGCTTCTGCAGCACCAGGAGGTTCTCTGCCAGGGTGCTGATGCCCCCGATGCCGGTGCCGATGAGCACGCCGGTGGTCTGCTTCAGTCCGTCGTCGAACTTCAGGTCCGCGTCGGCGATGGCCTGGCGGGCGGCCTCCAGCGCGAAGAGGGTGAAGCGGTCGTTGCGGCGTGCCTCGCGACGGCCGAAGAGCGCCACCGGGTCGAAGTCCTTGACCTCGGCGGCGATCCGCACCTCCATGTCGGAGGTGTCGAAGCAGGTGATGGGGCCGACGCCGCTGCGCCCGGCGACGAGCGCCTCCCACATCGCCGGCACGTCGTTGCCCAGGGGGGTGACTGCGCCGAGACCGGTGATGACGACACGTTGTTTCATAGGTTCACCTCATAATTTGGGATCAGGGTGCAGGGTGCAAGATGCAAGGTTCAGAATAAGTAACACTGTCGGAGGGCAAAGGTCACGCTCTAAATTAAAGCCCCCGGCATAGCCAGAGGCCGTTCATCTTCGGAATCTTTGTCAGATATGCAGGATTGTGCTACACTTATCAGGCGGTAGACTTGGGGCCGGTGATCGAGCGGCACAACTGCATTGCGCGAGAGTTGATGAGGTGAATCTATCAGATGATTTCGTGGAGAAACCCCACATGAACGATTTGCTGGACAACATCACCGCGCAACTGCGGCACTTCACGCACGAGGAGATCGTCGCCCTGGTGCGCGACTTCCTGGCCGGACTGGACGAGAAGCAGCAAACCTGCTTCCTCAACCTGGTGGCGCAAGGCCCGCGTCCGCTGGCGGCCGAGGCGATGGGCCTGGACGACGCCGAAGACCTGCTGGACGAGATCCAGTTCCTGCGCGACGCCATCGCCAACGATGTGTACGTCGAGTACGGGGCTGGCTATGATCCTGAGTATGGCGAGTATCGCGGCTTTGGCGACGACAGTTGGATTGGCGAGACGGACGACCTCTTCTCTGCCGCCACCAGTTTCTTCCGCGCTGGGCGATTCAAGGCCGCCGCCGATGCCTACATTGCCCTCTTTGGCATCTTTGACCTCAACGAGGACGGCTTTCACTTCACCCGTCCCGACCCGGCCGAGGCGCTCCACACTGACGTGGACGCAATGAAGGAGAACCTGTTCATCGCCATCGGGCGGGGCTACCCTGGTGCAGCATCAAAGGCCATCGAGGTCTCCGGCGACGTGTACTACTACGGGCACAATCGCTGCGCCCTGCTGGACGCCTGGGAAGGTCGGGAGGAGTTGATGGCAGCCCTGGAAGCGGCCCTCATCGTCCGTGCTCGTCAACCCGCTCGCCAGGGGCCCTACGGCTACAGCCTGTCTCACGCCTCCGAACTGCTGCGCAAGTTCTACCGCCGCCACCGCGCCCTGCCCGATTACGAAGCCCTCTGCCGGGAGATCGGCCCGCAGCAAGGTTGGCCGTATGAGGACCTGGTCAACCGTTACCGGGAACAGGAGAACTGGGAGCGGGTGCTGGCCTGGGCCGAGGATGGGTTGGAGAAGCTGCCGGCCGAAAGCCGCTACCGCCTGCTGCTCCAGGAGGCGCGGGGCGAGGCGCTGCTTCACCTGAAGCGGCCTGCCGAAGCTCTCGATGAGTTGCAGGCGTTGTTCCAGAAGCAGCGGTGGGAAGCGCCGGTTTACCTCAAGCTGCGCCAGGCAGCGCAAGCCGTCGGTCGGTGGGAGGCACTGTACCCACAACTGACGGCCGAGATGCAGGCGCACGCCCTGGCAACGGATTGGTCACGGGGCTATCCCGTCGTTATTCTGACGGAGGCATGCTTACTCGGCTATGCCTACCTGCTGGAAGGGGATTGGGAGAAGGCCGTCGAGTGGGCCTTAAACCCAGACGTTCCAGGCAGTTGGCGGGACGACGACCTGACTCTCACCGTCGCTACTGGCCTGCTGCGTATGGGGCTCGCCGCCCAAGAAAAACAGAAACTGAGCGATGAGACACTGGTGCAAGCACTGCAGGAAGCCCCGAAAATCATCCGCGAGCACGGCGAACTCCTGGAGCCGGTAGCACGCTCTATGCCCGCCGACCCGCTGCTAGATAGCGCCGTGCAACTGTACGAGCGCAGGGTCGAACGGGCCATCGGCGGCAGAGACCGTGATCACTACGCCGAGGCCGGCACGTTCTGTGAGGTGATCTGGGCCATCCGGCGCGTACAGAGGCGCGAGGCCGATTTCGAGCGCTACTACCAGGGCTTGTTTGCCACCTACCGCCGCTTTTCCGCGCTCAAGGATGAACTGCGTAAGGCCATTGAGGGGCCAGGGCGTCCTGCCGGCGCCACAAGATAATAATCGTATCTTCTCAAAATGTAGGGGCGAACCCTTGCGGTCGTCCTGACGGGCAGGTGCAAGACCTGCCCCTACCCCAGATTATTGAGAAGATACTAATAATCATTCACGTGAAAGGAGACCTATGGATTGGACACAATGGACACCACCGTATGACCCGCGCCAGGTAGATGGCGCAACAGTGACAGAAGACGAGCACCGGCGCTTAATCGAGACCGCCGACTGCGGCACGCGCTGCCCCGGCTGCGGCATCTGCTGCGCCGGCTACCACGACGTGATCACCGCCGAGTACGCCGGTGAGGAAGAATTTGCGGGTAATCTCGAGCCGGTACGCGGCGGTCTGGTTCAATTAGAGGGCAGCCTGTGGTACCACGTCTCTGCCTGTGGCGAGTCGTGCCCAGGCTATGGACGCTGCTGCCGGCCTTTTGGACAGCGCCAGCGCCCAGAGACGGTCGCCGATGCGCGTCGCGTCCTGCTGGAGGAGGACGCCAGCCCACGCTGGCAGATGCAGGAAGCACTGCTCATCCTGGCCCACGAAGGAACAACTGAAGCGGTTGACGTTCTGGAGGCGTTCGTGCCGCGTGCCCACACGCGATTGGCCGGATTTGCCGAGTGTGCGCTGGACGAAGGACGCTATTTCGCCACCATTCCCCATAATGCAGAGGAGGCGCGAACGATGATGAAACGAGAGGTACTACAGGCGTGGGAAGATCGAGTCATCAGCGCTCAGGGCAAGATCGAAGAAGCGCTCGAACCTGAACTGGAGCGCTTGCGTTACGAGACAGAGATTGCCCAGCGGCTGCTGACCAAAGCACAGGACGAGGCGGCGCGGGAAACCTGGCAGACCCAGATGGACGTGCTGCAAACAATGATCGGGATTACCGAGGGCGATCTGGTCGAGCAACAGGAAGAGTTGGCTCTGTGCGAAACGATGATTGCCGAGATTGAGGCCGACCTGACCGAGGATCAGCCGGCGTGAGCACTCGGCTTATGACCGGATCAGGAGGTGTTCCCATGAACTTTACCGGCATCTGGGACGTGGTATCAAGGGCTGGTGGAACGTGGAACGATGGAATGAACGGCGACGATATGAGTTGGTACAATTGGAGATGGGGAGTACGATGAAAGGATATTCGAGTGCAACTCTACTCATTAGGGGCGGCACTCTCGTCACCCCCGAGGACACCTTCGAGGCCGACCTGCTCATCCAGGGAGAGCGCATCAAGGCCATCGGGCACGGCCTGCCCGTGGCCCGCGACACTGTCGTGGTGGACGCTGAGGGGTGCTACGTCCTTCCCGGCGTCATTGACGCCCACACCCACATCGCGCTCGACACCGGCATCTACCAGACCCCCGACGATTGGTTCGTCGGCACGCGGGCCGCCGCCTGCGGGGGCGTCACCACCGTGGTGGACTTCGCCACCCAGTTCCCAGGCCGGACCCTGCGGGAGGCGGTGGGAGCGCGGCTGGAGGAGGCGCGGGAGGCGGTCATTGACTACGCTCTTCATGTGATGGTCACCGACCTGCCGCCGGGCCGGGAGGGGGAACTGGCCGACCTGGTGGAACTGGGCACGACCAGCGTCAAACTCTATACCACCTACCGGCCCAACTACTGCGCCGACGACGCCACCATCCTGCGCCTGATGTCGGCCTGCGCTGACCTGGGGCTTCTGCCTCTGGTTCACTGCGAGAACGACGCGCTGGTGACGGCGCAGACCGAGGCGCTGGTCGCCGCCGGGGAGACCGGCTGGCGGCACCATGGTCGCTCCCGCCCCGCTTTGGCCGAGCAGGAAGCGGTCCAGCGGATTCTCTTCCTGGCCGAGGCCGCTAACTCCCCGGTCCACATCGTCCACTGCTCCACCGGACGCTCCGTCGCGCTGGTGGTCGAGGCGCGCGATAACGGGCAGGCCGTCTCCTGCGAGACCTGCCCCCAATATCTGCTGCTGGATAACACTGTCTACGAGGGGCCGGAGCCCTGGCGTTACATCCTCCAGCCGCCCCTGCGTGACCCCGACGAGCCCGACCGGCTGTGGGCGTTGGTAGAGGGCGGGGCGGTAGATTTGATCGCCACCGATCACTGTGACTACACGCTGGCACAGAAGACCGCCACCGATGACTTCACCCAGACGCCGGGGGGGCTGCCGGGGATGGAGACGTTGCTGCCCTTGACGTACACCTACGGCGTTGTGGAGGGGCGGCTGACGCTTCCCCAACTGGTCGGGCTGCTCTCCGCCAACCCGGCCCGCGTGTGGGGTCTGTGGCCGCGCAAGGGGGCGCTCCTGCCCGGCTCCGACGCCGACGTCGTCGTCTACGACCCGCAGCCGGAAGGCGTCATCCGTGCCGAGGACCTCCACTACCTG
>Ga0114918_10003642_pt1 | contig 13537 bp, 14 predicted proteins | sample LantaG_FD_87015 | JGI IMG/M metagenome (GOLD analysis project Ga0114918, IMG submission 87015) | Deep subsurface microbial communities from Baltic Sea to uncover new lineages of life (NeLLi) - Landsort_02402 metaG | ecosystem: Environmental > Aquatic > Marine > Oceanic > Sediment | place...
AAGGCGGGCCCGGTATGCAGGAAATGCTCTCGCCGACAAGTTATATAATGGGAGCCGGATTAGGTGAGTCCGTTGCGCTCATTACCGACGGCAGGTTCAGCGGAGGCACAAGGGGCGCATGTATCGGACACATCAGCCCGGAAGCAGCGGTCGGCGGCCCCATAGGGCTGCTTAAAGATGGTGACATAATAGAAATTGACATACCGGGCAACGCTATAAACGTAAAGTTATCTGATGATGAATTAGCCGAGCGTAAAAAAAGCTGGAAGCCGCCTAAGCCGAGGATTACAACCGGCTGCCTTGCAAAATACGCATCAATGGCCACCAGCGCGGATACCGGGGCTGTACTGAAATGGTAATATAGATGCCTAAGAAAAATAAGAGTCCCTGGTATGCTGGTGGTTTGCATTTTGAGTGTCAGCGGTGTGGCCGCTGCTGCAGCGGGCCAAGTGAGGGATATATCTGGGTTACCAAACCTGAAATTGAACTTATCGCAGATTTTCTAAAGATGTCGGTTGGCCAAGTGCGGCGCGACTATCTTAAGCGCGTGGGCTTTCGTACAACAATTATTGAACAGCCAGGCACTAAAGACTGCATATTCCTGCGTGAAGTCGATGGACGAAGAAGATGTATGATTTATCCGGTTCGGCCGAGCCAGTGCAGAGCGTGGCCGTTCTGGTCGAGCAATCTGACAAACCCTTCTGCCTGGAACAAGGCAGCGCAAAAGTGCAGCGGTATCAACCATGGCAGGCTCTATACATACGAGGAAATCGAAAAAATCAGAAAGACAAAAAAATGGTGGGCAAGTGCCGAACAAACGGTCTGCTCGTAAAAAAAGTAGCTGAAATTTACGACTGGCTTGATTCGCAAGTCGAAAGCCACAAGGACCTTGCCGGGCGCTGCGAGGCCTGCGGCAGATGCTGCGACTTCGAGAGCTTTGACCATAAGCTTTTTGTTACCGGCCCTGAATTGATGTACTTAAGTGTGAACCTGCAGGGCGAAAATGTAAAGCCGATGAAAACCCGCCGATGTCCATACAACGTCGATGGCAAGTGCACGATTTACGTGCATCGTTTTGCCGGCTGCAGAATCTTCTGCTGCAAAGGTGACACCGATTTTCAAAACATTTTGAGCGAATCGGCGCTGGAGAAATTCAAATCGCTCTGCAACGAATACCAAATCGAATACCGCTATAGCGAGCTGGCAACAGCCCTGAACAGTTTTGGGGGCTAATACTTGTCGACAGGCAGGGATACATTCACCTGTGAGTACTGGAGGTTTATGTATTTTGCGCCGCCTAACAGCGAGCCGTGCTCCTTATAATAGGCGTAGAGGTTTGTAAGTTTCTCCTCATCTGTTGCCTCAAGATGTCGCTGCCAGGTGTCGATTTCCGCGCCCCAGATAATCTCGATGTTGTCCTTCGTGTACAAGATAATATGGGGGAAGCGGCTGTTTTCTCGGCCGTTGAAATTGCTTACGTCTATTCTATCAATTTCGTCAAGCAGCGGCTTTTCGGGGCTGATGAGCTTATCCATCTTCTGGAGCTTAGCCAACAAAGCGACGGCAGCGGCCAGGTCATCACCCTGCCAAATGTCGCCGGGCACGGGTGGTCTTGCTGCTATCGAAAGTCCTTTTACCTTTACAATCGGCAGATTCGGCATGGGCACAAAATCCATAACGACCAATTCTTCATCGACGTAAAAACTTTGCAAACCTCGTTTGACAAGCGCCAGAGGTTTTCGCCAGTGTCCGCTGATGCGGATAGTATCGTGTGTTACCTGTACCTGTACCTGCTGCAGCCACGCGACAAGCGTTTCAATGTTCTGCTGCACGTCTGAAGCGGTATTTTCGTCAATGCTCAAGTCTTCGCCATCGGCCCGAGCGGCAGCGTAAATTTTCTCCTTCAGCGGTTCGGTTACCCAGTCAGGGACAGCGACCAATTCGATGGGCAGTGTTTTTTCGGCGAGTGGGCTATTCTTTTCTACGTATTTTTTCAAGAATACAAAACCAACTGCCACGCCGATAAGAACACAGACTATTGCGCTGACTTTCAGGACAGTGGTCAAAGTCGGCATACGAAAATCCGTCTTTTGCTTTTTCTTCCTTGGACGGGGGCGAAGACTGAGTGAAATCTTTTTCGTCCTGCTCTTTCTTTTCTTTCTTCTGGCCACTGGTCTAAAGTCGCTGATATTTAGTGAACAGGTTTTAGTTCGCTGCTTTGCAGTGCGGCCTCGATGATTTTTACACACAGGCTGCTCATTGAAAGGCCTGCTTTTGCTGCTGCTTTGGGCAGAAGTGAATGGCTTGTCAGGCCCGGAATAGTATTGACCTCAAGGGCATAAGCAGTTCCGTCGGTACTTAGGATAAAATCAACTCTTGCAAAGTGCCTGAGCCCAAGCGCACCGAAGCAATCAAGCGCCTCCGCTTTGATTTTTTCTGTTAGTGCCCGGTCTGTAATCGTATCGAAAAGAAACTGTGTCTGGTCGTCAATGTATTTTGCGTGATAATCATAGAAACCGGTTTTGCTTTTAACCTCGATAATTGGCAGCGCACGCCCCTGCAATACGCCAACGGTTACCTCACGTCCCGGGACGTACTGCTCAATCATACAATCTCCGAATTTGGCTGAGCACTTTCGCGCTTCTGCCAAGGCTGATTTCGGATTATCAGCGATAGTGACACCGATGGTGCTTCCGTGGCAGACGGGTTTGACTACAAATTTGTTACTTAGCTGAAGGAGCCGGTTTTCAAGCTCTTCTGGCTCCGTGTTTACATCAAAGGCAATTGCCTTCGGAGCAGTTACACCTGCTTCGATGAAGCGCTGCTTAGCAGCTAACTTGTCGAAAGCTAATCTGCTCGCCTTTGGTCCGCTGCCGGTATAGCAAAGCCCTCCGTCTTCGAGTATCTGTTGCAATTGGCCGTCTTCGCCGAATTTGCCGTGAAGTGCAATAAAGAAAACATCAATGCCTCCATCTTCCAATATATCTAAATTGTCGGGAGTGATGTCTGCGACGATTACGCTAAGGCCGGCTTCCCTCAACGCCTTAGCGACGCAATTGCCGCTCTGGAGACTGATGTCACGCTCTTCGCTGATACCGCCGGCAAGAACGGCTATCTTTAATTTACTATTTGCTATTTTCAATTTATCCATTCTCCGTAGCAGTCGTACTGCGAAGGACGAACTACTGCCCTGCGTCGAGTGACAAGCCGCGAGTAACAAGTCTATTTCCAGATTTCGATTTCAAGTTCAAGCTCGACATCAAAGTGCTCTTTGACTCTTTGCTTTACGGCCTCTATCAACCTGATGACGTCGCGACTTTTACAGCCTTTTTCCGCGATTATGAAGTTGGCGTGCTTTTCACTGACGACGGCTGCGCCTATTCGCAAACCCTTAAGGCCGGCTCTATCAATTAAAGCGCCGGCTGATGCGCCGCGTGGGTTTTTGAATATGCAGCCGGAATTTTTCGTATTTAAGGGCTGATTGTTCTTCTTGTAAATCCAAACTTCTTTTACCGTTCGCATAATTTGTTCAGGGTCGGCGGCGGTGAGCTTCATCTGAGCGTTCAGGATAAAGCTTGCGGTGATATTCGTGCGGCGATAATCGAAGACGAGTTCGGGCTTGCTTTTTCCAAAGACATTTCCGGTGCTGTCCATAAGAGTTACAGTTTCCACAGCGGCGCCGATATCGCCGAAGCGTCCGCCGGCATTCATTTTTACCGCTCCTCCGACCGAGCCTGGTATTCCGGTTAAAGCTTCAAGGCCTGAAAGTCCTTTTTTCACACAGGTCAAAATCAGACGGGTCAGTTCAGCACCCGCCCAGGCGGTGAGGTGCTCATCGTCGAACTGTATCTGCGCGAATTGCTCTGCGTCAAGTTTTATCACCGCCGCCCGCAAGCCATCGTCACCGATGAGCAGATTGGAGCCAAAGCCCATCACATAAATTGGAATTTTGTTTTCATTGCAGCGTTTTACGACGTCCTTCAGCTGGTCAATCATGTGGGGCCTGATGAAATAGTCGGCCGGGCCGCCCAGGCCGTACCAGGTGCGCTTGGCTAAGGGATAATCGGTCTCAACAATTTCTTCTAAGCCACTGAATATATTCATCTGCCACCTTCCATATATCACCTGCACCCATAGTAACTACGAGTTCGCCGGCAGCAACATTGCTCTTTAGATAATCGCAGATTCGGCCAAAATCATCAATGAACATCGCCTGTGCTCCGTTGGCCCGTATCCTTTCGACCAGGACCTGCGAGTTAACCTGTTTTTTGGCCGATTCGCTGTCGCGGACGAAATAAATCTCCGGCACAATAGTTATATCGGCAAACTTAAAGCTTTGCGCAAAGTCATCAAGCAAAAATCTGGTTCTGCTGTACTGATGCGGCTGAAAAACACACCAGATGCGCCTGGGCTGGTACCTTTGGCGTATGGCCGCAAGCGATGCTCTGATTTCGGTCGGGTGGTGGGCGTAGTCGTCAAGGATGGTGATTTTGCCGATTTGGTCTTTTAACATCAATCGGCGGTCTACGCCGGTAAAGCTGGGCAACAGCTCAAGTACTTTTGGCCCCGGCAGTCCGGCACCGGTCGCCATAGCGACGACCGCAAGGGCATTTAGGATGTTGTGGCTGCCGGGCAAGGCGATTCGCGCCGGGCCCAGCAGCCTGCTATTATGATAGACGTCAAAGCTATAGAGCCCATCATTTAGCACGAGGTTCTTAGCATAGAAATCGCAGTTTTCATCGAATCCGAAGGTCTCGCAGCACAGGTCGGCAGGTAATTGTCGGATGACCTTCGCCACATTCGGGTCCTGGCCATTTGCAATCAGCACGCCGTCCGGTGTTATCCCCCCCGCGAACTGCTCGAAGGCCTCGATTATTTCAGCCTCATTTTTATAGTAGTCGAGATGGTCGGCCTCGATATTGAGTATGCAGGCAATTTTGGGCTTTAGGTTCAGAAAGCTCCTGTCATATTCGCAGGCCTCTGCGACGAAGTATTTGCCTTCTCCGATGCCGGAAGATGTGTGTAACTTGGTTATCTCAGCTCCAATGATAAAGCTCGGGTCGAGGCCTGCCTGTTTTAGCAGATATACGAGCCAGCCTGCCGTTGTGCTTTTGCCGTGCGTGCCGGCCACGGTGATCGGCTCGTAGCAACTACACAGTATGCCCAGCATCTCGGCGTATTTGTAAATTTTCAGCTTTTTTTCGCGTGCCAGCTTTAATTCCGGATTATTCTCTGTAATAGCTGCTGAGATTACGACTGCATCGGTGTCGGCAGGAAGATTGTCGGCGCTGTGGCCGATTCTTACATCAACACCCAGTCGGCACAATCCTTCCACAACACCGCTTGCGGTCTGGTCTGAGCCGGTGACGGTTGCTCTGTGCTTTATCAGCAGCTTAGCCAGGCCGCTCATTCCGATACCGCCCGCCCCGATAAAGTGAAATCTTTTTCCTCCTACGCCGACGGCGCTATTGATGTTTGCCGCTTCGTATCCGCGGGCTGCTTTAGTATTACTAATTTCTATATCTGACTTGGCCATACGCGCAAGCAGTCTATCACACCACAGGTTTGAAAAAAAGAAAAAAGGCCAAATCAGATACTCGATGCTGGATGCTGGATAGTCGATATTCGATTCACAAATCACGATTCACGAGCCACGAACACAACGCAATACGCTAAACGCTATCCGCTATACGCTATAAGTTACCATTGCGCTTCGATGTATGGGCCTAATGGGCCTTTGGGTCTTGGCTTTGGGCGGGATTTGAGGATGGCTTCTGCGATTGCGACGTCGGCTGGCTTGGTAATTTTGATGTTGGAAGAATCCGTCTCTACAATCGAGATTTTGTGGCCGAGCAATTCAACCAACTGGGCGTCGTCGCTGATTTTGCTTTCCCGTAAGGGATGGCCAAGTCCATTGTCCAGATTTTTGAGATTAGCGTAAGCCTTCTTCAACAGCGAGGCTTCGAAGACCTGTGGTGTTTGTGCTTCATAAAGATTTGTTCTGTCTACAGTCTTGACTATCGTACTATTTTCCACCTGTTTTATAGTTCCAACAACAGGGCAGGCTAATATGGCGGCGCCGGTTTCTGCAGCGGTTGTTAAACAAGCATCGACCCACTCACTCTTAACGCAGCAGCGAACGGCATCGTGAACGGCGATAAGGTCGATATCGTCTTTGATAAGTTCCAGACCCTTTTGGACGGTGTCAAAACGCTCAGTGCCGCCGAGGAAGATTTTAACGTTGAAGAACTTCAGATTCGGCCCCCACTTGACGTTTACCAGCTCTTCGTCATCGGCTGCGATGGCCAAAAGAATCTGTTTTACATCGTCGCGATTGGAAAATACTTCGACGCTTCTAAGGAGAACCGCCCTGCCGGCCACATCGACAAACGACTTTTTCCTTTTTCCACCAAACCGCCTGCTTGCGCCGGCAGCACAAATAATAGCCGCTACATTCTTACTCATATCAACGCTTCCTTTTCTGTACCCTATGCCCTATCCCCTATACCCTAATATCAAAACTCTATTCCACGTCTTGCCTTGATGCCCTTATCAAAAGGGTGCTTTATATTTTTCATTTCCGTCACCAGGTCGGCCAGCTTCATCAGCTCGCTGCTTGCACCTCGGCCGGTCAGGACAATCTCGACCGCGGGGTTTCTTCTTTCGATGAGGTTTCTGATATCCTCTAATTCGGCCAGGCCTTTTGAAAGGCAAAATACAATCTCATCGAGTATTAATACATCGTAGAACCTTTTTTCGCCCGTTTCGGCGATTCTCTCAAGCACTTCTTTGATTGCCACCTTGGCTTGAGCGACCAGTTTTTCATCTTCGAAGGATTTGGCCATATCCCACTCGATATCGAGTGCTTCGACCCTGATTCTGACCGCGCCAAGTTCCAGGGCGAAGCGTTCGCCGATATCAAGCGAAGGAGGCTTTAGGAACTGGTAAATCAGAACCTTATTGCCCTGGCCTGCTGCGCGAAGCGCAAGGCCAAAGGCCGCAGTCGTTTTGCCCTTGCCGTCGCCGGTATAAATCTGGATGAGCCCTTTTTCAAGCATGAAACTATATTAAAAGAACCGGGACTGATTGAAAATCAAAAAACTTAGAAAAATAGTCCCATCGCAGGCTCGCTTCTGGTATGAGAATCGTTGAGTGTTTTGCCGAGCACGCCAGCAATATGAAAAAAATAAAAACCTATGAAACGGATAATTTAGTATTTGCTGTCAATCAGGAACGCTTCAGAATTGCTCACCTGGTTTGAAAGGCAGCGGTTCTGCGAACTGGATCGCGATGCGGCGTGAGACGCTGTTTAAATCATCGACCCGGCAGATGCAGCCGGTCCGTTCGAAACTTACCATCTCCGGGGACTTGGCCGAATCAAAGCAGGGAACACTGAACCGAGTGGTTATCTGCTGGCCCGGGCATATATAGGTTTCGTCACCGTCACAGGTGAACGCCATACCACAGCTGGAGACATCGAACATCTGGGCCTGCAGAGGTCCTTTATCAAAATTTTCCGCAAACCATATTGGACGGTAATGACGCAACCTCCGTTCGCTTCTTCGCTCTATGAATCTTTTCTGTTCGGCTTCTTTTTCAGCTTGAGACTTATCTGCCACCGCGGTCGTCGGGGTCCCGTCGGTGCTGACTGTAAATTCCGCTTTCGCCCGTGTATTTTCTATTTTTTCCACAATCAGCTTCCATTCTCTCTCGCTGAATCCGTTTTCGAACCGGTCCGGCGGCACGCGCGCGACGAAGACAGCACCTTCAGGCATGACTATTCGGGCCCCGCAGATTAATCTGCCATTGTGAATGTAAAGATTCATAGCGGCATTCGTTACCCTCGGCCTGTTGTCAATCGCCTCCGCTATTAAGCTCTCAATTTCCGGTGAGGTCATTTTTCTGCCCCTACAGTTTTTTCTTCGAATCCGCAATTTGGTTATCGGCAAAAAAAAGGTGGTGCTTTGGAGGTTTGTGGGTTGTTCGCGTATTTGGCGCAGACGCAGACAATCAGGGAGTAGTTTCGGGCTTTTCCCGGGTTGTGGGGATTATATTGTTACGGCCTTTAGCTTTTGCTGCGCGTCGGACTCGCCGGCGGCTTGTTCACCGGGTCTGAAAGGCAGGGGTTCCACAAATTGAACCGTGATACGACGGAGAAATGCGCTGACTTCATCGACGCGGCAAACGGAGCCTGTCCGCGTGAAACTTGCCAGCTCAAATGATTCATCTGAGCCAAAGCGAGGGACGCTAAAGCGGCTGGTTACCCGTTGGCCCGGATATGGACAATTCACATCGGCACGGCACGTAAACGACGCACTAACACTGGAAATGTCGACCATTTGACCCTGTGAGAGTGCTTCGTCGAAGTCTTCGACGAACCAAATCGGCCAGTGATAACGCAGTCTCTGCTCTATCCTTCGCTCGCGCTTGCTATCCATTTACTTTTGTCCTCAAATCTCTTGCTTTCACACTACAAAATCGGCAAATCGGGCAAGTTCCTTTACGAAACACTTCGGAAAAAATCGCTGACGGATTTGTCTATCAGGGGGACTTTTCACAACTTCTGCAGCTTTATACGGTTATATCACCATAGTTAACCGCTGATTTTCCGGACCAGTCCACGGAATACCCGGCCCCGCTGCTGAAAATTTTCAAACATATCGAAGCTGGCACAAGCGGGACTCAGCAAAACGACATCGCCGTGGGTACTCAGCCGCTCGGCCAGGTCCACAGCCTCAGCCAGTGATTTCGCAAACTCAACCGTTGGAATATCTGCTCGGCCTGCCCGTATCGCCGCTGCGATTTTTTCCCCCGTTTGCCCAATCAGGACCGCTGCCTTTGCCGCACGGGCAATTTTTTCGCCGAACTCGTCGAATGGTACATTCTTATCGTATCCGCCAGCGATGATTATTATCGGTCGTTCGAACGCTTCCAGTGCGGCGATTGCGCTGTCGGGTGTGGTGGCCTTGGAGTCGTTGTACCAGGATACGCCTTTTACCTGCACTACCAGCTCGAGCCTGTGCGGCAGCGGTTTGAATTCAGGCAGACAATTTTTTATTGCCTCGTCACCTACGCCAAAGTACTTCGCGACGGCAGTTGCAGCAGCAAGGTTTGAAAGATTGGCCCGACCGAACAACGTGAAATCAGAGCGAATTTCCTCACTTACATCGTCAGTGGAAAACTTCAGGCAAATTCTTCCCGTATCTTTGCTGTATTTTTCAAACCATTCGGCTCCAAGCTCATCTTCGGCGTTAAAGAACGAGACCGGCGGTGATTCTTCGTCCGGCTTTTGGAACCTGAATATGTTTTCCTTGGCCCGGCAGTAATCGGCGAACGTTCCGTAGCGGTCGAGGTGGTTCGGCGTAAGGTTTGTCAGTAAAGCAACCTGCGGCGCTTTTTTAATTTGAGCCAACTGCTCAAGCTGAAAGCTCGACAGCTCTAACACTACTAAATCGTCAGCACTAATTTCCTCTAATAACATCAGCAACGGCTGATTGCCGATGTTGCCGCTTAGCCAAACGTTCTCATATCTCGTACTTTTGAGCAGATGCGCTGTGAGTGCTGCTGTAGTGCTTTTGCCATTGGCTCCTGTTATGCCGATTATCGTGGTGGGGCACAATTCAAAAAAGATATTCACCTGCGAGGTGATGAGTTTGTTGTGCCGACGAGCAATCTCCAGAAATTCATTATCGGCGGGCACAGCGGGATTGGCAATGATGATATCAGCCTGTTCAAAATCGCGTGCGCAGTGCGAACCGAGGTGATATTCGATGTTACCAAATTCTTTGAGCTGCTTTAGTGAATCGCTTAACCGCTCGGCGGGAGCCAAATCCGCTATTGTAACTTTCGCACCGGTATTGTAGGCAAATTTGGCGACATCAACACCGCCGCCGAACCGTCCCAAGCCCATAACCAACACCTTTTTGCCAGCGAAGAATTCCTTATTCATATCAGGGTCTGCATTGCGTTTGCCAGATCCACTTTCGCATCGATGGCCGCCTGTTCGATGCATCTTTTCCAGTCGTCGCCGAACTGCTCTTTGTACTTCGGCTTTTCGTAGGCGTAGATGACCGAGCGTGAAGCGTTAATCAGCGCTCCTGTGCCGTCTGGTTTGCAGAAGCGGATGCAGTCTGCAGCGGAGGCACCCTGTGAGCCATAGCCCGGCACGAGGAACCACACCTTATCGTACTTTTGACGCAGCGCTGTTGTGACCTCGGGCGCGGTACCGCCGACCACCATTCCGACGTTGCTGTAGCCGTTTTTTCCGATGCGCTCGGGTTTGATTGCGATTTCGTTGACGATTTCAGCGAGCTTCTCGTACATCATTTGGCCGTCTGCGCCGGCAAAATCCTGAATCGGCGCCGCTGTAGGATTGCTCGAGCGGACCCAGACGAAGATGCCCTTGCCCTGCTGGTCGGCGACTCGCACAAACGGCTCTATCGCCTCGACGCCTGCAAAGCCGTTGATGGTAATAGCATCAGGAGTGAGCGTATCTTCCAGGCCGACCAGTTCCGGATTTTCCAGATGAGCAGCGGCATAAAGTTCGGCAGTATGGCCTATGTCGCCTCGTTTTACATCCCCGATTATCTCCAGACCCAGAGCATCCGCCTCAGAAATCAACGCGTAATAAGTTTCTACCCCCTCCCAGAGATACTTCTCAAAGAAGGCGATATTCATCTTCACGGCCGGAACCATCGGCGCGACGATTCTCATTGTCTGGGTGCAAAAGTCGAAAATTGCATCCACCGCCGCAGCCAAGTCAAACTCGTCGTTCATATCCCGATGACTTTTTATCGCCACCGGCAGCCGATTGTAAACAGGGTCCAGCCCGACAGCCAGAGATGTTTTCTTGGCCTTTACCGCCTCACAAAGCCGATCCGCAAAATGACCTGCCACTGTATTTAGCCCTTGCTCTTTTTCAGCCTGTCGGCAAACGCTCAAAAACCCTTTTTAGTTATCAGAAAAATTACTATAATCATACTGGTAGCTTTGAGCAAGGTCGAATTTGCATATTTGGCGAGGATTTGAAAATTACTAAAGAGACAAGACCGCAGCAGCCCACCGACACCGAGCCTTTGGGCTCAGGAAAGAAACGTTCGCTTGCTATAAAATTGGCAGCGGTATTGGTTATTTTCGTTTCATTGTTATACCTTCTGCTTCTATACAAACCCGCGCGGTATAACCCGCTTGACATTATTTACGACGGGCAGGTCAGCAAATATCTAACGCACGAACTATTACCTCAGCTCCACAACGGTACCCAGCGCGGCGAGCCTTCGATTTGGTGGTCACCCAGAAGGGAATAAACGATGCCATTGCCCGGGCTAAATGGCCGAAACGCTACAGCGGAATCATATTTTCCGCACCTGAGGTGCTTTTTTTGCCGGATACGATTGTGCTGATGGGAACAACTGTCCTAAAAAGGGTGCAAGTAGTCATAACCATTGAATTAAATCCTTCGCTTAACGAACGCGGACTATTGAACCTCCACATGGCGAAGATCAAGGCTGGCGTTATGAATATCACCCCTCTCATCAAGGTCGTCGCCGGAAGAATGTACGCCGACAGGCTTGCCATTGTAGATGTCGACCCCGGTGATTTAAGGGCGCAGATAGCCGCCTCACTGTTCAATGACGAACCGTTCGACCCAATTTTCGAAATCAAGGATATATTTGACGGCGAAGAGAGAAAAGTACGGGTTGAAAAGATAACTCTTATGCCGGAAAAACTAACTGTCCGTCTGGCCCCCCTTGCCGACTAAAGCCCCCGCGCTTACCTGTCGGCAGCAATATAGATATTGCGTTGTACCGGACCACCGGGCCAAAGGAAATGTCGTGAAATTGAGCAAATTCGTTCCAAGCTATGACAAAACACCACATGGAGACAGTCGGGTCAGAACGCGCAATAACCCCTTTTCTGCGAGTCAGAAATGTTGTTTTATCGGACACTTGCAGACCGGGAACAACCTTTTTAGCTGCAAATCGTATCCTTCACAGCGGGCCCGGGTGAAAAATTAAGTAAATTCAGCAAAAAAGTTATTATCGTTGACAGGCTGGACGATTTAACTACAATGACCCTTGCTATAAGGATTTAGCAAAGTGCTACCAGAGCCGAATTGAAGGGGCTTGAAATGATTTTGACAGGACTGGCGAACAGTGCAGAGTGAGTGGATAAATTGCCTGTGCGGTTGTGCTTCTGCGCAAATGGTGGCTTGTGAATCGATATTTCTGCTTCGGTGCCGGGAAACGAACGAGGTTGCTTGCTATGGGAGGCCGCTGATGTAGTACAAGGATGAACTACATCATGGTGTGCGTTTTTCGCTGAAGTGGAAACTGTATAAGTTTCCACTTTTTTTTGCCTCGAAGCTCTCTGTAGGATTGAGCAGGAAAGGAAAAAAAGAAAAGAAATTGGTACCGGTTAGGGAAAAAAGGTAATGAGTCAGGAATTAGTAAGGATTGTCGACAACATCGCTCATGACAAAAATATCGACAGGGAATCCATATTTGCCGATCTGGAAGAGGCTATGGTCTCGGCGGTCAGAAAGCACTTTGGCGAACCGGACAGCGAGATAACCGTGCGCATCGACCGCACTACCGGAGAAGTTACTGCGTTTAAGGACCATGAGCAAATAGACATAAAGCAGCTCGGCCGAATCCCCGCTCAAACGGCCAAGCAGGTAATGATACAGAAGATAAAGGCTGACGAGAGAGACAGTATTTACGCTGAGTTCGTCCAGCGAAAAGGAGAGATTGTAAGCGGCTCGGTGGTGCGATACGAAAGCGGAACTCTCATTATTAATTTAGACCATCGCACCGAAGGATTTATGCCAAAGGCCGAACAGATAATGGGCCAAACTCACCGCCCGGGTGAGAGAATTCGGTGTCTGATTCTTGATGTCAGAGAGGTCGCAAGCCAAGTCAAGATTATCCTCTCCCGAACGCATCCTGATTTTATTCGCAGGCTCTTCGAGATGGAGGTGCCGGAAATCGCCGAGAACATTATTGAAATAAGAGCGTTGGCTCGGGAAGCTGGCTATCGAACGAAGGTCGCCGTCGCTTCGCTCGATGACAAGGTCGACCCTGTCGGGGCATGTGTTGGTGTGCGAGGCAGCAGAATAAAAAATGTTGTCGACGAGCTCGGCGGCGAAAAAATAGATATCGTGCGCTGGAGTGATTCTTCCCAGGTGCTTATCGCCAATGCCCTGATGCCGGCAAGGGCAAGTGAGATTGCGCTGTGTTTTGAATTAGGAAGAGCAACAGTGGTGGTTGACGAAGACCAGCTGAGCCTGGCCATCGGCAAGCACGGCCAGAATGTGCGTCTCGCCGCCAGGCTAACAGGCTGGGATATCGATATACTTACACCGGACGAGTACAACCAGGGCGTTGAACTATTGGCAAATTGCGTCAAGGCTGTAGAGGCCGCTGACGACACAATCGTGGACAAGCTCATAGCATTAGGCATTATATCTGTTTTAGACATGGAGGACGTAGGGACGGAACCGCTTATCAGTGAATTAGATATCGAAGCGGACGTCGCT
>Ga0114918_10003643_pt1 | contig 13533 bp, 10 predicted proteins | sample LantaG_FD_87015 | JGI IMG/M metagenome (GOLD analysis project Ga0114918, IMG submission 87015) | Deep subsurface microbial communities from Baltic Sea to uncover new lineages of life (NeLLi) - Landsort_02402 metaG | ecosystem: Environmental > Aquatic > Marine > Oceanic > Sediment | place...
CAAACAGAAAAGGAGATACCTCCTTTAGGCTGCTAGATACGGAGACGACGGGAATACTTGCCTCCTGGCACGGTGTCATCATGTTGGCAAGTTCTGTAAGCAAACGAACGTAACAAATGTTGGGTGCGGTTTCCTGAATTGCTTTGACCACGTGCTGCTTGTGCTCTGCCCACCCAGTTATACGCCAGCCTGGAATCTCCCAGACGATTATGCCGTCAACTTCGGTTACGTCTTCCTTACTTGCATCTGTAGCCAGGAATACCACTTCGTGTCCCCGGGCCACCAAACCTTGGGCGAGAAGCGCGGTCTGATATTCAGCACCTCCCATCCTCTCCCCGGGGTAAAAGCCGGTTACAAGCATCGCACGCATTCTAGCACGTCTCCCGAATTGACAAACGGCCGGCTTTCGTCAGTAGTAGCAATTGGCATTGCTTGGCCTCGCCAAGAGTGTAGCCCAATGTTGCCCAATAGAGCAGCATTGGTACGCGCTGAGTCCATACGGATTGGTACCATACCCACACGGGCCATAGCAGGGAGAACAGCACCAGTGCGTATCGCAGTTCCATCGCCTCGGAGCGCGGGTACCTTTTTATATCCTTAGACATGGTCACCACTGTCAACAGGACAAAACCACCAAAGACAACCTGGCCCATCAGGCCCAACTCTTGCAGTATGACCAACAGGCTGGTGCCCGTGGTCAGCCCATATCCTCCCTCCAGCAGTCCTTGGCCGGCTGTGCCCAGCGAGCGGCTTTCACCGCGTGCCCCCAGGCCCAGGCCAAATAAGAAGGTCCTGGTGTCTCTGCGGATCGTATTCCAGCCATAGATGAGGGCATAATTGCGCCCCAGTTCTGATCTTCCATAATATCTTCCACTTGACTTTCCTGAATCTGATAGTTCCACATTACCCAGGTAATGATCGAGATTCCCCAATTCCAGGTATGACTCTAACGGTCTCTGCTCGGCTCTTGGCACGACTGCATTGTAGAAACCAAGAAAAACCGACACCACGGCCCCTAAGAGCACCACGTACGGTACCAGTTCGAACAGACGCCCAAAATGCCCACCCCGAAAGACAAATATCGCGATAGCCATCATTCCCAAAGCGACTGCGGCAAACAGGAAGAGTTTCATCTCGCCCAACGTGCTCGAGATGCTGCCCATGGCTAAGACCCAGGCCAGAGTCTTCCATTCTCCCCGGGCCAACCACTGGCCCAAAGCCAGGCACAAAGCAAATATTATGAAGATCACCAGCGGCCCGACGCCGTGCCGCCCGAATGTACCTGCCAGGTTGTCGCCCGGCTGCTCTCCGGTCAGGTATTGGCCAATTTGGACGATCACCTGCAAGCCCAGGATAGCCGTACAAAGCAGGCGCAAACGCTGGGGGAATCTTTCAGGCCACTGCGGCTGAAGGTAGGCATAAAGACCCACCAGCGGGTACTGGAACATGACCCACCAGCCCCAGAGTGTGGGCACAATATCCTGCTCCGCAAAGAGAGCAACACTGACACCGATCACCGAGACTCCGGCAATTACCAACACAACAAGAGGCACCCGGTCGAAGACCATCATGCGGACGTAGACAGCGGCCATCATTGCCACCACCGCTGCGTGGGAGACCCAGCGCGTAGAGGCCGGCAAGATGCCCTTCCAGATCAAGAACGGCGTCAGTAAATCTGTGGCCAACGCCAGGACAAGCAGGAGTAAACCATACTGGGCGCTGGCCGAGTCAGATCGAGCCAAATCCGACTGAAGCCTTGATTTCATTTTCACAACCTAAAGGTTAATGATGTGCTGTGGGTCAGGCAGTAAACGATGTGTCGTCGCCCGCATCTAATCATCTAATCTAAGTGCAAATCCGAGGGCTTCAGTCCGAGATCCGCCAAAACATCTTCGGCAACATCCTTAGGAACAACATCTTCTGTCTTTAGCCGTTCCAATGCTTCCTCTCTTGTCATTTGCCCCGCTCTGATCATTTTGCTAAAAAGGTCTCTGAGTTCACTCACGCCGATGGTCGTAGCATACATCAACCTTCTTACATAATCAAGGCGACAGTCGAATCTCCAGGGAGAAGCAACTTCAGAAGATTTCTGCCAGCCAAGATTGTCTGTTATCGTGGACATCACTTCCTTTTCATCCCATTTGATATGATCGAAGAGTCGCAGGACAGTTATGTCCTGATATCTCCATCGCAAGTAAGGGCTGCTGTGACTCGACATCAAATATAGCTTTGCTACTGTGCTCCACGAACAATTGATCAGGTAGTGGGGGTTCAAGACAACTTCCTTGAGAGACTTTGCCGCAATCCTGGGCAGATTGGAGAGCCTGTGATAGGTCCTCGCGCCGCCCAGGCCCTGCTTTTTGAACGATGCGGTCTCTAAGGGGTTACTGCCGATGACTACCAGGGAAATGTTGTTATCCCTTGCGACTTGAAAAAACCTTGGCCACCATAGCTTGCAGTGGGTACATACAATAGGGATCATCATTGAAGAAGGACGATGAGACCATGCCTTAAGAGCCTTCCTTGTAGCCTTCTTATGAATATCGTTCGGAAACCCCCAACTTATACAGTCAACTCCTAAGATGTTCAAGGCATTTTGCATATTTACACGGGCCTGCTCAGAAGTAAATGGGTTCATATAGTTTACAGCCAGTACCCGCATTTTGTAGTCATTTACCAACTTCCACATAGCATACGTACTGTCTCTACCACCACTAATGCAAACCAGGCAATCATATTCTTTGCCTTTTCCTCGGAACGCATCGAGAGATTCTATTAACTTCTCCTCGCCCTGAACCTCCATGGGTACGTAAGTACTGCAATAGTTACAAACTCCACTGCTGTCGAATTCAATACCAGGTGTACTGGCCGGCAGGACACACTTGGTACACATAGATTGGGATCCCATGTTCAATCTCCTCTCCCCAGAGTTCTGAGTCCAATATAAAGATTCACTACCGGACAGTTTGTGAACACGAATGCCACGAATGAATGCCACGATACGAATGGATAAATGGACGAATGTCACGAATTTCGGTTAGAATTGGCAAGACAACATTCGTGAAGTTCGCATCTTCGTGCCATTCGTGATCGAAGCCTGAGTGTTTGGCAAAAGTGTCCGGTAGTGAACAAAGAGAATATACTCACCAGGGATTGTATAGATTATGCCACCACTTACTCGCTACGTCAAGTGATCGCGAAGAACTCACGTCCTTTAATGGCCCGGCAATGTGTGCGGATACGCCAGACCCACTGCTTCCCTGGACTGCCCCACGCTGGATGTGCCGGAGCCATCCCAGTTTCGTATCCTCTCCTGCTTCACCCAATTTTCCAGGTCGGGGTTTTGCTCTCGAACCCATTGGATGTATCGGTCTATACCGACATCAATATCAACAGTTGGCGAGAAGCCCAGTAGCCTCTTAGCCTTGCTGATGTCGGCACAATGGCGTTCTACGTCTCCCGGCCGACCATCTTCAAGATAGAGGGGCTTGAGGTCGTGACGTCCCAGCTTTCTCAGCACCAGGTTGCATATCGCTGCGATGCTGACTTCTTGCCTCCCTCCGAGGTGCACGCAGTCTCCCACGAGTTCATCACATTCAGCAGCCTTGATGATGCCACAGACAGTATCTTCCACCCAGGTAAACACACGTGTTTGCTGGCCAGTGCCAAAGATTACGGGCGGTAGCCCAGCCATGGCGCGCATGACGAACTTGGGTATGACCTCAGCACGGGTGCCTTCAGAGTGCTCTCGTGGTCCGTAGACGTTGAAGAGCCGTACAACCACTGATGGTAGACCGTAGGAACGCCAATACGCCAAAGCGTAGAGCTCACCGGCGGCCTTGCTTGCGCCATACGCGTTTGTCGGGTTCAAGGGATGTCCCTCGTCCATAGGCACGTATAATGCGCTACCATATACCTCGGACGAGGAGGTGTATATGAACCTTTTCACGCCATTTTTCAAACTAGCCTGGCACATGTTCAGGGTGCCTGTAGCATTTATATCATGTGAGGACATTGGATCATTGAGGGAAGCCCGCACACAAGCACAGGCTAAGTGGAACACAACGTCCACACCCTTGGTAAGGCGGACCATCGCATCCAGGTCGCGTACATCTACTCGCTGTACGTGGACCTGGGTATTCGTCCTATGCTGGTCAATGTTCTCCCACTTTCCGATTGAAAAGTCATCTATGATGATGATTTCGTTATCAGCAGCCACGAGTTGGTCTACGATGTGACTACCGATAAACCCCGCGCCACCAGTCACAATGATCCGCTTGCCTCTGAGTTTCATGGGATATCACTCTCCTGGATATGAATTGAATTAGCCGGAGCCAACCATACGCAAGACAACGTGGACTGTTTCTAGTAGGATCTTGCAATCGAGCCAGAACGAACATTCGTCGGCATACTGGACATCTAACTCGAGCATCTCGGTTGGCAGTAGTTTTGATCGGCCGCTGACTTGCCACAGTCCCGTGAGGCCAGGTAATACCTCAAAGCGGCGCCATTGCCACGGTTCGTATTCTTCCACAGCATAAGACAGGTCAGGACGCGGTCCCACGAGGCTCATTTCGCACCTTAGCACGTTGATGAGCTGCGGCAACTCGTCCAGACTGGTGAGACGAAGAATGTGACCAAGTCGCGTGACGCGAGGATCGTCGTTCACCTTGAACATTGTTTTGGGCCCTGAGTCAGCCTGGCTGGAGTTTTTGGCGTTTCGCAGCAACTCTTTAACAAAGTCTCTATGTAGAGACTGATCTGCATTGTTTATCATGGAACGGAACTTCAGCATGGTGAAAGGCTGGCCGTCCCAGCCAACGCGCGTTTGTCTAAAGAGAACGGGTCCCTTGGAATCCAATTTGATAGCGACTGCGATGAGGACCAAGATTGGTGACAGAAAAACCAGAAGGATCGTCGCGCTCACGAGATCCAGGAGCCGCTTGGCCAGTAGATAACCCCCGGCCTGTCTCCTGCGAACGACTTGTACTCTCTTGATGGCTGTTGTCATTCTTGCTCACCCCCTAACGCACTCATCGAAAATTCGATCACCTGTGCGGCGACGTATTGCACCTGCTCGGCTGTCATCTCTGGGAACATCGGCAGCGAGAGGACTTCATCACACACCTGCTCCGTCACCGGGAACTGCCTGCGTCGAAATCCATTCTTGGCATAGAATGGCTGCAAGTGGATCGGTATGGGGTAATGGATCGCTGTGCCAATACCCCGTTCTCGCAGATGGGCCTGCAGCGCATCTCGCTGTGGTGTCCTCACCACGTAGAGATGATATACGTGCACGGAATCCGGCGCTTCGACTGGTGTGGTGACACTGCTTTCCGCCAAGAGTTCAGTGTACAGCGCGGCATTCCGCCGGCGCGCTTCGTTCCAGCCCTCCAGGCAGCGCAGCTTGACGCGCAAGATCGCGGCCTGAAGCGTATCTAGCCGATGGTTGAATGGTGGCAACTCGTGGCGATATTTTGCCTTCTGACCGCAATTGCGCATGGCACGCACCCGCTCGGCAACCTGCGCATCGTCCGTTACCACCATCCCTCCGTCGCCGCAGCCGCCCAGGTTCTTGGTTGGATAAAAACTGAAAGCGGACGCGTGGCCCAGCGAGCCAACTCGCTTACCCTTGTAGTGTGCGCCGTGGGCCTGACATGCATCTTCAATGACGATCAAGCCGTGCTTGTCGGCAAGGTCCAGGATTGTATCCATCTCGGCTGGCAGACCATAGAGGTGCACTGGGATGATCGCCTGTGTGTGGGGCGTAATCGCTGCTTCGATCTGGGCTACGTCAATGTTGTAGGTGGTTGGATCTACGTCCACCAGGACCGGCTGTGCTCCGGCGAAGGTGACTGCCGCCGCCGTGGCGATGAACGTATGTGCTGGGACGATCACCTCATCACCCGGGCCGATTCCGAATGCTCGCAGGCTCAACTCCAGAGCAGACAGCCCACTGTCCACGCCTATTGCGTAGCGCGTGCCACAGAATGTCGCAAACTCTTCCTCCAGGCGGGCTACATCCTTCCCCAGAGCAAAGTCGGCTCGCTCCATCACTTGCTGGATGGCCTGATTCACTTCGTCCCGAATGGCACGATGCTGTGCCCGCAAATCAACAAAAGGGACATTCATTGTCAGCTCCTTTCATCTACTACTTGTCGCGCCTGTACGTCAAGTCCATTTATGTACGGGCGCTCTACTAGGCCAAACGGACAGGGCAGTTCTTCCACGGATTTGACCGGCCGGGCTGGATTGCCGTAGGCTACGGTATAGGCTGGTACGTCGCGGGTAACCACGCTACCCGCACCGATTAGCGCGCCCTCGCCGATGGTGATGTGGGATAGCAAAGTAACGTTCACACCGATGCGTGCCCCGCGCTTGATCGTCGGCCCGCGCATGCATAACCCGCACAGGGGGTGTGGATCATTGGCGATAGTCACACCCGGCGCGAGAAAAACTTCGTCTTCGAGCGTGGTGAATTGAGCCATGTAGACGTTGCAGTGGATCTTGACCCGGTCCCCGATGATACAACCATAGTCAATGGTCGAGCTATTCCAGATGTTCAGGTTGTCCCCGATCGTGTTCTCCTCGCGGATAACGACGTTGTGACCGGTCTCCAGCCCCGCACCGATAGTGGAACCGGCGTACAGCACCGTGCCAGAGCGGATGCGCGCACCTGGTCCAATCCTCAGCACTATGTCGGCGATGTGCCGACCTGTCAGATAACCGAGGATGACCCTCGGATCGATCTCGTACCCGTCCCCCAGGACAACTTTACCGGCCAGTTCAAGCGGCGACGCGTTCATGCGCAGGTTCCTCCCCAAGAAAGATCATCTCCTGCACCCCGCCGTTTTGCAGCGACCGTTCAGCCACCTCCAGCACCTTGACTACTTTCAATCCGATCCGACCACTGCTTTGGGGTTCTGTGTGGTTCGCAATACATTCCAGAAAGTGCTGGCACTCCAGTCGCAGTGGTTCGAGGAAGTGGATGTTTGGAATCACCACGTCACCGTGGCGGTAGCTGCACTGAAACTCACCGAATGTGTCCGTGTAGTGAGGAGCCTCTACGCCTTTGTCGTAGATTTTGATCTTCTCCAGGGTCTCTACGTCATCGTAGACCACCATCTTCTGACTGCCGACGACGGTAATACGTCGCACCTTGCAAGGGTCGAGCCAGCTTACGTGGATGTGGGCCAGAATGTCATCCGGAAATCTCAGGTTCACGTGGGCGATGTCGTGCTTACCTTTGAAAATATAGGCCGCGCCCTGGGCGCTGACCATGATCGGATCGCGGCCAAGGATGTATAGAAGGATCGAAATGTCGTGCGGGGCCAAATCCCATAGTACGTTCAAATCGCGTTGAAACAGTCCCAGGCTCGCCCGCACTGCATCAATGTAGTAGATCTGTCCTAGTTCGCCCCTTTCGATGATCTCCTTAAGCGCCCGTACAGCCGAGTTGTATTCAAATGTATGTCCTACCATCAGGGTCAAGCCGCGTGTCTCGGCTATCTCGATCAGCTCTTCGGCATCCTGGCTGCTGAGCGTCAGGGGCTTCTCAGCGAGCAGGTGCAGGTTGTGTTGCAGGCAGTCCCGCGCAATGCGGAAGTGGGTGGCTGGCGGCGTTGCGACCACAGCAGCATCCAGTGGCATAGCGAAAAAGTCTCGGTAGTTCTTTGTAATCTCGACTTGGGGGTAACGAGACTTGATGTGTGCAAGCCGCTCTTCACTAAGGTCTGCAACAGCCACAACGTTGGATGTGGGCAGCTCGATGAAGTTACGGATCAAGTTGGGCCCCCAGTAGCCACATCCGATGATACCTACGTTAATTGAATCCATGTCTTTTCTCCCTTCTATGCTATACCGCCCCTTTGCCATGCAATACCACGAGCGGCGTCTTCAGCGCCCTTCGCAGTTTTTGAAGTGCGCCATCTCACTTATCACGCCGGGTCCGCATTCGGTAGTAATAGGAGTAGCAACTGTCTTTTTCTGCTCGATTCACAACCACGCCGATTGACCTGGCTTTGGCATCAGCCAGTTGCTGGCGGGCAGCCTGCACAGCACCTCGCCGTCCTCGAGTGCGTCCCACGACCAGCACCACGCCGTCAACAATCGGAGCGAGTACAGCCGCATCGGTCACTGCCAGGAGAGATGGCGTGTCCAGCAAAACCACTTCAAACTGCTGCGCCAGTTGCTCGATCAGAGCAGCCATCTGAGGTGAATCAAGCAACTCAGCGGGATTGGGCGGCAGTGGCCCACTGGTGAGCACGTGGACGCCGGGAATCTTGCTATCCTGTGCTGCTTCATCCAGAGTGGCTTCTTGCTTGAGTATGCTACTCAGGCCTATCTCGTTGGGTAGGTCAAAGACCCTGTGTAAGGTCGGCAGCCGCAGGTCACCATCCACTGCGATGACACTTCGCCCGGATTGTGCTATGGAGAGGGCCAGATTGGCCACAATTGTTGATTTGCCCTCCCTCGGCTCGGCGCTTGTTACCAGCAGCGTCCGCATAGGCGCATCGTGATCGAGGGCGAAGATATTGGTACGCAGGCGGCGAAAGGCCTCTCCCTGGGAAGAATTGCCGTTGGACAAGGCGATTTGCCGCTGTCTCCTGGCGGTGGGAATCTGCCCTAGAACGGGTAGTTCGGTAACTTTCTTGATCTCCTCCGTGGCGTACAGCCGGGTATCCAGATTCTCGAACAGGAAAGCCAGGCCCACACCCCCCGCCAGGCCAACCATGAACCCCAGGGCGATATTCAGTTCCTTGCGCGGTTTGGACGGAGCATGGGAGGCCATGGCCGGCTCGACGACAGAGAGGGTGTTAGACAGTATAGCCTCTCTGATACGGACCTGCTCGTATTGGTCCAATAGCATATTGTATGTATCTTCTTTCAACTCGATAGATCGGCTGGCGGCTGTGATGCGCTCGACATCATCAGGGAATTGAGTGACCAGGTTTTCGTGTTCCTTTCGTGCCTGCTCTAACTCGTGCCCAATCTGATCCAGTTGTGCGCTTAGAATCTCCTGAGCGCTCCTTCCGCCCCCACTGTATAGCTCTTTGCTTCGGAAAGCGAGGATTTCGGCCAGGGTATTGGCCGCTAGCGCAGCCAGAGTCGGATCCGTCCCCTCGACCTCGATGCGTATCAACTCGGTATTGGGTACAATTTCCACGTCGATCTGAGGAGGCCGATCAAGGCCGAGCCTCTCCACCAGGTCTTCCAGCACGGGGCTGCTGGTGGCGATTTCGACGTAAGTGTTCATCACCCGCTCGGCGTACTTGATGTCGTAGGTTATCCTATCGAATGTCCCACTGGTGGCTGTCAATACTCGCAACGTCGTTGAAGCCACATACGTGGGCGTCTGCATGAGCGTAGCTATGATGGTGAAGGTCATCGTCACAGCCAGCGTGACACCGATCACCCACTTTCGTCGCCAAAGGATGGCCAGATAGGCTCTAAGTTCCATTGGTACTCCCCACGTGTCCGGTGCGCCTACAGGCGCAAAATGTGCCGGTTGCTGCCGGGGCTATCTTCTGTCTCCAGCCCCGGTGGTGCTGACCACCCGGGGCTGGTTAGTCAAAAACCCAGGTTCTGCTGTTGGTAGTGGCGTACTGAGCCTCTACGGCTCGCTGTCGGGCTACACTCAATGATAGCAGATGGAAGTGGACTTGCGGTGAGGAATTTCCTAGTGTTTTGTTAAAATGTGTGAGAACTTGTGTGAGGGATCGAGGGGATGCTCAGTGTGCACGGCACCACCGGCCAAGCCTGGTACCACATCTGGCACGGCCGGTTCATCCAGGTTTTCTCGTCAATGCCTTGACAAGCGGCGATTTTGGTGTTATAATTTACTTACAAACTGTTAGTAACTAAGTGCGGATTCCATCCTGCGCGATGGTCTGTGTGATGGCTGCGGGCCTCACACACCCGGCCCCACGCTCCTCACCGCTCACCAACGAGTCTATGATTGTTATGAGAACAACCGTTACTGCCAGCCTGATGCGTAGCATCAATCGCACAGCCATCCTGGACCTCATTCGGCAGGATGGGCCTATCGCGCGTTCCCAGATTGCACGGCGGTTGAACACAAGCCTTCCGACCGTGATGCGTATTGTGGATGAACTTATCGAAGAAGACTTGGTGCGGCCTCTCGGCAGCAGTGAGCCCACAGGGGGACGGCCCCGCTCCCTTTTGGTGTTCAACGGCAGTGCCTACGCCGCTGTGGGTGTGGATCTCGGGGGCACCAAGATGTTCGGCACGGTGGCCGATCTGGCAGGTAACATCCAGCACGAGGTTTATGTCCCCTGGGAGGATATGGATCCAGGGGACAATCTGGAGCAATTGTGTGCGCTGATCGAGGGATTGCTGGATGCCCCAGGGCCAGCTGGCCAGCGGATCCGGGGGATCGGCGTCGGGGTTCCGGGGATCACCCTAAGTCCAGAGGGGATCATCACGTGGGCACCCAGTCTGAGTTGGCGTGATCTGCCGCTCAGAGAGATCCTTATTGAGCGCTTCGATGTGCCGGTTTTCGTTGAGAATGATGTCAACCTGGCTGCCCTGGGCGAGTTGGGGTTCGGCGCTGGCCGCGGTGTACAGGACCTGGTGTGTATCGCTGTGGGCACAGGGATTGGCGCTGGCATCATCGCCGGTGGGGTACTCTATCGAGGCCACAGCCAGGCTGCTGGCGAGATTGGCTACCTATTGCCGGGAGTGGAGTTCCTTGGGCGGCGTCACGATCAATTTGGCGCATTGGAGAGCCTGGCCTCGGGGACTGGAATCGCCAGGCGTGCGCGCCAGTTCCTGGAGCAGGAAGGCATGCCTGTTCCATCGGAGGGACTGAGTGCCGAGGACGTGTTCGATGCTGCGCGCAGAGGTGAACCTTGGGCGCAGCAGGTGGTGGATGGGACGGTTGACTATCTCAGTCTGGCCATTGCTGGCGTCAGCGCTATGCTTGATCCGGAGGTTATCGTGCTGGGCGGCGGGGTGTCGCGTTCAGCCGATCTCTTGATTGAGCCAATCTTGCACCGTCTGGAAGGCGTGATACCCTCTATCCCCCGGCTTGTGGCATCCCCACTGGGACGTCGGGCTGCTGTCATGGGGGCCATCATGCTCGTCTTGGACGCGACCACGGAGTATTTCATGGTCAGGCGACTTCCGTAACCGATAGGAAGGAGGGGTGAGGTGTACAGGTTGGGCGCTGCTGTGGCAGGTCTAGGCTTTATGGGCTCCACCCACATCGAGGCCCTGCGTCGTCTGGGGATTGAGGTGGTGGGCCTTCTGGGCAGCACACCGGAGAAGGGAAGGGTGGCGGCTGAGAGTCTTGGTGTGCCTCACGTCTATGCCAGCTTCGACGAACTGGTTGCCGACTCGACCGTGGACGTCGTGCACATTTGCACGCCTAACTACCTCCACTATCCCATGGCCAAGGCTGCGCTGCGGGCGGGTAAGTGCGTGGTTTGTGAAAAGCCGCTGACCACTAACAGCCGGGAATCGTCGGAGCTGGTCCAGATGGCGTGGGAAGCCAGATTGGTGGCCGTGGTCAACTACAACCTCCGCTACTACCCTCTCTGCCATGAGGCCCGCGTCCGGGTGCAGGTTGGGGAAATTGGCGAAGTGCGTCTTATTCACGGCGGGTACTTGCAGGACTGGCTATTTCTGTCCAGCGATTGGAACTGGCGCCTGGACCCAGCCCTGGGCGGTGAACTCCGGGCCGTGGCCGATATCGGCACGCACTGGCTGGACATGGTTACCTGGCTGACTGGCCGAAAAGTCACTGCTGTGATGGCCGACTTCGCTACATTCATCCCCAACCGGCTGAAGCCGCGCCAATCGGTGGACACGTTTGCCGGGAAGATGCAAAAGCCAGAGGAGGCTGAGGAGGTCGAGGTGCGGACTGAGGATTACGCTGCTGTTCTCCTGACCTTCGAGGGCGGGGCGCGCGGGGTGCTGATTCTCTCTCAAGTCAGTGCCGGGCGCAAGAATCACTTCTGGTGGGAACTAAATGGTTCCCGGGCATCCCTGAGTTGGGATCAGGAGCATCCCAACGAACTGTGGATTGGCCACCGCGATCGCCCGAACGAACTGGTTATCAAGGACCCAGCCCTCATGCACCCCGATGTGCGCTCCGTTGCTGGCTACCCCGGCGGCCATGCTGAGGGTTATCCAGATACATTTCTTCAACTCTACAAAGACGTCTATGGCTACATCGCCGCTGGCGACCTCTCGCGACCACCGACTTTCCCCACCTTTGAGGATGGTCATCGCGAGATAGTGCTGTGTGAAGCAATTCTAAAGAGCGCCCGCGAGAGGCGCTGGGTTGAGGTACCTGATCAGTAGGGAGATATTGCTATGGATAAACTGGCCCTGCTTGGCGGGGACCCGGTCAAGGAGACTCCTTTCCCCTCCTGGCCCCAGTACGACGAGCGTGAGCGCCAGGCGCTCATAGGGGTGCTGGAGAGCGGCGCTTGGTGGCGGACGCCTGGCACATATACCTTGCAGTTCGAGCGCGACTTTGCCGCCTATCACGGTGCGAAGCATGGCATCGCTGTCACAAATGGCACAGCCGCTCTAGAGGTGGCCCTGACCGCACTGGACATCGGCTTGGGCGACGAAGTGATCATCCCGGATTTTACCTTCGTTGCCACGGCCAGCGCTGTCCTGTTTACCGGTGCGCTGCCTGTTCCGGTGGACGTGACAACCGATACCTACTGTCTCGACCTGGACCTGGTGGAGGGGGCAATCACAGAGCGCACGAAGGCCATCATCGCCGTTCACCTGGGCGGTCACCCTGCCGATCTGGATCGCCTTTCAGAGATCGCCCGTCGGCATAACCTGCGCCTGGTCGAGGACAGTTCGCATGCTCACGGGAGTGAGTGGCAGGGACGGAGGGTGGGGGCTATCGGCGACATCGGCACCTTCAGTTTTCAGCAGAGCAAGTTGATGACAGCGGGTGAGGGCGGGATCATCGTCACCAACGATGACGCACTGGAGCGCCTGGCACGCTCGGTTCACGACTGCGGCCGTATGCCTGGCGAGTGGTTTTACTCCCACTTTATCTATGGCTCGAACTATCGGCTCAGCGAGTGGCAGGGGGCCGTTCTCAGCCAGCAGTTGGCCCGTCTGGACGAGCAGGCTGCTGTTCGCACCCGCAACGCGGCCTACCTGGACCGGGAGTTCATAAGGGTCAAAGGGGTTACACCGCAGGCACTTGATCCCCGCTGCACGCGTCGTGGCTACTATGCTTACATCTGTCACTATGACAAGGCGGCCTTTGCCGGTGTGCCCACCCACTGCTTCATTCAGGCACTCAATGCGGAAGGCATTCCCACTCAGGCCAGTTACCCACCGATCCACGAAATGGGTCTCTTTCAAAGTGGCGAATATCGCAAGCGTCTGTGCCCTCAGCAGCGCAGTGAGGAGCATGCCTTCCTCCAGGCTGAGTTCCCCAATACTGCGCGGGGGGCCTGGGAGACGGTATGGCTGCCGCAGCCGGTGCTATTGGGGAGTGAGGAAGATATGGCGCAGGTTGTGGAAGCCATCAAG
>Ga0114918_10003644_pt1 | contig 13532 bp, 36 predicted proteins | sample LantaG_FD_87015 | JGI IMG/M metagenome (GOLD analysis project Ga0114918, IMG submission 87015) | Deep subsurface microbial communities from Baltic Sea to uncover new lineages of life (NeLLi) - Landsort_02402 metaG | ecosystem: Environmental > Aquatic > Marine > Oceanic > Sediment | place...
ATTTAAAATTTGACATCTCAACATCTATTATTTTTTTACCCGGATATCCGGAAGATAAATCGGTTCTAATATCTATTTTGAGATTAGATATGTTTAGGGAACCGAAATCTGACTCTTTTAAAATATTTAATATGTCAATAAGATTGTCTATACTGTTAATTTTAATTTTTTTATCCATAAATTCTTTTATTTTTATAATCGTCAATCACGTTATTTAGTCTTTGTAATTTTGTATCACTTAGTCCATATGTTAGACTTTTAAACATTTTTTCACATACAATTCGACACGCTTTTTCTTGTACATTTGAATCTTCTTTTTCAGCAAGTTTATCGAATTCTTCTCTAAGGTGAATCATGTAGTTATTAAGTGCTTCGTATTTTTTCATTATCTTAATTTATTTGATTCTTCTATAATTTTATTTGCTTCTTCGAAATAATCTTTTCTTTTATTGTATTTCTTTTTAGTAATGAATCCATAGATTATTCCGACTATCACTAAGATTAAACATATAACAACGTTTAATGGGTTATAGGTAAAGAAGTATGACCAGAATCCCGGTGGTTTACTATTTGGATCAAGACATTCCGGATATGAGTTCCAACGTTGAAGTAGTTCTATTCTAAGTATAAATACGCAGATAACGTATAGTATTGAATATATTATGATGAATGTTATCATATTAATTTATTTCCATCTATTGTAACCAAAAATATTGACATTAATGTTGATCCCAATAACATTATTGGAAATGATAGGGTTGTAAACAGTGACACTATCCATATGAGTAATATTGAGAATGTCATTAGGAATATAAAATGTCCTATTTTGGTTGTGAATATAAAGTCAAAAAATTTCATAGTATTTAATATAGTTAAATTTATTGAAATAAAAAATTATTCTGCCATTTTAAAAATCTTATTCCAAATTTTATCTGCCCATTCATGTGGTACTTTACCTGTTAATATCCACCATATAAATGAGTATGGGATAATAAATATCATTATCAATGTAATGTATATGAATATTGTTGGGATAAATAGAATTCTTAATATTATTTTCATTTTATGATTTATTTATGTTAAATATTCTATTATAATTTTTCGGTTCGGGATCAAACGAATAAGGTGATTCAAATATTATAGTTAACAACGATAATATATTTATTATGGGCATGAATGTCATGATAACATCACCCACGTTTACGTTTTCCCCTTTTGTTTTTCCTTTATTAGAATAACAAATTCTTATGAATCTATAATTTATTAATATGGATAGTATGTAGACTACCACGAAACTTGATATAATTATTATTGTTGACATGATTATTTTGTTTTAGAATTTATAATTCTCATATTATGGTAATTGATATTTCTTAATATATTTACAAAGAATTATTTTATCTGATTTTCTATGACCGGGTATATATTTATTATTACATGAACGATCACCTATCATACCGAAACCAAAACATTTTTTAACATTTTTTTGTTCTAGTGTACACCAACGGCATATACCGTTCATTCGTTCTTCTATGGTATGATTTTCCATTATATTTTGATAAATTCTTCTCTTATATGATCGATAAGTTTTTTTGTTTCTTCTGAAAAATTTGTTTCTTTTTGGGGTAATAACCAAACACTAAATTTGAGTATTTGCCCCAGAATGAATTTATATTATAAATTTTATTTTCCATAATTTTGATTATTATCTAGATTTAAATTTTCTGCTATTATTCATCACTTTACTTGTTACCATGTTTGATGGTATGATTTCCATATCAATTTGACCATCATTTATATACACAACACTATAATATATGTCAGTTGTTTCATCGTGATAATAACATATAGTTTGAATTATCACATCAGTTATTTCTTGATTATATACTTTGGTACGAGAATCGACTTCAGAAATATTTTTATTTAAACGTATCTGATTTTCTATTTCAGCGGCTGACGGTCCGCAAGACATTAGTATTACACTAATAGTAAACATTAAGATTAAATTTTTCATTTTGAGTTTTTTAGTTACCATCTTCTACTCGAATTACTCCAGAATAACATCCAGAATATGATTAAAAATATTATAAAGTACATCATGATTTTAATTTTTTAAGAATTTGATTTGTGATATATCGTATATGGTATATATTTTCTCTTATTTCTTCGGGTGATGGATCAAATAATAAGCATGATTTTTTTAATATTTGTTCCAGATAATCTATCACAACATTTTTTAAATTTTCAATTTCATCTTGTAATTTTTCTACTTCATCTTCTTGTTCATGATGTGAACAAGAAGTTGAGTTATCAATTTTACAACCACACAAAATTGATTCCGAATTATTACATTTTGGATCATCATTAATTGGTGTGATTCTATGATCACAAGTATCACATCTTTTCATTATCTTTCAACCTTAAAGAATTTCGAAAAACTCCCACCTTTGTTTGGACTTCTAAAGAATGTCACAATTGCATAAATTGTATTAATGACTGGGATGAAACACAAAAAAATATCACCAACATTGGGATCTGATTTTTCATATTTTCCACCAATTGAATGTGATGTTCTTGTATAAGAAAATGTCTTTACGACACTAATCACATAAATTACTAAACCTAAAAGTAAAAATAGTACCATTTTATTTGATTTTTATTTATTATAAACGATTAAATTGATTTTGTTTTTAAATGATTAAGATTCATATTATATATGTTATAATTTTCTTCATCGAAACATACAAATGTGACTTCAATATTTTTATGTGTTTTGAGAAAATCATTAACTTCAGAAATAGCGATTATTGATGCTAGTTCTTTTGGAAAACCGTAAACACCTGTACTTATATTTGGGAACGCTATTGTTTTAAAATCAGTATGAATTAAAAGTGTTAATGAATTTCTATAACAAGACATCAGTAATTGTATTTCTTGATGAAGTCCACCATTCCATATTGGTCCGACAGTATGTATAATTTTTTGATGTGGGAGATTATAAGTGGATGTCATTACAACATCACCAGTTTTACAACCTCCTATTTTAGAACATTCTTTGACTAGTTCTGGTCCGGCGGCTTGATGAATTGCACCGTCAACACCACCACCTCCTAAAAGGGTTTGGTTTGCGGCATTTACAATAACATCCACATTTGTTTTGGTAATATCACCACGTTCTAACTTTATCATAATTTTATTATTGAAATGTTCATAATACTATTGATATGATAATAAATATCACACCAATTACCATTAGTATTGTGCCTATTATTAAATTAGAATTTTTCATATTAACAACAACTAGTTAATGTAAAAATAAGAAGTATTGATCCACATATTATTAACACTATTCCTGAAATTAATTCTTTTTTTTCTTTTTTCATGATGTTTAATTTTTATTTGTTTAATGTTTATTGTGATATTAATTTTTGATGTTTTTCTAGTGCACTTTCCCCACATGATACCATTAATATCATGGTCATAAAAATAAATATTAAATTTTTAATGTGTTTCATAATTTTAGTTTTTTAATATTAAAATAAATCAGAATTCATAACCAATATGTATACCAATACCTAAGTGATAATCATTAGGATACCCCCACGCAAATCCTATTACTGGACCTAAACAGAAATGTTTCATTTCAAATTCATAAGCTGTTTCAAAATGAAGAGAAAAATTTATATTTGGACTTTTATCTTCAAATGTTATTCCGGGTGATAATCCAATTATTAAACCACCGACAGGATTATAAGTTGTAACGACACCAACTGTGTTGTGTTGATGGGTATTAAAAATTCTTTCATATCCTATGCCTATTCCGAATTGATTCGTTATACGATTTATATAATGAACATGAAGTCCATAAGCTATATCTTTTTCATTAATAATATATACCAAAGAATTTCCAACACCAATTTCATTATTTTGTGCGTTTAGTGTATAACTAAATGCAATAAAAATTACGATTAAAATTTTTTTCATTCGTTTTGACTTTTTATAAATAAGATGATTATAATTATCAACAATATTGTTATCATTGTATATAATATTTTAAGGTTAGATACCAATATAATAAAATATTATGAAATAAAAAAATTAAAAATAACATTTAATATATACTTTATGATAAAAAGAATTAGAGCGATAACGGTTACCATAATAAAGGAACCTAGAGATTTATTCACTAAAAACAATACGGAGATTGGCAATTCGTTTGTTATCAACAAAAAGAAGTTTCCATATTTAATTAAATTTGGGTGGATAAAGGTTAGATTAACAGATGGAACATGGTTGTTATTTTACAAAGATGAAATCGAAATTAAAATCGAAGGAAAACAAGAAAGAAGAAAATGAGACATTTAAGGTTATATGAGGATATGAATACAGGTCAAATAGATAAAATAGTAGAACTCATTGATATATATGTCAATGAAATAGATGATTTGTTGAATTCCGATGTAATAAGTGATGTTAAACGTGAATTAAAAGATTTTGCAGTGAATTACAAAGGGGATAATCCAGAAGTTCAATATTTATCTGGATCATTAAAAACTTTTGTATTGTATGATATCAGAAAAGCTAGAACAAATCTTATTAAAATGATTGAAACATTAAAAAAAATAAGAAATTATGGATAATATAGTAGAAAATTATAAAAAGTATTTACAATCTATAAATGAATCTATGGCATATATGTGTAACACATGTGGTGAAAGATTAGAACACGAAGAATATGATGAAGATCCAAATAGAATGTGTTCAAATTGTGGCGATAGTGATTGGGTAAGTGAAAATGAATATGAAATGGATGAGTCATTAATTAAGAATTTTGATCAATTTTTAAATGAAGCTTATGTTAGTAAGGAAAAGACTAAACAAGTAAGAGAAGATTTAAAAAAATTATTTCCACAATATAGATTTTCAGTAAGAAGAGAACATTATTCGAGTTTATACGTTGCGATATTATCCGGACCTATACAATTATTAACAGATGAAAACAATAGTTATGAAGATGTGAATGAATATTATATTGATAATCATTATCAGGATAGGCCAGAAGTAAGAGATTTTCTTAAAGAGGTATTAAAAGTTATTAATATTGGAAATTGGGATAGATCAGATATAATGACTGATTATTTTGATGTTGGTTTTTATATTCATTTATCGATTGGGAAATGGGATAAACCGTATATAGTAAAAAATAATTAAATGATATGAAAAACATAACAAAAAAACAGGATAAATACTTCAGAGAACAAGTTGAAAAAATTGTTAAAAAATTTAATGGTATTGATAATGAAAATAGGTTTAAAGATATTTTTCATCAATCTTGGACAGTTGACACTATTTATGGAACATTAAATATATCTTTACATGAGAATGCTGGTTATTCGATATATTCTATATTTATGAGATTTGATGATGCTGAATCTGCTAAAGATCATGTAGATTGCAATCCTTATTCCGGTAAATGGAATATTCATAGTAGTGATATTGCATATACTTTAGAAGATTTTGAAGATAGATTAAAAAAAGTTACGACACCAGTTACAAATCCAGTTACACAAACTACACAACCAACTCAGAAAATTGTGGAGAAGAGAATTAAAACTTTTGAAAAATTCGTTAATGAAGATTTCGAGTTACCGGGTAAACCAAATAACAAACCACTACCTTTGAAGGTGGGTGATATATTAGAATGTAAATGGGATGGTAAAGTTTCTATTTCACAAGGAGATGATGCTCGTTCAGCTGAAGTGGTTAGGGGTGATAAATTTATAGTAAAAGATGTTGACAGAAATCCATATTGGGTTTTTGGTGAACTTCAAATAAAAGGAAAATTTGTAAGGAGTCCAAATTTGAGTGGTAAAGATCCTGATGAATTGAAAAAAATCCCAATTCCATCAGATGTTGAATATGCTATTATGAGAGATCATATTGATAAAAAATATTCAGAACCTGATTTTTGGGCATTTTGGCAAACATATTGGTTCGAAGAATCAAATGAGAATGTTGGTATATCCGGTGGTGATAAAGAGTGGGATGAATTATACGATGATGCACAAGAGGAACCATTAAAGAGTATAATTAAGAAATCTTTAGTGAAAGTCTATAAAGATAAAAAGGTGATTGGTTTAGTGGGTGAACAATTTTATTGGTCAGATGGTAGTAATGGGATAATTAGTTTTGATAATTTTGATCATTATTTAACAGACATTGGGTATAAGGTATACGCTGATAAAGGATTAGATTATATTGAAGATATCGAATTATTAAAGAAATATATTTTATATGCGTATGCTGCTAGTGAAGATTCAGCAAGACAGAATATTGTGGATAAATATAAAGACCACACATATAATCCAGATGATGATTTTTCTTGGTAAAAAAAAATACAGTATGGAAAAGAAATTAAATAATTTATTGAGTTTTTCCGATTTTGAAAAAAATTGGAAACCACAAGAACAAAAGAAAACCAAAAAAACAGATATTGGTTTAGATATTATAAAGGAAAATGTATCTGAAGAAGAATCTAAATATGGTGTATTTGTATATGAAAATAGTGGTGATGATCCAATATGTTTGGAAGAATTTTCATCGTATTATTTATCTTTACCATTAGCTGTTAATTACGCTGATATTTGTACCAAACATATTATAGACAGTGGGTTATATTCAGATTTCTTTGTAGAAGTGTGGGAAAAATCCGAAGATGGGTTATGGGGTAATAGTGGAGAAGCTGAATATACAAAAGATGTGGAAAATGGTAAAATTGTATCAGAAAAATTATCACCATCAGCATTTAAAATGGTGAAAAATTTTCACAAACCAAAGATACATGAAAGTGTTCGACATGGTGTTTTTCCTTATTTCAGAATAAATAAAGATACTCTTAAAGTGGAAACCGGAATTGCTGATAATGATTTAGCTGAGGATGCAATAAATTGGCCAAGAGAAAGAGAAAAATCATATCAATGGTGTAGTGGTAATTGGTCAGTTAGTATGTGTGAGTCTAAAGCTGAAGAAGCATTAGAATTACTAAAATCTGGTAAGACAGTAGATGAAATGGATAAAATTTTAGGATTGGGTGAATATGAGATGGATTAGATAAAATATCTCATATAATAAAATATCCATATAGTTGCAGTAAATATCCACAACCAAGCTATTTGTTGTTTAGCTAACAAACCAAATATTAGAGATAGTATAGACATTATTATAGCACCCAACACTATAAATCCTTCTAATGGTGTGTGTGAAGTAAAAAATAGTGGCAAAATACAGAATATACATCCTATTGAAGCCGAAATTAAGAAATAAAGAGGGTAATTATTATTTTTCATAGTTATCTAATTCTTTTAAGTATTTAACAATCAATCTTTTTGTAGTATCTACACATTTATCAGAATTCATCCCGTGATCTGTCACATAAAAACTATAGTTGGTAACAACTTTAAGACTTTGGGATAAATTTTCTATTATTTTCGAAATTTCTAATTCTTCTTTCATATTTCTTAATTTTAACAGGGAATCATCTATTATTTCTATATCATCAAAATTACATTTCAAATCAGCAATGATTTCATTAACAAATTCATAAATATTTTCTTTTGCTGATATTTCATCCAATACATCAGACAATTCCCAAACACCGTCTACGAAATTTACCCATTTTCCTGTGTCTTTATGTTTAAATGTCATCATATTTTCTTTTTTGTTGATCTGACCAATATGCACCTTCTGTAAAACAAGACACAAATAATTTTTTAATAAGATATTTACCTTTTTCACCACCCATTAACATAGCGATATCAATCTCTTTTTCATGAGATTTAAAAAATTTATTTGCGTCTTTTTTAATATTATCCATTGTCAGATAATAAATTATCGATTAAATTATTAACAATTAAAAATTGTTTTTCGTAATTTTCTTTTGATTGTGTGTAACAATTATAATGAAAATCTCTTTTTATAATTCCCTGAGGACTATCATCTAATTCATACTTATTGAATAATAATTCTTCATTATACATCATATAATATAGAACATTCAAAGAATGAATATTTAACATTAAATCTTCTCTTTTCTTAATCATAAATATAATATAAGTAATTTTTGTGAAATAAAAAAATTTTAGTCCTGATATTTAGAATATATAAAAACAAAAACAAATAATGGAAAACAATTCGTTTTATTTGGATATTAAAACTTTTGAATATCATGTGTATAATAGAGTCGTTACTGATGGCAGGATGAGATTATATTTGGGTGAGTTTATCAATGGTGATTTTAAAACCACTGTTGACACAATTCAAGAATTAGATATTGATATTCAAAATAGTATAAAAGATTTTATAAGAGAAGAATGGCCACATCTAAAAAATCAATTTAGTGATGTAGAGAAAACTATAAGTGGTGGAATACCGAGGGCATAACCGCCACTCATTTTATTTTTTAAGTTCCATTAATTCTTCTGGTGATAAACCACCTAATGTATAAAGAACCTTCTTATCTTTATTATATTTTTCTAGTTTTAAAACACCAGACTCTTTATCATAAAAAACTATTTCGTAATCATTCTCTAACTCTTCCAACCCTAATTCTTCATAATTTATATCTGGTTTTAATGTATTTATATCTTTATATGTTTTATCACCAATATATACTAATCTACTATTTAGTATCATTCGACTTAAACTATTTTGTCTTTTTTGTACCATTTTATTTCCCGTAGGTTTCGAGTAAATATTTCTGATAAGAATGATTGACAACATCTATTGAAACTGAACTACCACCACTATTAACAGTAGTGAAAATAAGATATTCGACACCATCAACTTCAACTTTACTATATTCAACAGATTGCCATTTGTGTTGAGTTATTTGTCCATCAACTGGATTTTCATCAACAGTTGTTTCTTTTTGGCAACTTGCCATTATAAATACTGAAACGATTATAAATAGAATTTTTTTCATTTTTTAATTTTTTAATTTTCAATTGGGTTAAGGAATTCTGGGAATGAAGCTTCTTCACCCCATTTAGTAATAATAATACATGCACCACCGATTAATGGGAATTTTACATGTGCCCAAACAATTGGATCAAGAACAACTCTTCTTTCTAGTTCTAATTTTCTTTGTTGATGTTCAACACTAAAATTTTTATCAGTTGTAATACAAGTTCCTATGATAGATTGATTTTTATTCAATCTGAAATTATTTTTAGGGGCAGTAACATATAAATTTAAACCATTCTTATGAAAATTGAATTTATTGCCACTTAAACCACTAATAATTTCATGACTACCATTAGATTTTTCGTTTAACACATTTTCGTCCACTTTAAAGAAACTATTTGTACCTTTATAAATATGTAAATCATTTGTCTTGTTCATGTTCATTGATCCATTGATCCAATTGGTGTCAGGTAAAAATGATTTGCCATTGAAGTTTTCTAACATTTTAATAAAATTTTCCATTTCAGATAAGTTTTTTTCTGGAACCATTTCATTAAATTGTTCTATTTTTCCAAAAATTAATCCATATTTTTCACAAATATTTATCATATCAACTACAGATAATATTGTTTGATGTGTAAATACGTTTTTGTAATAAGATATAACTTTTCTTATTTCTGTTGTTAAAAATTTATCTTTTTCTAGTTGTTGGTTTTGTTCTTCCCATTTTAAAACAATATCATTTTTGAATCCAATATTTTTCAATTTTTGTAAATAAACATCTTTATCAGTTGATTTAACTTCCATCAAAACTTTTTCATGTTGTTCGATATCGAAATGAAATTGTTCCGATAATGTCGTTATTTTGTTGTGAATTTCTTCACTTTTAACCAATGTTTCCATAATTAATTTGATTTTTTATTTTATTGTATTGTATTAAGTAAGTTTTTTTTGTTTCTTCTATTCTACTATTAACTATAAATTTATCAACTACATTTGTTCTAATAAAAGCAGTGTATAAAATTACTATTGGAATTGTCACATGGAGAATGCCAGATAACCATAAAATTGAACTTATATTAGCATATAATAATGATAAGAAAAACACAAATATAAATATTAAAATTGTAATTGATAAATAAAGATTTTTATAGAATGGTGATAATTTTCTTATTTCCGAATTAAATCCACCATAAGCGGAACAAAAAACAAGAACTGGAATAATAACTAATGTAAACCAAAAAACAAAACTGAAATATTCATTAATTGAATTTCTTTTTAGATCTCCAGAATTTTGTAAAACTTTTGGAACCGGCCTTATATTCCAAAACAAATTTTCATAGAAAGTTTTATTATTTTTGTCTCCACTTTTTATATAAGAATTGTAATTTCCTTTATCTGTGTCAGATTTAGAACAAGATGTTAACATTGGTGTGAAGATTGTTACCATTAACAGAAAGATTAAAATGTTTTTTATTTTTTTCATTTTGTTTGGTTTGTATTGTCTCTTAATATAATAAAAGGCATACCATCAGGGGTATCACTTTCACGATAAACAACTTTTGAATCAGTTAATTTCAAAGCTTCTTCGTCACTATCAGCTTCAAATTCATATGTTGGGTATTCTGTATAATAAATCATAAAAAACAACTTTTTATTAAATATATGTTATTTGGTTCAAATAAAAAAATTATTTAAACTTTTTCATTTCGATTTTTTATAAGATATAAATAATTTAAATAAAATGGGAAAAATAGAAATTTATAAAGATTCTGCTGATTTATATCGTTTTCGTATAAAAGCTTCAAATGGTGAAATCATCGCTGTAAGTGAATCATATACATCAAAACAAAATTGTCAAAAAGGTATCGATTCGGTAAAAGAAAATGTCAATTCAAATATTTTTGATCTTACTGTATCATCTGAATAATTATACTCATATTAGAATTTAAAATGTGATATTTTTCTTCAGTTATTTGAAGAATAACACTCACATCAAATTCTTTTAATTCATCATCTTTTTGAAGTTTAATTGGTTGGTTTTTATATATGGTGTCATCTAATATATGAAACCCATTTAAATCGTTTTGGGTTGATTGTACAATATCAAAATGTCCATTTAATGTTAATTTTTTTAATTGTTTCATGTGACATTTTTATTTCTATATATTAATTATTTCTTTCGATATATCCGAAAAAGATTGAAAATAAACCCCCCACTATAAAAGTGATGGGTGTTATTGGAAACCAATGTGACATTAATAATCTAATTATTAAGTAAACAGTGAAAAATGCAAATGTTAATTTCCAGTTCATTTTTTATTTTTATTCGTGTGTACCATCAGTTAATGAGAAACCATGTCTCAAACCAAATTCAAAATCTTCAAGATAGCCTTTATAATCACCACCATATTTATTTGATAAGTGTTTACTAATTGTAAAACCGATTTCATTACCTATATCACTAATATCAGAAGATTCTAATTCCTTTATTAATTCTTTTATTAAATCGTTCATTCCTCTGTATTAAATTTATCTGACAAATTTATAGTAAGTGAAAGAGATAATATATTGGAAAATATCTTATCTCTTTCCAGTTTATCTTTTCCATATTTCCAAGTTACTGTATTTTCACTATAAAAATTGATATGATGATTTGATCCGTCTGAACTATCATAAATACCTAATGATGTAATATTATCCAGATTAACTGGTATTTTTAAATTATGATTATCTGTTATCCACATATTTTTAATTTTGATCGTTTATATAAAACAACACCCCAATTATAAATCCACCAATAAATGATACAATATAACTTGTTGGTGGTACCAATATTATTGCCATTAAAGCACCCCATAGAAAGGCTGTTAATATCATAAGAAAAAATTTCATATTTTTAATTTTTAATTTTAATAGTTACTTTTTTTTGTTCTATAATTTTGTAATATCTAACACCACATGCTATTGATTCATCTGTGAACCCATTTGAATATGTAATACACCCTTTTTTAAGATGTAAATTTTCTTTTGGGATTATTACAAGAATCGTATCAATTGTATTATTATCAAACATTACTTTAAGTAAAAATTGACTATGTTGTATTTCATTTTGTTTATCATCTTGTTTTTTGTTGTTATCAACACCACAACAAGATGTTAATATCACCAAAATAGTAAAAATTGATATTAATAATTTTTTCATATAAATTTTAGATTTAATTAATTTTTCCTATGAGTTTTAAGAATTTGAATTTCAAACTTGACATATTATCACCATTCACATAATAATGATATTTTCTTTTAGTATCTGAAATGATTATAACCGCTGGACCGTTAGTTCTATGAATTGGTTGATATTCATTCTGATATTCATTCTGATCTTTATAAAAAATATTTTTATAGTAAGTCTCTCTAAAACTTCCATCTTCAAAATATTCTATTTGTTGAGCTTTATCACCTTCTCTAAAATATACATTATTCACTTTCCAACGTTTTACCCTTTTGGAATTGAAAGACGGTAAATTTTTATCTCTGTGTTCTAAACCGTGTGAGTAATAACCAGTTTCATCATTACCATATATATCATTATAAGAAGCTATTTTATCATTGAAAGAATGGAGTTTACCATCTTTATCATGTGTTTGGAAATAGGCTAGTCTTTCCCCTTTAAATCCTCGTACAGTTTTCACACCATCACCACCATAGAGGATACCATCTTGAAACATATATTCAAATCTATAATATATTCCTTCATATTCTAAAGTTGTTATAACAGCTGGTTCACCAATTCTATGAAGTTTACCATCTTTCCAATATTCTATTTGTTTAAAATTTTTAAATGGGGTAGAATAAGAATAACTCAAGGTAAATGGTAAATATATATTATTACCTCTAAATGTGTATTCATTCGATATTACAGCAGGACCTTTTGATTCATCACGATTTTTCTTACCATTGGTATACCATTCTTCGGAATATTCTGTTATAATAGCTGGCAAATCATCTTCACGATGAAATTTACCTTTATAATAGTGATATTCACCCATGTCATTAAACACAACAACATTATCTTCTGTAGTTGTTAATTCTGTATTAACGGTGTTAACGTTAAATATAATTTTTGTATTCTTTTTCATTTTATTTTATTTTAATTGTGACTTCTTTTATTTTCATAATACCATTTATTATTTCACGATTCATACCATCTATTATAATGTCATCCCCTTTAAATTTGATGGTGTTATTTCTAATCGTCATTTCAGAAACACCATTTTTACCATTAAATTTTCTTTTCATTATTTTCTTTTTTTAAATTTTTGTTTTAAATCAGACCAGAAAAATAATATTTCTAATCCAAATCTAGAATAGATTATTTTTCTACTAAACCAACTATGTACATCATAACCTGTTTCACAATAATCATATTCCACACATGGATATTCTCTACCTTGTTCATCAAACTTGTCCAATTATATTCATCTAACCATTTTATTGTTCCATCTTCTGGTGTTGGTTGGATACCCCCTTCAATGGGTGGGTGCCAATCATCAGATCTTATTGAATAATGA
>Ga0114918_10003646_pt1 | contig 13530 bp, 11 predicted proteins | sample LantaG_FD_87015 | JGI IMG/M metagenome (GOLD analysis project Ga0114918, IMG submission 87015) | Deep subsurface microbial communities from Baltic Sea to uncover new lineages of life (NeLLi) - Landsort_02402 metaG | ecosystem: Environmental > Aquatic > Marine > Oceanic > Sediment | place...
CCTGCGAATCCTGCTGACCGCAACAACATGTGCAGTGCACCCCCGGAGATGCAGATTGACCCAAACAAGACCTACGTCGCCACCATCTCGACGGGCAAAGGCGACATCGTCATCCAACTCGACGCCAGCGCTGCCCCGCAAACCGTCAACAACTTTGTCTTCTTGGCCCAGCAGGGCTTTTACGCTGGTCTGACTTTCCACCGTGTGGAGCCTGGCTTTGTTATCCAGGGGGGCGATCCATTGGGCGCTGGTAGCGGTGGGCCCGGCTACACCGTACCAGCAGAGATTCAGTTGCCCCACATTGAGGGCGCGATTGCCATGGCCCGGCGGTCAGATCAGGTGAACCCTACTCGTGCTTCCAGTGGCAGCCAGTTTTACATCACCCTGGCTCCGACGCCTTTCCTGGATGGAGCGTACACTGTCTTTGGTCAAGTGATCGAAGGAATGGACGTCGTCCAGTCTATCGCCGTCGGTGATGTGATAGAGAAGATCACAATTATGGAAGGATCGTAACTGTTATGATCCCACTGCGAGATACCATATCCGCCCGCCGCTTTCCCATCGTCAACACGGCTGTCATCGGCCTTAACGTGCTGGTCTTCCTATTCGAGGCCGTTCTGGGACCGGGCCAACTGGAGCAACTCATCGGGCTTTGGGGGCTGGTGCCGGCCCGCTTCTGGCAGATGGGTGGGCTGGGCCGTTGGTTGCCCCTGTTCACCTCGATGTTCTTGCACGGCGGTTGGTGGCACCTGATCTCCAATATGCTTGCCTTGTACATCTTCGGCGACAACGTCGAGGATCGCCTGGGGCACTTCCGCTACCTGCTGTTTTACCTGCTCGGTGGCCTGGTGGCTGGCGGCGCTCATCTGCTGGCTTACTCGGGCTCACCCATCCCGACGGTAGGGGCCAGCGGGGCCATCGCGGCTGTGCTGGGGGCCTACGTGATGCTCTTTCCGTACGCCCGCGTCGTCACCCTCGTGTTTGTATTCTACTTCATACGCATCGTCGAAATTCCGGCCTTGATCTACCTGGGTTTCTGGTTCATCTCCCAGTTGTTCAATGGCCTCTTCGCCCTGGCCGCCGCCACCGACGTGCTTCAGGCTGGCGGCGTAGCATGGTGGGCGCATGTTGGAGGCTTCGTCTTCGGGCTGGCGATTGTCCGGCTTATCTGTCCGCGTCCCCGCCGCACTTATACTGACCAGTACCGACCATGGTGAAAAGGAGGTACCAATGTCCATCCTTGACCTGTTCTGGATTTTCATCGTCATCAGCAGCCTCCTGCCGGTCATCCAGAAACGCATGCTGGAGGCGGCGCGCCTGCGGTTGATGCGCGAACTGGAGAAGCGGCGTGGCAGCCGCGTCATTGCCCTCATCCATCGCCAGGAGACGATGGCCCTGCTGGGCTTCCCCATCTACCGCTACATTGACATCGAAGATAGCGAGGAGGTGCTGCGGGCCATCAAACTGACCGACGACGATGTGCCGATTGACCTGATACTGCACACACCGGGCGGTCTGGTGCTGGCCTCTGAGCAGATCGCCCACGCCCTGTGCCGTCATCCGGCCAAAGTGACCGTCTTCGTGCCCCACTACGCCATGTCGGGTGGTACGCTGCTGGCGCTGGCCGCCGACGAGATCGTGATGGACGAGAACGCTGTCCTGGGGCCGGTGGACCCCCAACTGGGGGAGTACCCCGCTGCCTCCATTGTCAAGGCGGTGGAGCAGAAGGACGTCAACGAGGTGGACGATAAGACGCTCATCCTGGCCGATGTGGCTCGCAAGGCCATCGTCCAGGTGCAGTCGCGGTTAGAGGACATTCTATCCGATCGCATGGACGCCGAGTGCGCCGCCGAGTTGGCCAGGACGCTCTCCGAAGGCCGCTGGACCCACGACTACCCCATCACCGTCGAGGAGGCGCGGAAACTGGGGCTCTCTGTCAGCACCGAGATGCCTGAGCAGGTCTACAAATTGATGACCCTCTACCGCCAACTTGGCCAACGCCGCCCGTCGGTGCAGTACATCCCCGTGCCCTACCATCCCAGCGGAGGGAAGAGGGGAGCCAACAACCAATGATCAAATGAAGGCCCGTGCCCTAGGTGTTTTCCTGCTTGCTCTCATCGTTCTCCTGCTCGGCTCGGTACTGACCTTTGAACTCTACCACGCTGACCGCATCTACCCCGGCGTGTGGGTGCGGGGCGTGGACGTGGGTGGGAAACGACCCGGGGAGGCATCCGCCGCGCTGGAGGACGGCCTGGGGCTTGATGCGCCGCTGGTGACGCTGCGCGGGCCGGACCGCTCCTGGCCCGTCCATCTCACCGACCTGGGCCTCTGGCTCGACCCACAGGCCACGCTATCATCGGCCTATCAGTTGGGGCGTGACGGTTCCTGGGCGGACAACCTGGTGACTCACCTGTGGCTGCTGGCCTACGGCAAAGAGTTTTCCCCTGTCGTCGTCTACGATGAGCGCGTGGCCCGCCTCTACCTGGAGGCGCTGGCCGATCAGGTGTATCTCCCCCCCAACAACGCCACTCTCTCCCTCGATGGCCTCACCCCGGTCATCAACCTCGCCCGACCCGGGCGTTACCTGGACGTGGAGGCGACGCTGGCGGTGCTGCCCCCGGCTGTGACCAGGCTGGCTCCCGTGGAGGTTGAACTGGTCGTCCGCGAGATTCCCCCCCCTGTCGCCGATGCTGAGCCAGCCCGTGTCGAGGCCGGGGTGTTGCTGGGTGGCCCGTTCACGCTTGTGCTGGCGGACCCTTGTGAAGGCGACCCAGGCCCGTGGGTGCTCCCGCCGGATCAACTTGTCACGATGGTGGTGGTGCAGGTGGAAGGTGGGGTGCTGCACGCTGCCCTGGACGAGGACGCGCTGCGAGCCTACCTGGAAGAGTTGGCCCCCGCACTGGTGATCGAGCCGGTGGATGCCCGTTTCCACTTTAACGAGGGGACAGGCCGGTTGGAGCCCATCAGCTCCAGCCGGGAGGGCCGCGCACTCGACGTGGGGGCCAGCCTGGTGCGCATCGTGCAGGAATTAGCGGCAGGCAATCGCTACGTCCCTCTCGTCGTGCAGACTGTCCCGTCCCGCTACCCCGATACCGCCACCGCCGAGGAGTTGGGCATCGTCGCCCTGGTGGCCGAGGGGGATTCCTACTTCATCGGCTCCCCCTCCGGGCGCGACCGCAATATCCGGCTGGCGGCGCCCAAGTTTGATGGTATCGTCGTCGCGCCGGGGGAGACCTTCTCTTTCAATCACCACCTGGGGGAGGTGAGCGCGGAGGCGGGGTACGACGAGTCCTACATCACCGCTGGCGAGCAACTGGCCATCGAGGTCGGTGGCGGCATCTGCCAGGTCAGCACAACCGCTTTCCGCGCCGCCTTCTGGGGCGGCTACCCCATCGTCGAGCGCTGGTACCACCGCTATCGGGTGGGCTATTACGAATTGATGGGCGCGGGGTTGGGGATGGACGCCACCGTCTACTCGCCGCAGGTGGATTTCCGCTTCACCAACGACCGGCCCTACCCGCTGTTGATCGAGACCGAGGTCGAGGAGGGGGCTCACCGGCTGGTCTTCCGCTTCTACTCCACTGACGACGGACGGCGGGTAGAGAAGGATGAGCCCGTGATCAGCGACGAGACTGAGCCTGGTCCGCCTATCTACCAGTTGGACCAGGAACTGAAGCCGGGGACGGTGATCCGGTGGCAGTCGGCAGTGAACGGGCTGACGGCGACGGTCGAGCGGCGGGTCTACGACGCGGCGGGCAACCTGTTCTATCACGATACCTTCGTCAGTAAGTACGCTCCCCGCCGCGCTGCGTACCACTATGGCCCCGGCTACGAGCCGCCGGAGGAAGAGGCGGAGCCATAATTCTGGTCTCGTTCTCGGTGCAAAGCGCTCCTTGGCGCTCCTGGCGCGGGAGCGGACGGGGAGAGGGCAGCGGGTGGATGGGTCGCTCCTGGGGGCGGCGCTGGCCTGTATGCCGGTGGCGGTCGCCCGGCACCTGGGGGGCCAGCCGATGGAGCGCGGGGCCGATGACCTGACCGGCGGCCTCGTCTGCTACCACGTCTACGAGACCCGAGACGGCGGGTACATGACGCTGACGGCTTTGCGATCTCTTTCTGCCCCTCGTCCTGTGTGCCTACCCGTAGGCGTCGCCGACCTTCTGAAAGCAGGCGCCCTCCTCTGGTGCAGCCTGCGCCGGGTGAAGGTACTCCTTTCATTTCTTTCACTTCTGCCGCGAAGATCGGGGAGTGGATCAGGAGTGTGTCGGGGCGGACGTCAGAGGGACACCTTCGGCGACGATGTTCCGGTAGAGGCCGAAGTGGTGTTGCTTCATGCGCTCCCATCGCTCCTGCCCGATGACGCGGGGGCCGATGAGCACGTCGTATTCCAGCGACACTCGTGCAGCAAGCGTGCTGATGGCGTGCTGAAACCGCCAGTCCTCGCTGTCCACGACGATCAGGATGTCTATGTCGGACCAGGGCTGGCTGTCACCGCGAGCCTTGGAGCCGAACAACACCGCCTGCAGGATGCGCCCCGGGTAGCGCTGGCACAGGAACTCTACGAACCTGGCAACAGCCCTGCGCTCACCGGGAGAAAGCAAAGGGGTGAGAGACTTGCTCATAGCCAGTCTCCCTCTTTCAGGGATCGCTCAATCCGGTCAACGAAGCGGTGTGCATCCTCCAGGTCGGTCCGGGCGCGGTCCAGCTCTATCGTTGTCTGTACGTCGTAATCACTGATGTGCCGGTCATCCATCACCCGCCCGTAGATGTCACCATATTCGACCTCGATGAGTCCAGGCTTGACAGAGTGCTGCCGGAAAGCGGCGATCACACCCGAATGTTTGCTGCGGAAAAGTCCTTGCGTCGCCAGCAGTGCGTTGGCGGCGTAAAAGATGGCGTAGTAGGCCCGGTTGACCGCCGATCCATAAAAGCCGTCGGCCAGGTTGTGGGCCGCCACCTCCAGCATCTGACGGGCGTTCTCAATGTATAGGGCGATCTCTTGCCTTGAGGCATGCTCTGGGATGGACATAGGCATCTCTTGTTAGCCTCTTGTTGGAAAGTATAACGGAAAACCCAGGGAAAGGCAAGTTCCTGTTTTCAGCGCCCGTAAAAGTAAACTGCCACGCCAGTCGCCAGGGCCAGTCCGGCCACGATGATCAGGCCGTAGCGCATCGTGGCCCGCAGCACAGGCCCTTCCTCGCCTCCTAACCCCACCGTGCTGCACCCAACGATGACCTTGGCCGGGGCGAACATTGAGCCGACCGCCCCGCCCGCCGTCTGCGCGGCCAGAATGATGAGCGGACTCGCGCCGACCAGCGCCGCCACGTGCTGCTGCAACCCGCCAAAGACGACGTTGGAGTTGGTGTTGGAGCCGGTCATAAACGCCCCCAGCGCGCCGATGAAAGGGGCGACCAGCGGGAAAGCCGGCCCGGCCACTCGCGCTACCCCGTCGGCCAGCAGGTGGGTCATCCCCGCATGCTCCATCGTCACCGCCATGCCTACCATCGCCGCGATGCCGAGGCTGGAGCGCACCGCCCGCTGGACGACGGTTCGCGCCATGCGGGGCGCTGTTCCAGGTTCGTAGCGGCCTTGCCTGTGGAACAGCGCGTAGGTGACGAGGGAGGCGTAGGTCAGCAGCGCCCCAGCATGGCCGAAGACATTGATCGTGCGGCCTATCCCTGCCGGCGTCACCCAACCGCGGGCGGTGATTAATGCAGGGAACTCCACGCGGATGACCACCTGGCCCAGGAAGTCTCGCACGGACGGGATTAACTGGGCTGCCAGCACGATGACGACCAGCAAGGCATAGGGGAACAGCGCCCAGCCGAGCGGCATGCCCCCTGTCGTTGTGCGAGGTCTCCCGACCGAGCCCCTAGCGCGCCCCCTGGCCCAGGCCACCCCAACCGCCAGCCCGGCCAGCGCTGCCATCATGCCGCCGATGGGCCACAGTCCGTGGGTGACGACGAGGGACTGAACCCCGGTCATCACCAGCCCGATGATGAACAGCGGGACAAGACCTGCCCGCAGCGTGTGTCTCCCTCCCGCCGCCCACAGCGTTCCCGCCCCGCAGCCCAGGCACGCTAAGCCCAGCATCACCGCGCACCAGGGGGCCAACTCCTTTCCGCTGCGCCCCGTCGCTCCGATGAGGGCATAGAAGGAGGAGCCGAGCGAGCCAAAGGTGACGGCCCAGGAGTGGCCTACCGAGGCGATGACGACGGCGGTCAGGGATGGGAAGCCCAGCCCCACGAGGAGCGGCGCGACGACTGCCACCGGCACGCCGAAGCCACCCACTCCCTGCAGGAAGGCGCCGAAGACCCAGCCCAGGAGCAGCGCCTGCAGGCCCCGGTCGGGCGTGAGGCGGGGGAGCCCCACGCCGATAGCCTCCACCGCGCCGGCCTCGTCGGTGACGCGGTAGAATAGGAGCGCAGCCCATACGATGTAAAGCACAAAGAGGGCTAGCAGCGCGCCTTTCAGTTGGGCGTAGGCCAATGTTTGCCACCCCGCGCCGAAGCGGAGCGCCGCCACCAGCAGCGCCACCAGCCACCCGGCCACTCCGGCTCTGGCTCCGCCCCAACGAAAGCGGAGCATCAGGGCCAGGACGGCCAGGATGGGGAGGGAAGCCAGGAGCCAGTCGAGGAGATTACAGATTATAGATTGCAAGTTGCAGAAAGAGGGCATAGCGGTTACTCGGTGATGGTTATCATCTGAAGGATGATGGCGTCGTTGGAGGTGCCAACGACGGGGAGGCGGGCGCCGGTCTCGGCGACGTACATTCCCACCTCCAGGTTGTGCATGCCCGGCGTGGCGTCGGCGCGCACAGGGATCTCGTAGACGTCGGTGACGACCTCGCCGGCCAGCCACAGGCTGGTGGGGTAACTGCCGCCGACCGGGTAGTTATCCCGCTGGCCGGTCATCGAGCCGTCGGGGGCCAGGAGGTGGGTGAAAACGGTGTAGTCCTCGTCCATCTCAAATAGCGCTCGCCAGTACAGAGTGAGGGTGAGTGTGTCCCCCGGCGCGACGGCCTCTGCTGATAGAGCGTAGCCCAGCAGTTGGACCTGGTCGCCCAGGACGGCGGTGAGCGGGTGGGAGATAGGCGGGGCGTCGAAGACGCGGTCGGTCGCCTGCACAGTGACGACGCCCAGGTCGAGCGCCAGGCTATGCCCTGAGCCTGTCGAAGGGTCGCCCAGGCGGAGCCGCAGGGGATAGTCGCCTGGTGGTGTATCACGCGGCAGGCGCGGGTCGTAGCGGTCCACGACGACCTCGCCGGCGGTCCAGCCGGAGGTGGGATATGTCCCGTGGACGGGAGCGCCCGCGTACAGCCTCCGGTCGCCCAGGCTGAGGTGCACGTCGTAATCGGGCAGGGGTGATTCGTCGGCCTGCCAGAAGAGGGTCAGGTAGAGCCGCTCGCCGGGCCGGGCGTGGGTCGTGTCCAGGTTGACCCCCAGCAGAGTCAGGCCGCCGGTGTGGGCGTCCAGCCGGTTGTGGATATCCAGGTCGTTAGGGCGTGGCGGCGTGGCGGCGCGGGCCAGGCGCAGGGGCAGTTCGACGTCGGTGCCGGCGTGGCGGCCAGCGTCGTCGAGCACGGGCAGCAAGGAGTCGGCCCCCGCGGAGTAGAGGCTGAGGCGGACCAGGTAATCGCCGGGGGGCGCGCCGGGGTCAACCGGGATCGAGAGGTGGTCCACGATCCACTCGCCTGGTGTCCACTGCTCGGAGGGATAATGGAAGGGCTGGGTCTCCCCCCAGACGAAGCCCCAAGGATCGGTGAGGCGGGCGACGGGGCCGTAGCCCTCCTGGTCGGGGGTGTTCAGCACGCGCCACCAGACGGCTATCCCGGTGGTCTCTCCGGAGCGGGGCTCGCCGATCACGTCGTAGCCGAGCAGGAGCGCGACGTGAGCCAGGTCGGCCGTCAGCGGGTGGGTGGGGGTCAAATCGGGGGCGGGGCCGACGCGGTAGGCGTGGAAGGCGGGCGCGCCATCGGGACCGGGAGGCGCGGCGACGAGGGAGCCATCCGGCAGCACCGACTGCACCCAGGTCCGGTCCTCCGACGCCGAGCGCGGGAAGATCAACAGCGCGTCCCCCTCTGCTGGGAAAACGACGGTCTTCCCACCGGTGAGCCAGCGGATCGCCCCGTAGTCCCGCGCCAGGAAGGCCAGCGTGGGATGGCGGTAGTGGATGCTGGCGACGTAGGGGGTGGTGATGGACAGATCGGCCTGGTTGAGGTAGGTGGCGACGTCGGCCAGGTCACCGTCGGCGGCGTGGTACAGGGCGGCGGAGGGGGCCCAGTCTCGGAAGTAGGCGATGGCGGTGATGGGGGTCAGGAGGATCAGGAGCAAAATGACCAATGACCAATGACCAATGACAAATTGCGAATTGCGAATTGCGAATTGCGAGAGGCGCAAGATTTGGGATTTGAGGAATGATAGGCCGAGGGCAGGGAACACGTACACGAAGGGCAGGAGGCCGGCGGTGCGCATGTTACTGGGGGTGATCTCGCCCGTGGCAAGGGCGCTGGGGAGGAGCATAATTGGGAGGTAGGTGAGGAGGAAGACGACAGAGGCCAGGGGACAAGGGGACAAGGAGACAAGGGGACAAAGGTCAGAAGGGCGACTTGCGCCACGCAGGAGGCGAACGAATTGCCAGACAGCAACTGCGAAGCCGAGAAGGGATAGGGCGGCGGTCAGGGGGTCGAAGAGGGGGCGGTGGGGGAGGTTGAAGCGGATGTATGGATCGCCCCGGAGGAAGAACATCCCCAGGCAGGCGCGGACCCCGGCCCAGACTTCGGCCCAACTGGCGGCAGCGACCTGCTGTGTGCGAGTCAGGAAACTGCCGGGGTGGGTCAGCCAGTAATGGGCCAGCGGAGCCAGCGTCAGGGCGGCGACGGCGACGAAGATGGCCAGTTGGCCCAGGCGAGCGCGGCGGTGGCCCCGGTCGGCGACGAGGAGGGTTAGCAGCGCCGCCGCTAGCGGGATAGGGAAGACGCGGGCGGCCAGGTAGGTATACGCTGTCAGGCCACAAAAGAGACCGGCCAGGAGGAGCCAGGGGAGGCCCCCCTTCCCCACCCCCAACCCCTTCCCTTCCCCCCAAACTTGGGGGGAAGGGGAGGGGCGAAGGGGAGGGGCTGGGGGGCGCAGTCCCCGCCACAGCGCCGCGACGGTCAACGTCTGCAACAGCGGCTGGGTCACGGCGCGGAACCCGTAGCGGCTGAGGATGAGGTGCCAGAAGGAGGTGGCGAGGAAGGCAGCGGTGAGGAGTGCTACCCAGTCCGCGTCGCGCTGCCCGTGCAGCAATTCGTGGACTGCCCAGACGGCTGTCGCGACGGTCGCCAGCCCCATCAGGGCCGCGCTTAGCCGCAGCGCCAGCCGTGTCACGCCGAGCAGTTTCATCCACAAGGCAGCCCAGTAGAAGAACAGCACCTCCTTGCCGGTGTAGGAGGGGATGAAGACGGGGGTCTTGAGACCACGGGCGATCTCGCTGGCCAGGATGCCGTTAGCGGCCTCGTCGTAGTGGAGGCCGAGAGGCAGTTCGGGTAGACGGTACAGGCGCAAGCCCGCTGCGACGAGCAGGATCGAGAGCAGCGCCACGGTGAATGACCAGCGCGGGGTACGGGTGGTCTCATTCATCGAGAGAGATTATAGCAGGCGGGGGGCAGGATGCAAGAAGCAGGAGGGTGGTAGCGCGCGCCTGCCCATTCTCGCTGTGGATGTGACGGCAGCAGAGGCCCGCCCTGCTGCACTCCATCGCCTCGCCGGCTACGCGAGCGTATCGGAGATGGGGATGTCGAGTGGGCCGACTTCCTGGACGACGACGTGGATGACGAGTTCGTGTGAGCCAGGCTCGAGTGTCTGACCGGCGACGTGCAGCGTGACGATCGCGCCGATGGGGAAGAGGAGCGGTGCCTCGGCGGATACCGCGCTCATTGAGCGCGAATCACCGTCGGGTGGGATCAGAGTGACCTGCGCGGGGTCCATTGCCTGCCTATCCACGTCGAGGCCGGTGAAGGCAGCAATAGTGGCAGGAGCGATGGTGTTCTTGATGTCGAGGGCAAAGCCGCCGTCCTCGGCGTGCAGGGATCCCTTGACGTAGAGTTTCTTCAACACGAACGGTGGAATAGCGGGCATGGCCGGCTCCTTATTCTCGTAGTGTAGGTGTTGTAGCACAGATGGGGAAAGATTGCAAGTCGGGCAAGAGAGGCGGGCGCTGGGTGCGCGGTTCTACGGTTACACAGAGGGGAGGGGAAACAGGCTAGGAAAGTAGCAGTATCCCCCCGGCTGTCCCCGCCACCAGGAGCGCGGACGGCGCGATGAGCCGGTAGACAGGCCCCCACTCGGCCCCAAAGTAGACGCGGGTCAGCGCCAGGCAGAGGTGAACGGGGGAGAACATCACTCCCAGGAAACCTCCTGCCATCAGCCAGGTCACCCACGCTGGTGCGATAGTTCCTCTGCCCACGACCAACAGTGGCAGTATCACCGGGAAGCCGATGCTGAAGGCCGCTGCCGACACGCCGGTCAGCAGCCCGGCGATGAAAGGCACCACAAAGGCGACCACCACCAGTGGGATATGCAGGTCAGTCAGAGCGTCCGAAACGGCGAGGACGGCGCCGCTGGTATCCAGCACGTGACGGAAGATCAGTGCACCGAAGATGACCACCACCGTTTGCCAGGGGATGCGCTCGCGAAGTACCGCCCCCAGATCGCGCAGTGGGATGTGCTTGACCATCATCATCAGCGCGATGGTTACCAGCACGCTGAGGATCAAATTGAGGCGCTCGTCAACAGGGAGGGTCAGCGAGAGGGTGATGACGAGCACGATGGGCCATACGCTCGTCGCCAGCGTGCGCAGGCTTTGTGCGCGAAGGGTCGGAGGCTGGTCGTTGGCGCCGCGCCGTGGCAGCCCCAGCAGTCCGAAGAGCAGGCCACCTACCACTGCCGCCACCGTCAGGGGCCACGTGGCTTCCGCCAACTGGGTCGTCGTCAGGCCCAGCAGTGCCGCTGCCAGCATCATAGAGGGGTAGAGCGGGAAGACATATTCCCAGATGTGGCGGAACCAGTAGTTGACGAAAGTCTTGCGTTCTCGGCTCACCCCCAGCCGCTCGCCCACCTCGTCCACCATCGGGGCCGAGAACATAGCCCCGCCGATCATCGGCAGAAGTCCCACCAGCGCCGGGAGCACCGCGATGACGATGCGCCCATTGGGGATCAACGCCTGGAGCGCCTCGACCATCCCCTTCAGTCCGGCGGTCTGGCGTAGGAGTTCACTCAGGGTCATGATCAGCACGACGGCCAGCGCCAGTCGCAGCGTCAGCAGATCTACGGTGGTCAGGAGAATGTCACGCATGATCTCTGGGAGGGGGTAGGCGAAGAGGAGCCCGACTGCCACGGAGGCGAGGAGGAGCACCAGGCCCAGGTTCCATTTGCGGCTCAGTAGTATCACGATGCCAGCGAAGACGAGAGTCAGCTTGAGTAGTGCAATCACAGATATTCCTTTCTCGGGAGCATCGGCCTGAAGAGCCGGTGTTGGGTGTTCCAGCGCCACCTCTTCAGGGTGGCGCGGTCCAACTTGCCGCGTGCATGGCACAGGAAGTATACCCGGAAGCCACAGGGAGTCCAATTGCTCTCTCTCGCCTCCTCCCTGAAGCGGGAAGGGGGTTGGGAGGTCAGGCAAATTGACGGCCAACGGGTACTGAGGTACAATAGTGCCACCCATGTTCGATGGAGGCATTGATGTCACGCAGGCGTAGGTCCCGTCGTGGGGAAATTGACCATTTTTGAGGTTTATGCCGGTGATAACTGAGAATGTGACCGGTGTACAAAGGAGAAGGAGCAATGCAAATCGTGACTGATAGTGGGACAGACGTATGCCTATCCCCAGAGCAAGTGACTGGATTAGGCATTCACATTGTTCCCCTCGTTGTTACCCTCGGTGGCAGATCCTACCGTGAAGGCGTGGACATCCGACCGGATGAATTCTATCGCTTGCTGGCGGCGACGGATAGTCTACCCATCACATCACAGCCCTCGGCGGGTGACTTTGCCGAGACCTACCGGCGGCTGGCGGTCACTGACCCGGACATTCTGTCTATCCACATGAGTTCAGGGTTGAGCGGCACGGTCAACGCGGCCCGAGCAGGAGCAGCACTGGTGCCAGAGGTGAACGTCACCATCGTAGATACCAAGACACTGTCAGCCGCAGCGGGGTGGCAGGTGGAGGCGGCGGCGCGGGCGGTGGAAGCAGGCTGGACGAAGGAGCGGGTTCTAGCACTGATGGAGCGGATCGGCAAGGCCAGCGACAGCGTCTACACGTTAAAAGAGCTGAAGTACCTGATTCATGGTGGGCGCATCAGCCACATGAAGGGGCTGATCGCCTCGGTGCTGAACATCAAGCCGCTGATAGGGGTGGAGAAAGAGGGGGGGACATACGTGCAGATTGGGCAGGCACGAACGTTCAAGCGAGCGGTCAAAGGGTTAGTTGATCTCATGGCCAAACAGCATGCGCCCGGCAGCGCCCTGAGAGTGCAAGTGCTTTACTCGGACAACCCGGAAGGAGCGGCTATGCTGCGCGAGCAGGTAGATCGACGCTTTGATTGCACGTGGTTGCCGGTTGGGCCCATGTCGCTAGTGCTAGGAGCACACACAGGACCGAGCATGGTGGGAGTTGCCTACGCGCCTGTGGAAGCGTTTGCAGATATGCCATAGCACAGCGCATGTGGGCGGGAAGCCCGCCTAACCACTCGCTCTGCGATCCGTTCGCTCGAAACCACGCACGATTTGGAGCGTGGGGGAGAGCGGGAAAATTCGCAGGCTTAACCTGCCCGAACTTTCATAACACTCCCGAACCGGACTTGAGACTTCCGCTGCCCACGCGGCGGCTGATGCGCGACACCGTTTCTGAGTGCAAGGGATGGTAGTATGGCGAACGTTAGCGATGCTGGCGACCGAGCAACGAAGTGGGTGCGCTGGATTGCCCGCGGGACAGGCTCATTGGTAGCGGCGCTTTGGCTGTTTATGGGCATCGTCTCTGGGATAAATGAGCCTGGTCCGTGGACGCTGTAAGATGTGATAATGACAGGGTTGATCACTACTTCGGTAATGTGGCTGTTTCAGTTGCAAGAGGGGATGGGCCAAGCGGCAAAGTTTCACTTAAGGCAAGAAAGAGGGAAGGATATTTATCGAGAGCGAAAGACTAGATTTGGGAGTTGGTGTTTTCAGTGTATGGAACATGGAATGGATGAACGACTTGTTCGGTCCAAATGACCAGATTCTCAACAACACCTGGCACCAGGTGTGGATTGATCACGCTTTATACTCCGGCAACCAGGATGGCCCTTGGGTGAGCAACGCGCACGTACACCGCATCATGGCCGGCGACAGCCCTATCTGGAGGAAGTACAAGCACGCATCTGACCATTTCCCAGTCTCTGTAAACGTCAATACTTAGAATCTATCCGATGTCCTGCGGAATCACTCGCCGCCGTATGCTTAAACTGATCGCCGCCACCACCACGGCGGCGGCACTCGCGCCTGCCTTCCACGCTCG